>Ga0209915_1002123_pt1 | contig 23081 bp, 31 predicted proteins | sample ThiBiot_750_plan_FD_183952 | JGI IMG/M metagenome (GOLD analysis project Ga0209915, IMG submission 183952) | Wastewater bioreactor microbial communities from Cape Town, South Africa - Thiocy_cont_750_plan (SPAdes) | ecosystem: Engineered > Bioreactor > Thiocyanate-remediating > Anaerobic-Aerobic... | reverse complement strand
TTATATTACTAAAGAATCAAACGAACGTTTTTTTCTTGTTTGCTTAGTTGGTCTTAAGCACATTTTTGTTTGACATGTATTTGTACAGCATTTTTCATTATCCGGACAATCATCATCGACATCACATAAACGTACATCGCACATACTCCAGAGAATATCGATTTGATACGAATCAGCCGATGGACATAGACCAGATTTTTCTCGATTATCTTTCGGTATAATACATCGATAGCCGCATGGTTTCGTTCGAAAAAAACAACATTTCGTGTTCATTTCACATTGATCATGATCCGGTTGACATTGATCAAAGCAATTCTCTTGATCATCATTACCAGCATTGCCATAAGATGGACAAACTTTCGCACTATCGATATGAGCCCATGTAAATAGAAACAAAAACCAATAGATGATAATCATCATCGTATGAAGAATGAATGAATGAATGAATGAACTGTTTTGAATAGATGTCACTTAAAGAAATCCAGGCCGATTTTACTTTATTATTATACATAAACGTGTGAAAGAAAGGAAAATTCGTTTTCTTTTCTTTTCTTATTTCTACATTTAGAAAACTATGTGAAAAGTAATCAAGCATTTGGATAGATCGAATGGGATGATGATTTGCGGAGTTTGTCTCTTGATTCATCGGTAGATTTCGGTTGAAAATCATATCGTCTCCGATAATCTATTTCATGTGTATCATCATTTTCGACATTTAAATTCGATTTCTTCCGATGTGATGATTTGAGAATGCTCTGAAAAATAAAAATGAATATAATTTTATCTCTCGATTCAAGATTACACTCAATGGTCGTTTCGGTTCGAGTTTAGCTGATCGTATGGTGGCTAAACGCGTTGCTGATCGATTGCTGTTGTTGTTATTATTTAGATTGAGTTGACTGTGATTCTTTCTCGATGAACTCGAGAGATGTTTTGGAATCTGAATATGAATTGAAATGAAATATTGAAACAAAAGAGGAATTATCTTTTACAATATTTTGATCGATTTCATCGAAACGAGACATTGAAATAGACCGATTTTCTAAAGAGAAAATATGACATGTAAAATCAATCAAATGAGAAATCTTACTCGCAAGATTTTCATTCATCGATCGAGATTCCTAAAAAAATGATAATAATTAGCCAATAAAACAAAGTATTGATCAAACACTCTACTCGGCAAGCTCTTGCACCAATGTCCGTTTCATCATACGGTCTCCATCGATCACGACTCGGCATTGTTGCTGTTCTCTGTTGTGTTCCTATTGCTATTAGATTCGTCTTGATTTTTCACCGAAATATTTCACTTTGCTTATTTTTACCGTCATCAATCAAAGGAATTGTATTTGTATAGGATAAAATATATTTTTCTGATGAACGAATTTTTGTTACTAATTCATTTAATTGTTGACTAACGTGAGATATGTAACTATCAGTTGTCGTCATTTGTTCGCGTAGTAGTGGAAGAATGGATTCAACTCGAGTTTGTTCATTCGACGAATAGACTTGTCGATTCCATTGAAGTAGCAAAGTAAAATCATTTAATAATGACTAAAGATTCGATTTCGACAAACAAAACAATGATTAACTAATCGAAAATTTTTTTTACTTGATGTTGAAGTAAAGTCGATAATTCATCTTGAAGTTGAACAGCTTAAATCAAGAGAGTGAATTCGATCGTATTAAACTATGATTTATTTATCGAACATACCGAGTTTATCTTCGTGTAAAAGACGTTCGATATCAGACTTAAAATAAGTCAACAGATTAGTAGAATTGTTTTTTTTTCTCTCTTTCATATCGAACTTACATAAATTGATCGATGAGTATAATCGAGATCGGTTTGATTAGATAAACTTTGAAATAAATTGATCAATGTCGAACGACGTTGTAAGATCGTCGTCTGAAACGAAATGAGTATCCATAGAAAATTGTTCTTTTTTCTGGTTTATTTGAAGAATCAACTTGTGTTTCACTGAGAGACAATGATGATGAGACAATAGTTGGAAGTAAACTTTGAAGTTCGGACAATTTATCTTCCCAAATCGGTTTACAATTTTGTAATTGTTCAGCGATCTTTCGGCAATGATTTGTAAATATTGATTGACTAGAAATTCAAAATTAAGAACGAGGGAAATGTTTTCAACTAAAAACGGTTACTTTGTTCGAAGAAAACTACTCGTACTTCCATTGTACAATTGATCGGTCATACGTTCGTAGAATGTTTGCAAATGATAGAGTAATTCGATGTATCGTTTGATAACTCGAGCTGATTTGATAGTTGCTTCATACTGATGAAAAAGAGAGAGGGAGAGAGAGAGAGCATAGAAGAGAAGTGAAAGATGAAGACTTGATTTACAGTTTCGTGTTGATCGTCGGTCGTATTTGACATTGAAGAAAGCGGCTGCATGGATGTGGCTGAAAGAAAAACGTGAGAGAAGAGAAATTCTGATCAAAATACGAACGAATCTGACGAGTAGATGCACGAGATGATGAAATGTTCGGTCGTTGATTTCTGAATAGAATATTGAAGTTGAAAACAAAAGAGAGACATGATGATCTGTTAACAAACCTATCTAAGAGCCGATTTTGCCAAGCAAGAAGTTCTTGTTCAGCTTGAATTTTCTGTTGATTAGGTTGATCCGTGTGAGTCATTCGTTTAGGTCCGAGAACTAATCGATCGACAGCGGAGAATTCATTGCCATTTCTATGTCTCGTCAATGTTGGTGTACGTAATTTGAAAATCTGCGGAATTGTTGACGTATCTTGATCTTTGTCTATTTGCTGTTCATTGCTAGTGTTATGAGGCAATGTTTGCTCGTTTGTTGAACGATTAACATCAAAGCCCCACGAGCCCATCGTAGCCGATGATGACTGATGAGTAAAACTATTATTCACGCTCAATGATGACGGAGGTGAGGACGATAAGGGAGGCTGACGAGATTGCCAATCATGGTGTTCGACATCGTCTTCGTAATCATCGTCGAATTCATCGTAAGAATTGATAATTGGCTTTCGAGACCTGTGACAAGAACAAATTTTGAATATGTATAAAAAAAAAAAGAAAATTCGTTCGTAATTATTTACCTTATCTGCGTCATTTTCGAAGCAAAGCTTTTCGTTTTTTTGTTTTATTTTTTTTCTTTTGTCGTAATGTTACGTCGTCATCGACAAAAAGTAAATTTTCATATTCAAAGAAATGAAACAGATCGACTAGAAAAGAATGGCATTGACGGTGATGCAGCTATTGCAATTGTATCGAACGGCATACAAAAAGAAGAGAGAGAGGGAGGAAAAAAGAAAAGAGAAGAGAAGAGAACTTCAGTTCAATATTCGATTACACAAATTGACATAGACAAAAGCAATAGGCGAAGCACTTCTCTGTTCTTCTTTTTTTTTCTTCTTCTTCTTTGTACATTCGCATATAAAAATCAAATCAAATTTGAATAAGAAAAATGAATGCAAAATGTATGCATATTATAAAATCTGTTGAAAACTGATCAACATTATTGCTTCCTATTTTGATATTAATCAAGGATATTGTAAATCAAATCCGTTGACTTTACGTCAAAGAGAAACGAAATATTCAAATATACAGAAGACACTTAGGTGTTGCCGATAAGTATTCTAATAATATGCAAATGTTTGGTTTCTTTTTCTTCTTTTTAATATATATTGATGGCTACTTGTTCATATAATCAGTCGAATCGAAAACCAAACATTATCTAATATCAGACACGTTTCTAAGTCATCACATCGACAGTAATCTCAAACAAGGCCGATGCAACAGATTGTTTGAAAATTTATTCTTTTTCATCTTTTATCTTGCCCTTTTGCACTCGAGATAGACGAAAAGAAAATTATCTGTTTTTTTTTCTTCTTTGTGCTCAATTAAATTTTTTGTTTGTATCTCGATCAAATTTCATTTTTATCAAAAGCCACGCGTGGCTTTGTCTGTCAATGAAGAATATACATATATGCATATACTATGTACATACAACTCTTATTCAACACTTATAATTGAACAGTACGTGTCAACAGTCAATTGTTGATATTACTATTCTCTTTCATTGTCGTTCGCATAAGTCAATAAATAATATCGAAGTCACATTCATTTTTTGTGTTAGTTGATCAAATATATTTTTCTTTATTATACAAGACGAGCAAAAAATAATACAGATAGTATGTTTTATACATAATTTTTTTTTTGAGGAGGAGGAATTTGCTTTGTAGCAAAATAAACATTCAGCTGCATCTACAAAAAAGATTGTGGCAGATATAGTTAAGTATATGTACACATATGAATTTAGTTTTTGGTTCCTAATTTTGACGTAGGTTTTCTTCTTGTTTTTCGTGCTGGTGGCGATGGAGATGAAGAAATCGATGATGCTGATACCGATGTTGAACGTAATTTCGGTTTTTCATAGGAAAAATTCACACGTGTACGACTCGTTTCACGACTCGTAGTCTTCCGAGACTTTTTTCCATTGACTGATTTCAATGCTAAATAAAATCAAAGATGAAAAAAAAGAAAACACAATTTCTAATCTTTTATTTACTTGATTCATTTTCTACGACCGATTGACTTCGTTTTCTTTTCTTCTGTTGTTTGCTATTATTATTATTATTAACTGATGTAGTTTTTCGTTTTTTATTCGGTGATTTCTGTTCTTTACTATTATTATTATTTTGTTCGATTACTGTCGTATCATCGTCATCCTCATCATCATTGTTATTATTATGATTTCCATTTTCTTTTTCACTTGCACGTTTTCGATTCGATGGTACAACTGTTGTGTTATTCATATCAATTCGTTTGTTTTCCGTTGTAGCTGTTGTTGTTGTTGTGATTGGTTTTAGTTTAATTTGAAAATCTTTAGGTAAATAAGATAAATGATTGTATCGTCCTTTCTTGAAATACATATCCGGTAACGGTACATTCGAATTTGCTCGACATATCATCAATGATGATGCTCGTTGTGTAAGAATAACATAAGCTAAATCAACGAGAACATGTAGTTTTTTACTCGCATCTTTTTTATCTTCTTTATCTAATTTCAAAGTTGCATCTTCAGCCGATTTAATCGAACGTAATAAACCTTTATAAAACAAGCCCACTGTTGTATCACAACGTAATAATAAACTATCTAATAAAAATAGAATATAATCAGTCATTGTATGTAACATTTCAATATCATCGTAGAGTATAAATGCCGGTGATTTCGAAAGAAAGAAAAGAAAATATGTTAATGAATATTCCGGATAGAGTGTATAATCAATAGATTTTTCATTATCTTCATCGAATTCATTGGTTGTTTTATAGGATAATTGTAATTTAATATGTTCACGTCGTGTATCAATTATTTGTAGCATTTGTCGACGTATTTGTTCTCGATGTTCACGTTCCGGTTCTTTAGCAGCAAATGCTAATAGAGCAAGAAATTCAATTGGACATAGAGGATCTCGTAGATGTTCAGCTAGTTTTCTATATGTTCGTTGACGTATAATCGATGATGGATCACGAAGTAAATTGATAATACTTAAGAAATCATCGGGTTTAATAAATCCATAAAAATATGTGTTCGATATTAATTTTAATAGACACGATAGACCACAAAGACGTATGTAGATTATTTCATTTTCATTCATATTCTTTGTAAATTCTTGATTATTTTCAATACATTTTCGAATTAATTTATAAACGAGATTGAAAAGATTCTTCGCATTTTCTTTCAAACCTAGAACAGCACGTGTCATGGCTTTGATTAATTCACGTTTGACACGTGTATCGGCACTGATCTCAGGATCAGCATGTGGTTCATCGGGTAAAAAGGTAAAATGTCCGTGAAAAAATGAACTCGAAACATTATCTTCATCGTCATTTTCTTCTTCTTCTTCGTGCGTTTGTTGAATATATTTCGAAATATTTGTTAGAATTCGTTTGCCTAAATCACCGAGAGTCGACGGAGATATTTGAATCATATGACCGAGTAAAACTAAACGAGTTATGAATTGATCACTATCAAATTGATCGTACTGAGTATCCTAGACGAAGAATTTCATGATTTAGAAGAAAGAAAAGCAAAAGAAAACTTCAATTACATCGACAAGTTTTTGTATGAGCTCATTCTTTTTGTCCGAATGTAAAGCACAGAGACAATACAATGCTCGTTTAGCAATCGGTGGATGAAGAGTCAAATATGATCGTAGTTCTGTATCCAATAAACTGCAAATACAAACAATTCGAAACTAAATATTGTGCAAAGACTAAACATACATCATCATTCCTGTTTGATTCAATGTGATGATCAATGGTGCACAAGCTTCGATTGTACGAATAAGAATTGGAGCTAAATACCAAAAAATGTTAATATGAGAAACTCAGCAGATAGAAAATAAACAAACCTAATTCAAGTACACGTTGTTTTAGTAGATTACAGAGTAACTCTAATGATTCAACTGAGTTGAAAATAAATGGATGTTGAATGAAAACTTTGAGTAATTGATTAATATTTTCATAGTACGAAGCTGGTTGTTCGGGTTCTTGAAAAAAAAACAATTCGAAATGAATTTTTTTTAATGTCAAATATCTTACCATTGGATACTTTTTCGAAAATTAATTTCAGCAATTTACTAACAGTTTCTTGATCAAATAGAAGCGTTGATATTTTCTCAAACATCGTCTTTATCAATCCACACATTTTCGTATATTGTCCATGACCATTATTTTCCACTGTTGTTGTTGTTTGATCATCGGTTGTATTTCCAGGAAAACGTTTCTGTTCTTTACTTGCTTCTTCTAACAACATTTGACCAATGGCATTCTAAAATCAAACATAACAACGAAATCGATCATCTCAATCAAATAAATTTCTTCATACAGCTAATGCATAGACTTCTTTGGATTTAATTCCATCGGTTAATGCTTGTTTAAAGATCGATAAAATACTCGAATCACTCTGTTTATGATTTTTAATCGCATAGACAATGAACGATTTGAGAACGGACTCGTTCTTATCGGGATTTGGTAGACAACCTAAATGAATTAGTTCGAAGTTTTTTTTTCTTGTAGAATAAACATCAAATTGACAATTACGTAATGCAATAACGTGAATAAGACTGACAAGTTTCAATTCGATTAATTGTTTATCATCATTGGTCGTATTTAAATCTGCCATTTGTAAAGAGAAATCAATTAGTTTAACTAATTGCCTTCGAAATCTAAACAAAAATTTGATTTTCTTTGCTTAACAATTTTTTTCTCCTACGTACAGAAATTTATTATGAATTATTTCTCGAATAGCTCTAGAAAAAAAGTCAATCGATTCTACTTTTTTTAATTCAGTAAAAGAATATTCGTCTTACCGTTGAGCATTTTCATCAACATTCGAATATAAAGTCAATAAAACTTTCACTTTATCATCTGTATTCACGTCCCATGGCATCAGATAAAAAGTTAACAATCGTTCAGCCAATAATCTAAATTATTCACCCGAGTTCAACTATTTTGTTGATCAAATTTGAAATCAATTCTTACTTATCCTGTGTGGCTTTTTGATAGTACAAATGAGTGATACAATTAGCAACCCAAGTCAATTGTTTTTGAATTGTATTCGACCAATTTGAATTCGTACATTCTTTCTTATAAACATGTCCAAGATAATCCAATGCTTCTTTTCGTACTTCCCACTAAACAAGAAAATTAATTCATTCAATGATTTGTTTTTAATTCTTTTGTTTTTGTTCGTTATACAATTTTATCTCGTGCTCGTTCACATAGAATTTGCTTGATTTTTTCGCTGATATCGAGTAGATTTGAGCTTGTTATCGCACGAATTTGTGCCATCAGTTGTGAACGTATATTCGTATCTGTTGAAAGACTCAACCGAATCATCACATCTAAAGATAATATTCAATCGAATCTTTCGAAATAAACGAGTCGAATTCAACCTTCGAGATCTTCTCGTAGTTCAGGATGATTGACAAAGTAACTTTTCAAATGCTTAATGCAAGTCGATTGGATTTCGGGCGTACCGTGTTTAAATCTAAACCATTGAAAAACGAATGAATTTAATGTTTGAATTAGTAATCATACTGATTAAGAAATGTATTCCAAAGAGTTTTGTGTCGTTGAGCAAAATCATTATTCGGTGAACTTGTTACATAAGCAACGATCTTGGCTGCATCACGACGGTGCTTTTCATTGGAAACCTTGACCGAACAAACAAGTTTATTAACGAATCCCTGTGTCTTCTATTCTTACAGTTAATCGATGTTCGATTGTTGGAATCAATTCGTCGACAATCGCTTCAGAAATATGACATAATTCATCGAAGATATAGTAGATTTTCGTATGTAATTGTAACGATTCGATTTCTTCCGTAATTAGAACAGTTTTAAAATACTTCGAAAATTTAAATTAAACAACACAATAAAACTCAAGTTTTATTTTACTTCAGCAATTGCAGGTTTTAAATAGGATTCTCCTCGTTTGATAATTGCTTCCGCAAGTTCATAGCATTCTTCACGTAATTTCTATCGAAAAAAAGAGATCAATTTGCAAATCTAATCGATTTCTCCATCAAACCTTTTCTGGATCAATGATTCTTGTAAAAAGAATTTCTAATAAAGGAAATGGCACAAATTCATATTCAGCTAGGATAACACTGACAATGTCAATCATTAAATTCTTCAATTGATCTGTATGATTTTTTCTTTTTAAAAAAAAACAAAGATCGTAAACATAAACAAATCTTGTTCATCAATTGACATACTGTAGAGCATTGAAGATGTTTGTTAGAACAACTGTACTAATTTGACAACCACGATTATCTTCGAGATTGACAGCTGGAATGAATGATTGAACCATACTCAAGTTCTAGGACAGTCATCAGATGAATTGTTAAAGAGAATAGAAAGATCTTTACTTCGAGAAGATAGTAACGTCGACTGAAGAGAGGATCGTCGATTTTTTTAAGACCGAGTAATTGTCGTGCGAGAAAAAGAAACATATTCTAAATAAATTCATTTCAAAAAAACAAAAGGAACTCTTCTTCTTTCGATTGAATTACGAGTTGTTTTTCTGGTGATGCATCAGGTAGATTTGGTGCCCAAATTCGAATAACATCAGCGAGACAAATAGCAGCATACAATTGTACATCAGCTCGTTCATGTGAATAGAAAAAATCATCTAAGAGTGTTTTATAAAGTGTTGTAAAATATTGTTTATTTTCATAATTTTGTGGTAATGATTGTAGAATTCGTTGATTTTTCTATTGAAGGAAGGAAGAAACAAAACAAAACAAAACTAAGAAAACAACGAAAATTTGTTTGTTTTCATACAGTTAAATTATCGAGTAATTTATTTGTTGGCAAACTTGGACTGACACTGAGAATTTGCGATGGTGAAACATGAGGAACAGTACCAGATGATGCCATAATCTGTTTTATTTCTTGTCCGAGAAAGAGAAGACGCAGAAAAAGAAAAGTAAGTACGTAAGCTATTTGCTTTTGTTCTATGACATGTTGATTATGATTGGTCGTGCAGACAAACTTAAAAAGAAATGATGAGATAGATATCGCACAATGTCACATTTCGATGATTTCATACTGGTAAATGTTTTTCACCAATCGAACGAAAATAGATTTAAATTCATTGATTCATTTTTGAAATTACGATGGACAACGATAAGAGTGTATTTATCTCATCTTCGAATTCTGTACAAATTCTTGAAGGTGAGATTCAAACACCGAACAAACAAAATCAATTGTCTACACTTGATGAACCAGTTTTTCAAACAATAAAACGTTCGTTCACTCTTCTTCCTCTTTGCAAATATCCTCATTAAGATATCTTTCTTTCGTTGGATTTAGGTGATATTGGTAGTGTCTTTCATAAATTTAATCATGTGATTTTCCCACGACAATCAACGAAACTGTTAGAACAATGGGATCTATGGGGACCATTGATTTTAATAACAACATTAGCCATACTCTTGCAAAGTCGTGCAACTGAACAAAGTCATGGTGTGCAATTTGCTGAGATATTTTCATTGATATTTTTCGGATCAATTATTGTTACAGTTCGTTGAAAGCAAAACTTTTAAATTCTATATTTATTTATGCATTTGTTTTCTTTAGATCAATGCGCAATTACTCGGTGCAAAATTATCAATATTTCAAACGATATGTGTACTTGGCTACTGTCTTCTTCCGCTGATTCTTTCATCAATAGCAAATCATTTTCTTTTTCTTCTTCCATGGAAATCCTATCTTTTTGTAATACGTTTTTTTATTGTTATGTTCGCATTTATTTGGACTCTCTATGCCAGTCATCAATTTCTTCATCGAACATATCCACCAAATCGTCGTTTACTTGTATTCTATCCGATATTTCTATTTAATTTTCTTCTTTCATGGTTAATTATTCTTCAGAAATAAAAAAATTTCCAACAAACCTTTTTCTAGACAAAAGAAAAACATGTTTCAAGCAAGTTTTAATACTGATTATCCACCGGATAGTATCGAATGGTGTCCGAATCAATCGGATCTATTCGCATGTGGAACCTATCTCTATAATCCTGAAAATGTAACGAGAAACGGTTCGATTTATTTATTTCGATACAATACTACAAATAAAACAATTGATGTTGTTCAACATCAACAAACCGAAGGCATACTCGATATAAAATGGCTCGATCCGACTCATCTGTCAACTGTATCAGCTGTAGGACAATTATCTTTATATTCGTTAGATGATTTTTCAAAGCCGATCATTTGCGAAAATGTAACTAATGATCAAACAATTGCGCTGTCGCATACGTGGTTTCAATCGACAAATAATTATGTTCTCGTTAGTGATCAACACGGTTGTTTAACTATATGCGAATTAGATTCAACGAATGGTCTACGTTTTAGTCAATCATGGTCAGCACATGAATACGAATGTTGGACATGTGCATGGGACAAACATGATGTGAATATTGTTTATTCGGGTGCTGATGATAGTTTATTGAAAATTTGGGATATTCGAAGTTGTCAACAAGCTCTACAAACCAATCGAAAACATACAATGGGCATTTGTTCGATATTACCAAATGAAACCAATCCCTATGAACTTTTAACTGGCTCGTTCGATGAATATCTTCGACAATGGGATAAACGACAAATGACAAATCCAGTTAAACAAGTTAAATTAGGTGGTGGTGTTTGGAAAATTCGACCGTATCCAGGCAATTGGGATTTGTATCTTTGCGCTTGCATGCAAAATGGTTTTGTTATTGTTGATTTTAAATCTGAAACTATTCTATGTAATTATAAAGAACATACATCATTAGCTTATGGTTGTGATTGGCAATCGCTAGATTCAATGAATCAATTAACTGAATTAATGGATGATTGTATGACGACGGATAATCCAAATTCAACTGACGACCAACGATTAATAGCATCGTGTAGTTTTTATGATAAAATAGTTCATGTTTGGAAACGAACATAGCTTTTATTATTTAAAAAAAAAACGAAAAGAAAAACGATTGTATCACGATAAAAAGATTTCCTTCTTTTTTTGTGTGTCATATTTAAAATTCAGCGAATTCTTTAGGAAAACGTTCGATTGAGCTGACTGTCATTGGTTGTTCTTCATAGTTTTCATAATTATCTTTATCAATTCGAGGGATAAATGGTGCCGGAACAGTTTTTTCATAAAGTGCAATAAAATCTGTGTCTTTAAACCAACGATGATCTTTAATATCACGAATACCGGATTTTAGATTTCCGTACCGACGTGTTAAATCGACTTGAAGAAGATTTTTTAATAAATCTTTAAGATCAACACTAAAATGATTCGGAAAACGAACACGACCCGAAACGATCTTTTCATAGATTTGAATCGGTTGATCGGCAAAAAACGGCGGATAACCAGCAGCCATTTCGTACTGAAAAACATATACAGAATGCATGAAAAAAACAAAGATCTTTTTTTTTTGGTTTCTACCATTAATACTCCTAATGACCAATAATCAACGCCTTTATTATAACCACGACTGAGAATAATTTCGGGTGCAAGATATTCTAAATATGAGAGGAATGTTTCGAACGAGAAATGCAAATGGCAATGAGGAATATTACCAGGTGTACCACATAATGTCCATGTACGATCTTTGACACGTTTAGCAAAACCAAAATCTGTCTAAAATAATCAATGGTAATTTATCAGCTGTCAATCTGATAGAATAATTATACCATTTTAATATAACCGTCATTTGCAAATAGCAAATTCTCTGGTTTTAGATCTCGATAAATCTATGCATAGAAAAAAAACGATAACAACAACAATCGAATTGATAAATCTTTGATTACTTACAACACCTAAATGATGTAAATACTCAAAAGCAAGTACAATTTGTGCAGCATAAAATCGTGCCATCTCTTCTGTATAACGTCCAGATGTTCGTAGATGTGTAAACATTTCTCCTCCAGACGCAAATTCAAGGCCCAAATAAAGATATGAATTATCTTTAAATGTATAGACTAAATTGACAATAAATGGACAAGATAGTGCTTGAAGAATGCGTTTTTCAGCGAGTGTATGATCGATTTGTTTCATTTTGACAACGACTTGTTTATCAAGAATTTTCAATGCAATATTTTCTGTTTTTGAATCCTTTTGATGTTTAACTAACAGTACTCGACCTTGAAAAAAAACGATAAAAGAAAGCAAACGGATACATGTATTTAATTATTGTCTTGTTTTTTTTTTCTCCATTGAAAAATAAATTATATTTACCAAATGATCCAGTACCAATCGTTCGAATTAATTCAAAATCTTCCAATTGAGCATTTTGTCGAACGGGATGTTCGAATCGTTCTAAGAATTTTTCTTTTTCCTTATCCAAAAATTCTTGAATATCGTTTTGACTTCGTCGTGTTGTGTTATTCGAACCCATAGTGTCAGTAGAACTAAAATAAACATACAGACAAAAAAGTTATTCTTCCGCACATAACAATATAAAGAAAAAACGAAGAAAAAAAAATTCAATGGAATAGTGCGTGTGTGTATTCAATGATCACGAGGTCGATTTCGATATCAACAGCTGGTTAATATTCGCAAATAACTCGCTGCGACGTTTTTAACTGGATGAAAAAATGTAATCGAATATTAAATACTTATCGATCGTTTTCTTTGACTTTAACGAAACACGCAGCGAGAGAAAATGTGAAACCTTTTGTTAGTCGATCTATTTATTCTTTTATCGTTTGACAAAAAAAGAATAAAAGAACAATCTAATCTCGTTTTGCTTTTAGTTTTTATCTCTCAAAACATAACCTGACAATATATTACAAAGCGAGAACGAACAAACAGAAGAAGAAAAAACGCAAAAAAAACTCACATTAAAGATGTTTTTTTAAAAAATTTTTCAAGTTTTTTCATTGCGTGGATTTCGAACTGATATTAATAACGGGAACGATCTTGTTATAATAATAGATTTATTATCTAAGTGTGCTGTACTTTTCTTTCTCTTGCTTCTTATGTGTGTGTGACATATTTGCTTGTTTATATATATACAACAAATAAGTAATCAATCAAATCTGATAATAACATTGACAAGTTAGAGGCCTCATTCAAAACAATAACGATCGTCGAGTCTTTAACATCGTCGTATTTTTTACGAAAACGGGTGTCGTGTAACAATGACCTCTTTCGTTTGTTTGTTTGTTTTCTTTCTTTTGCTCTGTATTTGTTTTAATAAAGTAAAGGTCGTTTCGACGTTTTTCAAAAATAAAAATGAAAAATTTAAATATAATTAAATTCTTTTTTTTACTTTGTTTTTGTTTATCAAGTATTTTGATTTCTCGTCTGAATTTAATATCGATCGAACAGAATAATGATTGTATCGTCATTATATCTGGAAGTACAAGTGGCCGTTTAGGAAATCGAATGTTTCGATTTGCGAGCGCATTTGGTTTAGCACGTAGTCATGGTTGTCGATTGTATATCGAGCAAAGTCTTCGAATAGATTTGTCGAATAATTTTCAAATGTTAATCGATGAAAATTTATTTATTTCAAATGAAGAATTTTCACGATTGAAAAATATTCGAAATGTATCCACAGTTTGTAGTTTTCTACCTGATTTATTCAAACCTCGAGCATTTAAATATCTTCAATTGTTGGGCTATTGGCAATCGTATTTATATTTTGATAATTATCGAAATGAAATTCGTCGTTTCTTCACCGGACGAAATACGACTTTGATTAAACTTGCAGATTATTTTTCGAATTTATTAAAAACGATTTGTTACGATTGTCGATCGATCCCAACGAATCTCACACATTCTCAATTTCGTCAGATTCTACAAAATGATTTCTCAATTCTCTGGATTGGTATTCATATACGTGCTCGAGATTTTCGTCTTCTTCAATATATTTCCGATGAAAGTTACATTTTCAATGCAATGTCCTACTACAAACAACGATTTTCGAAACAAAAAATCTATTTTCTAATTGCTACCGATGAAAAATCTTTCTATCAAAGAATTTTTTCAAATAATAAGACTAATGAAACATTCATTCTTCCAAATGAATTCACCCCGGTCGATGATCTTATCGCTCTTTCACTTTGTCATCATACGATCATCACCGGTGGTACATTTAGCTTTTGGACTGGCTATCTCTCAGGCGGTGAAGTTATTCATGACGTTAAATATCGAATTGATTGTCCGAAATCAGACTATTATCCTCCGTGGTTTAGTTCAGTTTTATTTTCATGAATTTTTCAATAATAAAAAAGAAAGAAAAAGAAAAGAATTTGATTTTATCATTAGTTATTACTTCTGTCGTGTAAAAAGGGACTGGATTTTGTTGTTTTTTGTGTTGCTGTGTTTAAACTTTATGCTCAAATTTCTTGCTGAGCAAAATAAGAATCGTATATACAAGTATAACAATAAAAAACGAACATAAATAGCAGATTAATGCGCTATACATTTGTCGACGTGCTCGAGTCGATGTCGATGGAGTTATTGTTGGATAGAAAATGCCAAAATAAGCGATTGGTGGTTGATAATTCGTTTCCATGACTGATGATGAAAGTGATTCGAGTGAAACAGCTAAATGACCATCGTTTTGACTCGATGCTTCGGACTAAACGAAAAGTTTTTGCTTTAGTTTTCTTCTTCTCGAATTGTTTTGTTTGACTTACACATTCTTTTTCTTGCCATACTTGTCGACAAATAGGACAGTCGAATTTCTTCATTTCGAACCAATGTAATATACATTCATTACAAAATTCATATCGATGATTACAATTAATTAATGGAATATCCACAGATTTATTTTCCAAACAAATACAACAAACTTTCGTTGTATTCGATTGATTAAGTGATGTTAAGGAAACTGTTGAATTCATTCAAATATCAAAAAAAAAACTTTCTATCCGACTGACTCGCTCGATTTTATCCTATGCCGACTGACCTTTTTCTAATTCTGTCCCTTATTTTTCTCTCGCTCTCTCTTTTTCTGTTCATACAGCTGATTATCATTTAAAACAAGAAGAAGAAGAAGAAAAGAGAAAGAAAGAAGAAAATATGTATGTCTCGACGACGTTGTGGTGGTGGTCGATGCTCGTCCTTCAACAACACATACGCCAAAGTTCATACATATACATAAGCTTCTTTTTATGACTCATCAAAAGATACAATTGGTAATTGTAGTTAGATTTATTGCAATTGATGAAAAACAGTCGTTGAGAACACTTTGACATGACAATGAAATTAAAAAGAAAGTTATTATAATCCATGTGGAGCAACGGCTTCATAAACTGGTAGTGTATACATATTCTCCCAAATATGCGAAAGACAAACCGACGCATGAAAACGAAAGAAAATCTGCAATGGTGTAGCGATTGCTGCAATGATTGACCAAGGTATGACATGATAGAACGCAAGTTGATATGGATTGGCTTCATTTTTAGTTGTTGTTGTTGTTTCTTCGAACCATAAACTCAAATCAATCATAATAAGAAGTGTGATAATCTCTCGACCAGGATAACCATCTTTCGATGAATGACTAATACGTTTACGAAGAGCAACAAGAATGAAAAATGCGTGAATAGTTCCTTCGATAAATTCTAAACGAACAGTTTAGTTTTCTTGAAGATTTCAATGAACATAATTAATTACCTAGAATAATAATTACGATTTTAACATAAGCAATCCATGTCGCTGAATTTTTATTATTTAATAACGCAAATGCACTGAAAATTGAATAGAGATAAATGCCCGTTAATGAAACGATGATTAGCACATTATCAAAACCTAGGAGAATAAATAATTATGTCGTTTTCGTTCTAATTTAATTCATATTACGTGTTGCAATGGGCCGATATTGTAGTTTTCGAATTTTAATGAGCGCCCATATTGTCGCAAAAAGCGAAATAATTAGCAAACATAGATTGACAATTTCAATAATCGCAATGCTGTACAAAAGTTTCTTCGGTGTTTTTGATATCGATGTAAATGGACCGTAGGCCGTTGATGAACGATTTCGATGGGATATAGTCGTTGTTTGAAGGTTCGACGGTATATCCATACTATCACCACCGATTTTATTTCGAAAAACTGCATAGAGTATAACAGAGATGACTGTACCCGAGAAAATAATCATGCCAATAAAAAGACCTTTGATCGATGCATGACAATTGACCATGAAAACATTTTTTGTCGATGCTTTATCCGAAATTTTGTATGTAAATGTTTTGCCAATATTTTCCCAAATTAGAAAAAATAACTAAATGTATAAATCGAGAAATGATGATGTTCGAGACACTTTCTCTTACAGTTAAACACATAAGACTGAATTCGATTGTGCATGGATAGAGAAGTGGTTTTAATTTCATATAACCTTCATTGATATATGCAGTTATTTGAGCATTATCTTCAAATGCTTGTGTACAAGCAAATGGTTGATTGGCTTTTGTTGATTGATTGAGAGAATTTTGAAATTGATTATAAGCCATTTCATGTGCACTCATTTCGAGTATTTGAGATTTTGTTTCGATAACAACCATACGAAACCTAAACATTTCGGAAAACTCTATTGTTCACAAATAGATATTTACCAAACGCATAGATTCGTTACAACAACATGCATAACTGCTAATCGAGCGAAACTTTCATGTGCATGAATAATCAACTAAATCGAAATGAAAATACGTTCTTGTTTTTGAAAACGTTGTCTCAACGTACATTTGAATGTTTGAAAATGAAAAAAAATTGAGTAAAACTAAATAACAATCGAGAGAAATCATCCATGATCGCTGTCCAACGAAGACATGCGAGATTTTCCAGATTACTCAATATCGATAGACATGAATGAATAACTGTTCCAAGACAAAAAACTAGATCAAAGAAATATTTTGCAAAGAACTAAAAAAAACGTTTATTTTTACTTGCAATTCCAACGCGAATATAAAGTCCACCAGCTGTCGAATGATCATCATAATTATATCCAATAACTCGTTGAACGATGGTGTCCTTTCGATGTGAGACACAAGTTCGTAATGTACGTTGACCATTGGGATCGATTGTTTGTCGTCGATGAAGAATTTGATTTGGCCGAGATCGAAACTCTGTGAAATTCTCATCCGAATGAGTACTATTACCGTCATCATCGTCATTTTCATAGGGTTGAAATAATTCTAAATTAAAATCCGGAGTTTTTCCAAGCAGATGAATCGTTTTTGGTGATTGAAGATTTAATTTTCTCTTATGACGACCGATATCAAATATGCAAAAAATAATCCACGAAATCGATACCCAATAGAGATAAGTGAAGTAGATCTATGCAAAGGAGATCTTATCGAAAAGAAAAGAACGAAGTTTTGAAAATTACTGCAGCTAAATGTTTGATATTTTCACCATCTTCACGTGGAATAATTGCATGAGAAATAGAAAAAGCAACACCGCCAATGAAAACAACTATAATCAACGGAATACATTTGAAATCTAAATGAACAATCTTTTTATCTACCTAAACCATAGAGAATACTGAAGATTTTATAAGCATCTGCATTTTCGGCTTGATTTCTAAAAGAAGAAAAAAATTCAACGCAACAGCTGCATGATGGTGATCGACATACTGTCCTTGAACGAATGGATTTGGCCAAGTTCTTGGTCTGAATAAACCTTTAAGAACTCGTTTCTTTGCTGAATTTTGTTGATGTCTATGATTGTTATTTAAAATCATTTGTTTCGGTTGAGATTCTTCGCGAAAGTTGTCATCAAAAATATTATTTTGTATCGATGAAAAACTTAAATTTGATGCAATACTTTCATTCGATTGCTTTTTCATATGCAAATTATTTCTATTCATTGTCTATGATCGTCTCTCTTCTTGTTTCATGCTTGAATGAAACGAAAATTTACATTAAAATCTCTGATCAGTGACCTATACCGATTTGGTACATAGAATGAAATGAAAGATTGTTTCGTGATGTGTTGTTTATTTAAATGTATGTCGAGGAGAAAAAAAAAAGAAAGAAATGAGAAAAATAGAAATATCGTTTTTGTTTTTTTTTGTCTATAAGCCCGAAAGAGTAACAGGTTTGTCACCTCCGTAATTCATCGAATCGGTTCGATACATTGCTGATGTTGCATGTGCGGACGTTGAGCTAGGCATTGGTTGAACATAGGGAGTATTTATTGGGCAATATTTCGTGTCTTTTGCATTGACATGACTCGGAGTTACAAATTGTTCGCCTTTGAAAACAAAATTTTTACGTATCCTGTCAAAGAAACACGAAGAAACCTACGAGTTTCAGTTGTAAGACCCGAGTGAGGAATGAAACGTGCTGGTTGATGAACTTGTCGAACTTTAGTCGGCGTTGAAAACCACATTGCATCGCGCATGGGCAATTGTTCACGTTCGACACTATCGATTGGCAATGGATTAGGTGCAACACCATAACCTCGACTTTTTGGATATTCTTCAGCATCCCAATATGTCAATGGATCTTTTTTACCAATGCCTTGCCATTCATCTCTAGAAAATAAAATCATTGTTTTATTTATTTGTTTGTTTGTTATTAAACTTTGTATTACTTTCTCCATCGACGATGTTCTTTATTATAAGTTGTTAAATAAGGATCAAGAAGGTTAAATACACCTTGTTCAGACGGATCCCAAGTACGAGCAACAGTCGCCGGTCTCGTGCGACGTTCATCTTCTCGAATAGCCTAAATATATTCATTTTTCTCATCAGACATATAATGATTCTCATTTTGAAATCCGTACTCTCGTCACAGGTGCTTCTGGTTGCGTTAGATAAGGCAATTGTCCATCGATACGATCTAATTCTGATTTAATATTTGGTTTCGATTCGTATTCATCTTTGTATTCACTCTTTTGATGCGACATAGATAATGAATGACTCCAGCCATGAGCTTTAAGTTTTTCGACAAAATCACTCATATAATTGACTGAAAATATTAGAAGAGAAATTCTTTCGAATGCAAAGAAAAAGATCTACCTTTCCATAAAGCTGGTGCTTTTCGATGCATATTAATTTGATCATTGTAGATTTCTTGTTGAGGATATTTATTATCATGAAAAGCTGAATTGGTTGTTTTGAAATGTTCTTGAGGAGTTATTTCGTCGGCAACACGTAATCGAGGTGGTAATGGTTCAGTGAAAACTCTCTGATTAAAACACAAGAAAAACGTTTCGTTTTCATTTCGAATCGAAATTCAACAAAGAAAAATCTACTTTGAAATTCGATGATGGCGTATAGTAACCCGGTCGATATTGATGACCAACTCCTGAACTTGTTTGAAATAAATCTTGTCGTCTTTGAGCTGAATCCGAATCGAGCATTGCCTTTATTTGCTTTCAATTGTAAAGTAAAGAAAAATATCGTTGAGTAACCAATGTTCCATTGTCATCAGCGATGAATTTATGTTACTAAGCAATTTCAGTTTGAAATTTTTTTCTTTCTTTCCTTACCTATTGTCGCTAGCTGAAATATGTTGAAATCCAATTGGACAACAAGATCCAATAGTGAGTTTTCAATTCGAACGAAGAAAAACGTCATCATACACGCATCAAAACTTTCGTCATCATGTTCTCTGAAGACGGATTTCTAACGGGTAATTCACAAAATCAAACGCATGTGTTTACTTCATTTCCGAATTCAGCTGTTGATCCTGATGATGAACAAGATGGAGATATTTCCAAAGCATCTCTTCCATTACCAGCAACAACAAATGAAGTCAAACCTGAACAATTACATGTTTGGCAAATTGAATACTATCAAAGATATTTCGATATCGATACACAACAAGTTCTCGAACGTTTAGCAAGTTCGATGATGCCACGACCGAATAAATCCTATTTCGATTCACATATTCGACAAAATCCGGATTTATACGGACCATTTTGGGTTTGTGTGACTTTCATTTTAACTGTTGCAATTAGTGGAAATATTGTCAATTATTTTCATTTGCCCGATGTGGATTTTCAAATTGATTTTTCTAAAATCACTCTTTCTGCTATCGTAAGTTCATTCGTACGATCTCTCGTCAAACATTGCTTTTCTTTTTTTTTTAGCTTGTTTGTCTCTATTGGTGGTTGATGCCTACATTTATTTATTTCTTCTTTCGTTGGCATTTAAATCGTATCGAATACACATTTCTTGAATTACTCTGTATCTACGGTTATAGTTTAACAATTTTCATTCCTATTTCCATTCTCTGGATAATTCCAATTAATTGGCTACAATGGACACTAACTCTGCTCGCATCATTAGTTAGTGGAAGTGTTCTTGTTGTCACATTTTGGCCAACAGTTAATTCTGAACATAAACGTTTTCTTGCTGTATCAATGTTAGCCGTGCTTTTAGCACATTTACTAATGGCTGTTTGTATTATGTTAGTATTTTTTCATATATCGGATAGTAATTTCAATCCGACAATTGAAACGACAACAGTTGAATCAATAAATGGAACATTAAGTGGTTAAAGTTTTTTGTTTTTCAACTAATAACTATTTTATTTGAAATAAAGGTCAAACATTTGTTCTTTTCTTGTAGATTAAATAAACACGAGTGAATATTTTTTCAGATATGTCGTGGAATTCCGAAGGTTTTTTCAATCCAGGTTCGTATACGGGCCCAACTGCATACGAACTTCAACAACAACAACAGCAGCAGCAGCAACAACAACAACAACGACATGCACCATATCCTGGTGGCAATTTTATGCCAGCACCATATGATTTAAATGCTCAAACGAATACAAATCAATTCTATAGTCCTAATCAATACGTTCCGACAGCAAACAATCCGGTCGAGGGTGATGATGATGCTGAATTACCTTTACTCGAAGAATTAGGAATTAATTTCGATCATATATTTAAAAAAACAAAATCCGTTCTAAATCCATTCGCAACACCTGACTCATCTATTCTCGACGATGTCGACCTTGCCGGTCCACTTGTATTCTGTCTTGCATTTGCTTGTAGTCTTCTACTATTAGGCAAGATTCATTTCGGTTATGTCTACGGAATAGTTACCCTAGGTACCGTTGGCATGTATGGCTTATTGAATGTAATGACATCACCCGAAAAACCATGTTCAGGTTTATTCGTAACGAGCGTACTTGGGTATTGTCTTTTGCCAATGGTTATCCTATCGTTTTCGTCATTTTTATTCAAATTAAACGGCTTAGCTGGTTTAATCGTCGCATTAATATTTATTGTATGGTGTTCATTATCGGCATCGAAACTGTTCGCAACATCATTGTCAATGATCGGACAGCAGATTCTCGTTGCGTATCCTTGCGCCTTGTTTTATGGAGTTTTCGCTTTATTGACAATCTTTTAAAAACAAAGAAAAATAAAAACATACACCTAAGTTTTTTTCCCTTTTTTAGGGATTATTAAACAAGCATTCTCACGAGATCGAGGTTAATTTCTATTTTGGGACATGTCTTTTGAATATTCGACCTACTGAATTTCCTTTTTTGGCAATTTTCATCGTTTTTTACCTGAATGTCGCAATTCACTGTAAGTGACTCAGTCAGCAGGAAGCTATACGTTCACTACCATATATAGTCATAACCCAATATATATAATGCGATATTATTCTTAAAGCAAATCATTCTAAAACATTCGAAGCAATTAATTGTAAAATGTCTTATAACGTTGATGAAATGAATGCTATTGTCATTGACAATGGTTCTGGTATGGTCAAAGCTGGTTTCAGTGGTGAAGATGCACCACGTGCTGTCTTTCCAGCTACTGTCGGTCGACCACATTATACAGCAATTATGCCTGGCATGGGTAATAAAGATACGTATATCGGCGATGAAGCTTTAGCTCGAAAAGGTATTCTAACAATTCGTTATCCAATCGAACACGGTATTGTAACAAATTGGGACGATATGGAAAAAATTTGGCATCATACATTTTACAATGAACTCCGTGTTGCACCGGAAGAACATCCGGTCTTACTTACCGAAGCACCACTTAATCCAAAAGCAAATCGTGAAAAAATGACACAAATTCTATTCGAACAATTCAACACACCTGGTAAAATTTTGTTTCGATATTGTGCATTAAAAGATTTTCATCGTTATTTTTGTTTAGCAATGTATGTGGCTATTCAAGCCGTACTTTCATTGTATGCTAGCGGACGTACCACCGGGATTGTGTTCGACAGCGGTGACGGTGTTTCACACACAGTGCCAATCTATGAAGGTTATGCTCTACCGCATGCCATCGGTCGATTGGATTTAGCTGGTCGAGATTTAACTGATTGGATGGTTCGTTTATTAACCGAACGTGGTTATGCATTTACAAGTTCAGCCGAACGTGAAATCGTTCGAGATATTAAAGAAAAATTAGCCTATGTACCTCTCGATTTCGAACAAGAAATGACATTAGCCTACAGTTCAAGTAGCATCGAAAAGAACTATGAATTACCAGACGGTCAAATCATTACTATTGGCAACGAACGTTTCCGTTGTCCTGAAGCATTGTTTGCGCCAGCAATGCTTGGTAAAGAAGATTGTGGTATTGCCGAAATGGTCTT
>Ga0209915_1002098_pt1 | contig 23339 bp, 28 predicted proteins | sample ThiBiot_750_plan_FD_183952 | JGI IMG/M metagenome (GOLD analysis project Ga0209915, IMG submission 183952) | Wastewater bioreactor microbial communities from Cape Town, South Africa - Thiocy_cont_750_plan (SPAdes) | ecosystem: Engineered > Bioreactor > Thiocyanate-remediating > Anaerobic-Aerobic... | reverse complement strand
AGCAGCAGCAGCAGCAGCGAGGTCGGCGGCAGCGAGCCACGAGCAAGCTGGCGCTCGCCACGGCCTGCTGCTTCCTCGCCGCCACTCTCGTCGTGTGCCTCGCGTCGCGCCTCGTCGATCTCGACCACTCGGCCATCGATCCATCACCACGACCACCATCACTATCACCATCATTGACGCAGCGAGGGCTGAAGGTCGTGGCGTTGGATGACGAGGAGCAGCCGATGGCGATGGCGATGGCGGTGGTTGTGGCGCCTCGGCCGAGCAGCTGGCACTCGTCCAGCAAGGCTTCTTGGCGCTCGAGCAGAGCTTCGTTGGTGCCACGATCGAAGTGTTGCTCGTGATTTACTTGTTCCTCCGCATCGCGTACGCGGCAGACGACTACTTTGTCGAGTCGCTCAACATCATCGCCTCGAAGGTCGGCATGTCGGACGATGTCGCAGGTTCGTCGGTCACTCCTCATGCCCGCACTTCTCGGCCATGGCGTGACGCTGATGTTGGGGTCTCTCTTTGGGGGTTTGGGGGGGACTGGGATTGACAGGAGCCACGCTGATGGCTCTGGGATGCAGTGCTCCCGAGCTCTTCACCAACGTCGGCTCTGTGATCTTCTCGTCGGACAGTACGACCAACTCAATCTCGTTCTCGCTCTCTTTGATTGAAGCGACACCGACTCTGGTCGAACCACAACCTGATCGATTGGATTGGATTGGATCGGATCGGATTGGGTCGGTTCAACACCAACAGCGGCGAGAAGATGGCACACAACGAGCTGAACACTCGATTGTAACCCTCCAACTCGACGCACGGGATCGTGATGTTGAACAGCAGCCATATCGGCGACGTGACGACGAACAGCGCCTTGTCGAACGCCACCATGTCGCGCCAGCCGACGAGCCGCTTGAACGCCAGCCGAATGCGAGCCACCGACACTCGCACAGACTCGAAGCCCTCGTCCTTGTCGGCCATCAGCTCGTGCTCCTGCTCTTCGTCGTCGTCGTTGCTCGAGTCAGAGATGATGTTCGGCTCGAACGAGCGTCGACGCTCTTGGTACGGCAGCAGCACGCTCTTCTCGGTCGGCAAGTGCGAGAACAGGCTTCGACCGAGTACAAGTCGTGCTCCTCGGTCGTGTCGTCGTCGGTCGTCTCTTCATCAGTCACTGCTCCAACACATCCAACCGATCGAGTTCCAGGCACACAACAAGCAGCAGTCACACACAAGCACCATCAGTGAAGGTCGAGCAGACACTGCTTGCGTTGCGTTGGCTTGGCTTTGCGTGGCCATGCGAACCTTGGACCAATCCGACGTCCTCCTTGTTGTTCTTCTTGTTGCGACGTGTGATGCTGCTCGCAACCACCGATCCAGCCACGTATCTGTCGAGCCATCCATCCATCGATGCATCATCCACAAAGGCGAACGATCCCGAGAAGATGATCAGCATCACGGTGGCGACCAGCAAGAAGAACGACGTGTCGCGGGGGATCGGGCCTCGTTGGAGTGTCGCTTCTCCGACGAGAGTCACGGCGCCGAGCACCACGTCCGATCTCGTCGAGCTGCTTGACGATGTTGCTGTCCTGTTGATGCAGCAGTTGTTGTCGTTCGTGCCACGATCCCTCGCCGACCTCCACATGACTCGTATCGATCTCGGCATGCTTTCTTGATCCTCTCAAGCTCCGCGAGAGCCTCTTGAGAGCTCGGTCGTTGATCGGCCTCCTCCGACACACATCGCCTGATCAACGATGTCAACGACCGAGAGAGACTCCCGCTCGAGTCTTCGCCTCGACCTCCGAACGATCGAGTGGCCGACACCAGATGGCTGCTTCGTCGATCGATATCCGCCGCCTCTCCTGTCGCCATCTCGAGCATCGTCACTCCGAGACTGTAAACATCGGCCTTCGATGTGTATCGAGTGTCACAGTCGGGATCCTGCTCTTGTTCATCCCCGAGTGTTGCTTGTCAGTTTGATTCTGATTCATTGATTGAAGGCAATAGCTTGCACCACTACTTATCACAAGATAACAATCGATGGGTGTTCGATCACAAGTCCCTCATACGCTTGTGCGCTATCGTTCCAGACAGCTTCAGCCCACGCGCGCCATTTCGCTCACGGATCGACAATCGCACTTTTCTGCACGACTGACAGACAGTGGCGAACACACCGACAGGTATCAGGGCAAATGCTTGGATCATGCACGTCAAAGTCCCGCCTATACCACAGCGTCCCAAAGTACGGCTCGAGGCTCGCAGGATCGAGGCATTCGTCAAACTGCACGGGGAAGATGTCGGACCCTCGTTGTGGGAGCAAGAGCAGCGCGATGCCTTCCATCGTGAACTTGAACCTGAGTGAGATCGAGTCGCGGTGGAGGCACTTGGCGATCTCCCGCTTGACTGCAGCGCGCAAGTAGCTGTCCTCCTGCACGCGCACCTGCTCAAGCAGCTCCTCTGCTCTACGAGAGCCTCCAGTGGCCAATCTTTCGTCGAGGGCGATGGCGCTGACGGTTTGGTACCTTGCTGCCAAAATCCACTACAAACTGGTAGCAAGGTTTGTTGGACAGTTGAGTTTACTACCGAGATGCACTACAAATCGATAGCAAAATTTGTTAGACATTCGCATTCCTCAGGAGCAGTATGGCAGAGAGAAATCGCGGTCCCGTCGCGTCCCCGTCGATTGAATCGACCATACAGCATGGCCTAATATTCTACTGGATAACTAATAGAACTGGGGAATATTTGATCGAGCGTGGGAGGTTGGTGGCCGAGAGAATGTCAAATGAGAGAAAAGGCTGAAGAGCAGGTACGCTGTGCCGTCTCGATAATTCTCCCAGTGGCGCTAACGACTCCACAACCTCGATCCCCCTCGATATTACCAGTCAAGCAATCCTATCAGCGAGATTTGGGAGTTTGGGGATTTTATTCTCGAGCATCTGAGGAGTTTCTTGTTGTGTCGGTGGTTTTCACAGTGCTCAGCCTGAGAAAACAGCGATCGACGAGCTCCCACCGCCAAGTTCTTCGTCAGATCAACTCGATAAAATTCCATTAGCTCGGATTACGATCAAAGGGGCCATAGAGCAGAAGAGGCAACGATTTGCGCAGGCAGAGCAGCGGCCGGAAGGGCTACAAGAGCGGCCGGAAGGACTGGAAGCGTAATGGCGAGCTCACGAAACGCAGATAAGCCTACCATTGCAATGATGATCAACCAATGGAGAGCTTAACACTAACTAAGCTCTCACCTGGAATTATAGACCGGAACGCCGCTTAAGGCCCTCGCTGCGCCTGGAAGCACTATCGTCCTCCAAAGCTTACCATTGCCTTCCTTGAGGAGCACCACCGTGAAACTCGATACAATTTGGTTTGTTTGCGCTGGGAACGGGAACAAGCTCCTAGTTGGCAAGAAGGGGAACCTCGCAAAAGAACGCAACATAAAACAGCCCCAAACTGACGTGAAACAGCCACCAAGAAAGAACAGTAGTGTCGTGCTGAGCTTCACAGTGCCAAAGCAGCAGTAATACTTGAGCCCGTTCTCGCCACTGTTGCGATAGCCTGCAGCACTTGAGCATTGCGATTCCCGATGCCAACGCAATCATCGCCGCTGAGATGGAGACGATGGCCGCCCAGAGAATGTAGCGGGCCACGGAGCACACCATGGTCAGGACAAGAGCATCAAACCCAATCACGACGCCCGAAGCAGTCGCAGCCGCTTTTGCGAAGGAGGTCCAGCGCTCTTCGGACTGCTTTGTGGTCGCATCCGTGCTGGGACTGCAGGACACCAGATTAGCGAGTGCCACGGTGCAGAGACACGTACCAATGACAGCATGGCCATGGCCAGCAGCAGTTCCCACAAGCAGGTGGGTGCCCAAGCGAGTCGCGCAGGGTCCGAGCATCATGCAATGCTGTACCAGCAGCACGACGGACAGGATTCGGGGTACCAGGAGGAAGGGCGGGAGCGTTCGCCAATGTTACAACCGCTTGAGCGCTGGATAAAGCCTGAGAGGCGAGCGGATAGAGGGCGGCATCAGTTGGTAGATCACTCGCTGTAACTACCGCCCAGGCCACCTCAGCCGCCTGAAGAGACGCTGCGGCTTCAGCCACAGTATTTGGACCACCAAGCCCATTGAAGACATCTCGGGCGCGATCTACGGCAGTTGTGGCCGCTGCAAGTGCCATTGTTGGCGTGACCGGAAGCGAGAGTGGAGGAAGCAGGGGTTCTGGACAAGGAGAGAACTCTCCATCTCAAATGTCTTCGTGCCTTGGGTGCGCTCGTACCACAGGGTGCGCTCTATCACGTTGGCCGCAGTTCCTTGGGGAATCTACGCGGTCTTTCTGCTTCTACGGACAGCATTGCACAAGCGAAGGCGGTCGCAGGAGCCAGCTTCCAATCCCATTCCTCCCTACTCTGGGTTCGCGTAAGCTACACAGGCCTTCGTTGTCTCCCTTGCAGATCGAGAACCGCAACTGCATCATGTCGTACAGTACTGTATCCATCATCACCATTGGGTGCTACATCACAGCAACGAGGCTGGGTGGCGTGCGAGGCAGCCGTTACTTGGAATGTCGGGAAGGGTGAGACAGATAAGAACAGAAGCGGCTTTCATCATCATCTCTCCATTCTCGTGCTGCGCATCTGCTGGTTTCGTGTGCTCGTGCGCGTATTGTCTGTGGTCTGAGCCTGATACAATCACACATGGGCATCTTCGAGCAATACACATGGGAGTGCTGTGGACCTGGTTGGGGCGTGGGGTCGTCGTTGGTCGTGCGCCAAGGCATCACGCTCTCGTTGTTGATACTGAGCTACTCGGCCGTGTCGTTGTGCATGGCCGCGCTCTCAGTCTCGACGCCCATGATCATGAAAGAGGTACGCCGACGCCTTTGGTATGTATCTATATATGACTCGATGGTCGATTGATTCGATGTACGTGGTGTCGAGTTTAGTTGTCGTTCACGGCCACGGATATCGGCGTGATTCTTGCAGTTGGAGCCTTTGCGCGAGTGATACCGAAGCTTACATCGGGCATGGTACGCGATATCACCGTCTTCAAGCATCAATGTGTATGCGCGTGTTGATTGGTTCATCGCTCCATCGATTGAATGGCTCGAGAGGAGCGAGCTCTTTGTATCATACAACTTGCTCGATATCATCATCAATCATCATCAGTTATCTATCATTACAAACTGATTGGGAATGCATCTCGATTGATCTGAGATCCCACTTGATTTGATTCATATCTTCACATTGATTATTTACGAAGAAACCTATATCATTTAAGCAAGTCAACATGCTGATACTGAAGCATGAGGACTACAACTATCCAACAATGCAACTGTACAACACAATGGACAACACAAGCTGATATATCTCTCTACCGCACCACAGGTTGTGGACTACGTGGGTGCCAAGCCCATGTTGGTGTTCTCATTGACCTTGACGGCCATCCTACAAACTCTCTCGTCATACGGCTCACATCAATGGTACCTAACAACCATCTGGGCCATCACGAGAATCGCCATGTGTTGGGTGTGGCCATCTGCCGTTCGTGTGGTTGCCTTCTGGTTCGCCGACGACAACATTGGAACTGCAATGGCAGTACTCTCGCAAGCCTTCTATCTCGGCGATGCTGTGAGTCGTGCATATCTATCGAGTTTGCTTGCATTAGGATTGGATTGGCGAGAGGTACTACCATATCGCAATCTCCTCATTGGCCATATTATCTATTCAATCTCACTCTCTCGCTCCTCTACCTACTCTAACTAACTGGATCATGTATGATAGGTCTTTCAAGCAAGTGCTGCTACAACATTCGGAGTAGCACTCGCCATCTACTTCTTCCTACGTACCGAGCCGCCCGAGTTGATTCTCTACCTACCACCGACACCGGCACGTACGACCGGCTCGACCGAGGTCACGCCATTGCTACCGAGTGCAGTCGTCGGTGGCACTCCTCGACGCGCGAGATCCAGTCATCCAGACCTCGAGAGCTGGGCCACACCGACCCGCACGACATCCGAATCGAAGCCAAATACCCCAGCCGATGAGCTTCAGCCACAGCGTCGACTCAGCACCGAGGATAACGAGCAACCGCCATTGAGCTCGGTACTGGTGCAGCTCAGTCACTCGGGCTTCTTCTGGAGCGCGCTCGTATGGTGCTCGTTCAACAATCTCATCGACCAAGTGTTCCTCGATTGGACGCCCAACGTACTACAAAGCAGTCTCGGCATCTCGAGCGCCCTTGCTGGTTATACAAGCATGGTACGAGTCGCTCTCACTCATGAGACCATCTCAATGGCACCACACTCACTCCTCCACCTCCACAGGCATTCGCGGTAGGAGGAGCCTTATCAGCACTCTTTCTCGGTCTCGTAACCGACCACTACTCGATGAATCTCGCCATGAAGGCAGTGCTGACGATTCTAGCACTCGGCGTAGCGATCCTACTCGGCATGGCCTACATCATCGTCTCGGTCCAGAACCAACTCGTTCTCCCGGCGGCACTATCGTACTCGCTATTCACGCTCGTGTTCGCTGCGGGCTTCACACTCTACGGCCCGTACTCGCTCACGACCGCGCTGATACCAGTGCGCTTCGCCGGTAAAAAGACAGCAGCAACGGTTGGAGCACTGCTAGACGGCATTGCAACGCTCGTGTCGACAGCATCGGGTGTCGGATTCGGACCGTTGGCCCAAGCACTCGGTTGGGGCTATGCCTTTGCTGTACTAGCACTCGTTGCAGTCGCAAATTGGCTTGGTGCCTTCTGGCATGATCGTGTAACACAAACTGATACTGCCAAACTTAAATGATAGATCAAATTCACGAGTTGTACCAATCTCTTATGTATCTACCTCTTGTACAGAAATCAATCAAATCAATCATTCAATCACTCACTGATGACTCAATCGTTATATTGGTATTTCATTCATCCTACCAATGATCTCCTCCATCATCATCGTCTTCATCGCCATCATCATCCTCATCATCATCTTCATCATGATCATGGTGGTGATGATGATGGTGATGATGATGGAGTACATGATTACCATCCAACTCATAAAAGATTGATGAATCTACCGAGTCAAACGAAAGACCACTATCCATACTATCTTCGTTCTCGTCAGAGGTTGGTGAAAAGACTGGTGGAGCACGATACTCCATGACACGAGCATGCTCCTTGTCGAGTGGATGGATCGTTCGCTGGCCAACCTCGTGAACGCGCCAGGCGCGAGAGCGACCTTCGACCGTCACCAAGAACTGGTCATTGTCGCGACTGCACGCCATGTCGTACAGGCCCTCTTCGCACGAGAACGTGTTGATGATCGACATATCAGACGTATCGACCGTAGTAATCGACGAATACCACAATGGTGGAAAGTATACATGCGGTCGACTCTCCATCGACATGGCAAACATAATCCGACCATTGTAATTGAATGACAATTTAGCCTAGACAACAAACCAAACTCTCACGTTAGTGTATATTACAGAGAGAGAACGAGCTCGTACAAGTACAAGTGTAAGAGATTAAGATAAATGTACCTGATTCAATAAAGGAACAGAATAAAGTAACTTGAGAGTACGCATATCCCATACTTCACTGTTGATGATAAGCTCCAGACCAGTAGGCACAAAGACACCACGAGAATGCTTGGAGAGACGATCGAATCGATGAACTTGACGACCAGAACGAAGATCCCACAAGCAGCAGTCGTAGAGCACGAGGTGTTCGTCGGGCGAGAAGCTCGCATTGTCGTTGCGTTGCACCCATGCGTTGCCCGTATCCTCGGAGCTCTTGTTGGCTTCGAGACGTCGCAGTTGTGTGCCAGTGTCCGACGAGTAGATGAAGGCGTTCTTGGCCGCCACGGTCGCCACCAAGTCGTTGGAGCGATTGAACTCGGGCGAGGCACCAGCGAGCTCGAGCAGTGGTTCAAACGCAAATCCACGACGACTCGATTGCGGAGCAGCCAACGGCGGAGTGTCAGACGTAGTGATACGCCAGAGCTTGGATTTGAAGGAGCTCGAGTCACCAAGCAGTAGCAAGTTCTCGAGACCATTCGAAACTCGCATACTATCCATCGCCATATTCACCTCCGACATGCCCAGTTGTGAAAAGTCACCCAACGTATACTCGGCAATGTATCCATCCTTGGTACCCACGAGTAATGAGTTACTAAGCATAGAAGCACATCGATATGAATCTATATCATCAAGAGTTAGAGGTCACTGAAAAGACTTGCAAGTTGCAGCATTTCAATATATCTTCACATACCAGATTCACACATATAATCAATAGGTTCCAATCGAGAGTACAAGAATCGATAATTGGCAGAACAAGTACGACGGCCTCGAGCAAAGCCACTTGGTGCATAGTGGTCAAATGACGATAGTGTGAGACGTGACACAATGTTGGTTGGTGTCTTGGTCCATCGAGTGAGTTGTGGTGCCGGGCATTTGTGCGGCTCAAAGAGCGACAATGGTGGTAGCACTTGAATCGGATGAGCACACGCGTGATGTTGATCACGCAAGTACTGCAACACAATGCCTTCGAGAGAGGTGCTTTCCTCTGGAGCAACCGCGGTACCAGTCGTCGTCGTCGTCGTCGATGTCGTTGATGAAGACGACGACGACATTGACGGTGCGATATCAGACGAGGGCAACGGAGAAATGCCAGCCTCTTCGGCAAGCACAGCAGCCGAACGAGCCATGCCAGCATTGAGCAAGTGTCGATGCATCAATTGAAGCAACTCGCGCGAGTTGTACGAAATGTGCGTCTGATCAGCAATCGTAGCCTTCTCGATCTTTCGTTGAGCATGATCCGAAATCTCATTCGCAAGAGCCGCAGTAGCAACACCACCAGATACTCTATAAACCTCACTCAAATTAGTCATCGACTAAAGTCAAGTTCACTCCACGAGGAGGGTTACAACATACTTGGCCATGAGTTGTACAGCAGAGGAACGGAATTGCTCATGAAAGTGTGCTCCCGAAGGATGTACAGGATCACGAGCAAGCTCGGCGAGAATCGTACTAACATGCAATCGATCGAGAATCTGCTTGACATGAGCATCCTCGACAAGACCCAACAATGCATGGCATGCCTTGGCACGAATCTCGTCGGCACTCGTGACCGGTTGTACACATCGCAACAGCGCCAAAAGTACGCGAAGACCCGAGTTGCTGCGTACAATCATGCGCGCTTGCTTGCGAATCGCAGCGTCGAGTGACTGCTGTGTGGGCGACGGTGATGCCGATGGCGTCAAGAACTGGCACAGCACCTCGAGCGCCGATAGAACGACCGTCGACACGTGCGAGGCCGCGGCTGCAAGCAGAAACACGATGGCCGCACCCTTTCCGCTACGAAGCCACGGAACACCGGTCGACGTCACGGCCGTCACGGGCATGGCATGAGGATCGGGCGACGACGGCGGCTCAATCAATGGCGTGAGAGGTACGCCAGGTGATGGAGGCGGCGGAGCGGGAGACGGCGGTGGAATGGGTCGAGTCGGAGCAATGAGCGAGACCTTGGAGTTCAAAATGGCAGAGACGGCAACGAGCGAGTACGAGAGCACGCCCAACACACCGAGAGCATAGCGAGCACTCTCAGGAGACCGGAGCCAGCCGGTATCCATGTGCGGTTCGTGTTGCGCAGCAGTGGGGCCAGTCGCGGTAGGAGCCGGAGCCGGAGCGGCAGCCGGAGTGGCAGCAGGAGCACCATTGGGTTGCGTAATGTTGCTAAAGATACCTCCAAAGATGCCAACGCCATTGCCCATCAAGGGAGCAACGCTCGAGCTCTCGGTGGAAGCAGCCAAGTCGGTGGCAACAGGACCCAAAGCACCCGAGACACCAATAATGTGAAAGAGCAACTCGACTCCTCCCATGTTGATGAACTCGTGCGCCATGGCATCCATACGACGACGACGAGCAAGCTCGACGGCCTTCTGACTTGCATCAGGTGCACCGCGCTTGGCTTGTTGCTCCTCGATGAGTTCGGTATAAGTCTTGTCGATGGCAATCTTGGTGCGACGAGGCATTGCCCAAGTCCAACTCGCTCCAGGCGAGTGTGTCAACGTCGGTTGTTGAATGATCTGCTTCTTGGGTGTTACAGGTAAACCCGAAGAAGACGTTGAGGAAGATGATGACGATGATGTTGAAGATGTTGCAGATGTTGACAAGGTAGAGGTTGGAGTGCCAGTGCTTGTACTAGAGTCGGATAGCAATCGAATACGAGCAAATGACGACGATGATGACGACGAAGGAGGTGGTGCAGCAGTCAAAGTAGCTTGAGATCGATGCAATAAAATGTAGTGCATACGATAGTAGGTCCTGAGAGCGAACAAGACATTGTTGGCAGTGCCTCGCGTCTCGAAAATGTCGGTTTGCTCGGCGTTTGATTCGGGAAGGAAGATCGTGTGGAGGAGCTTGATGAGAGCCAGTAGACCACGCTGGTTGTCAAACTCGGCCACAACGAGTGGACTCGAAAACATGAGTGCAAACAAACGTGGAGCAGCGCCTTGCGCCGTGCGGTTGCTGCTTCGGAGTAGCTTCATGCCGCCAGCAATGATGCGTGCAATGACGTCTCGCGGTAGTTGCACGATCAGCTCCGAGTTTCGAGAGTCGACCTCGCCGAACATGGATACGATGCAGTAGCCAATGTCACCAAAGCACGCAAGGTACGCTGGTTGTCGGTCGCTCGGTGCGTCGAGATCGAGCATCGAGAGCAGTAACTCGATACCGCCCAGAGAGATCCACGCTGCAGCAACCTGATAGTAGACATGGAGCTGTTCGAGAGTGGCCAGAACCTCACCAACAAAGTCGGTACCCCATTGAGCAAGGGTGCCATAGGGTTGAACAGTCGTAGGTTCTGACGAGGATGAACTCGAGCTTGTGCTACTTGAGGAGGTAGTAGTAGTGGTACTAGTACTTGTGCTGGTGGTCGTCGTACTACTCGTCGTGGTGGTGCTAGTAGTACTAGAGTATCGTGGTCGTAATGTGTGCTTTCGATGAGCAGAGAGAATGTCACGAACCACTCGAATGATCTCATTGTCATTGGCCATCATTTGAGCCAACATCTCGTTTGTTTGTTCCTAAACACATCAATCAACCAATCAATCAGTACTAATTCTACGACAGTTTTGTGTACGTGAGTGAGAGCGAGCGAGCATGCAACAACATACAGCAGCAGCATTAGACCATAGACGTAACAACGCCCTCAGGTACGCATATCGAATGGCTTGAACCGAGTGTTTGAGCGGGGGCGCGGGGGTGTCAGGGAACGGAGGGAGAACGCTCTGATCAAACGTCTCGTTTCCATGTTCGTCGAGAACCACCGTGGGCTCAGTACTCAAGCCAGCAGAACCACCTTCGTCGTCTTCATCATCATTGTGACCGTGGTGGCCACCTGCGTTGTTGGCAGCGGGAGCAGCAGGTTCGGCCCACCACGGTACTGCAGCGGGAGCAGCAGGTGCAGCGGTTCCTTCCTCACCTGCGGGCGCAGCAGGTGCATCACCAGCTTCCCCAGCGGGAGCAGCAGCTTGTGCTCCAGCAGGTACAGCAGGTGGGTCGAAAGGTGACACGAAGCGAACTTCAAGAGGATCTCTCGCTGTACAAGTGAACCGTGCAGTGCGTCATGTAAGAACAGTATCCACGAAGCAGCAAGCGCGCAAGAAATGGCACCATCATACCAAGAAGTCGAATGAGTTCAAAGAGTCGAGGCAGGTGCTCGTGGGCCTGAAGCATTGCGATCAAAGGACCAATATCGGTCTCGATCCAACTTGCCAACACCATGGTGGCGTACACTGCCTCGAGCTGAATGTGCATCACGCCGTCGACGACACGGTGCGAGCAGAACACCGACTCCTCGAGAAGCGAGAGAAAGTCTCCTCGCATATCGACTTCCGTCACGTCATGCAAGTGGTAGCCGCAATCTCCAGCCGCGAGCAATCTCATTGCTGAGAGTCTCAGATGTGCGCTACCATTCGCCAAGGATTGAAGTAGCTGCAGCAAGAGCGCGCAATCAGTACACACGCAACATACGAACCTTGGTTGTTGGAATAGCAGGTACGTACAAGTAGCACCTCTTCGTCAGAGATCAAGGCCTTGCGGTACATGACTGCCGCATCTATCATCATAGCGAGCACGCAACCAAGCAACGTCATTGTGAGAAAGCTGCTGATCGGTGGTCACGATACACGAGCTCTGATGCACACATACTGTTGACTGGTCGAGTGCCAGCTTCAAGTTGCGGTTGATACATATTCGAAGCATGTTCGATGATTGCTGAGAATCTACTCAATCCACCATTATCAGTATCAACCATTGGCGTGTGGTTTGATTGATTGATCGAGAGCAAACCTGTCCATCGCCAAGCAAAGCGTCTTGGAGTGGGCCGTCGGGTACATGATGATATCGATGAGATCTTGCAAGTACAGTTGCATTCGAGAAGCCATCGGCATCTCGAATGGCTCTGACCCGTCATCGTCATCTTCGCCATCACCATCCTCTCCGAATACTACAACGGAGTCGTCATCGCCGTCATCGTCGTCGTCATCATCATCATCGTCGTCGTCGCCGCCATCTCCGACAGCGATATCGTCGTCATCGTCTCCGAACGCCACAACAGAGTCGTCGTCATCGATCTCATCATCGTCATCATCACCGTCATCTATATCGACCATGTCCCCCACTGCAACATCGCTACCGAACTCGAGCACATCGCCATCGCTTCCATCATCATCGTCGCTCGACATGACTCAAACCACGCAACCAAAACCAAAGAGGAACAAAAAACCCGTAGCAAGAGATCGATAGGTAAGAGGGTGATTCTGATACCACTCACTATCAGAATCGCTTGGAGTACAGGTGGATAGAGGAGGGAGCCACAGCCACACACAGACACACAGAGCCACGCGCACGGACCACGACGCCACGCCAGCAACCAAGCAACAACGAAGCCAACAACGAAGCCACCAACCGCAGATACGCAGCAAAGAACAGGACGAGATCATCGCTCTTTCGCGAAACACCGATGAATCGTTCCAACGTGATTTTCGCTTTCGCTCTTTCGCGATACACCGGAGAAAGCGTTCCCTCGCCGAGTACTTATTCGCAGTTTCGGTAAGAGATCGCGTTCTTTGCTTGGTTGCCTCGTTGATCGCGCAGCAGCAGCGACACAAACACAACCAACCTCGCATACGCTCACTCACACAAACCCTCGACCCTCGACCTTCGACCTTGTGGTAGTGGTCGTCGTCATCTCGAGGGTGAGAAGAGCGTCTGTTCGTTGTGTTGTGTTGTGTTGTCTGCCAATCGTTCCGAGTCAAGATGGCGCTCTACATGGGCTCGGCCCACACACAGGACTGTACGTCGCTCACACTACACACATCGCTCGCTCCATCACTCGCTCCATCGCTCCCTCGATCCCAACAATCTCACTCCCAACTCACTCATACATGATCTAACTGACCTCCCACACACATTAACCTCCTTCTTGGTGCTAAATAGACAACGACCGCGACGAGGATGACCAAGAGATCACGCAGGACGACTCGTGGGTCGTCATCACGTCGTACTTCAAGGAGAAGGGTCTCGTGCGCCAGCAGCTGGCTTCGTTCGACGAGTTCATCGAGAACACCATGCAGGAGATCGTCGATCAAGCGCCTCCCATTGGTACGTGATCGTTCTACGACGGGTGGGCTTGCCATATGGCTGGTATACTTACCACACGACGACGATATGATAATATAGAGCTCAAGTTGGACACGCGAGATGTACGTATCTCTTTGATCAGCGCCACTGCCACCAAGTTATCGTCTTCTCTCGGCGTACGAAACTGATCTCACTCGTGCGTAATCTAACTCGATCCATTCCTCCATCAATACTTGATCACTCTTGTAATAGCATCGAATGGATGTCGACGAAGAAGAGGTATGCCTTTACACCAACGCGATGCGTCTAGTCTGTTCCATCTCTAACAACCAACCAAACAACCAACAACTGGATCAACCACACATCTAGCGACCAACCATGACGATCGGATTCGGTCAGATCTTTCTCAGTAAGCCCAACGTCAACGAGATCGATGGCACACAAGGAGCTCCTCGTGGATTGATTCCAAACGAAGCTCGTCTGCGCAATCTCACCTACCAAGCTCGCATCTACGTCGACATGTCGATCGTGCAAACCAACGAGGAGGAGCGCAAGCTGCCCAAGGTCGGTATCGGCAAGGTGCCCATCATGTTGCGCTCACAATACTGTCAACTCTCGGACGTATCGTTGCGTGAGTTGCCACTTCTCAAAGAGTGTCCCTACGATGAGGGTGCGTCAAAACTCTCTCTATCTCTCTCTCTCTCTTGTGCTCTCTCTCTTTGGTGTTCTTCAATCACAGTCTTTTACTAACTCAGAGAGTAGGAGGCTACTTTATCATCAACGGCTCGGAGAAGGTGTTGATTGCGCAAGAGAAGATGAGCTACAACCACGTCTATGTGTTCAAGAAGCCACCACCATCCAAGTACAGCTACGTGGCCGAGATTCGCTCGTGCACATCGAGTGGTTATCGTCCTACGAGTACCATGTATGTGCAAATGTTGACCAAGACTGGCAAGGTATTTATCTACTCTCCTCTACTCCCTATCTCTATTTCAATCTCCCTCTCTCTCAACTAATAGAAAATTGAAAACTAGAATGCATCGGGAGCACCGATTCACGCACAACTACCATACATTCGTACGGGAGTACCTATTGTATTGGTATTCCGTGCACTTGGCTTCGTGGCCGATCGTGAGATCCTCGAGCACATTTGCTACAACTTTGAAGACAAGCCCATGATGGAGCTACTGCGTCCGTCACTCGAGGAAGCGCTCTCCATCAAGACGCAAGAAGCGGCACTCGATTACATTGCCAACCGTGGTAACGTAGTCGGTGTACTCAAGGAAGCGCGTATCAAGTATGCTCGAGAAGAGATTCTACAAAAGGAGATGCTACCACACGTTGGTGTTGGAGAGTCATGTGAGACTCGCAAGGGTTATTTCTTTGGTTATATGATTCATCGGTACTTTTACTCTTCTACTCTCAACTCTTCTACGTACAACTCCTGTCTCAACTAACTTGATATTTGTTATTACTATAGTCTATTGTTAACAGCATTAGATCGACGACCAATGGATGATCGAGATCATTTTGGTAACAAGCGATTGGATCTTGCAGGACCATTGCTTGGTAATCTCTTTCGACAATTGTTCAAGAAGCTCACCAAGGATGTCAAGATCTACGCGCAAAAGGCACTCGACTCCAACAAGGAGATTGACTTGCGTGTGGCCGTCAAGCCCGAGACCATTTCGCGTCGTCTCAAGTACTCGCTTGCGACTGGCAACTGGGGTGCCACCAACCAGAATGCCAAGGCCGGTGTCTCTCAAGTGCTGAACCGTCTGACGTTCGCATCGACACTCTCGCATCTGCGTCGTCTCAATGCACCACTCGGTCGCGAGGGCAAGCTCGCCAAGCCGCGTCAACTGCACAACACGCACTGGGGCATGGTGTGTCCGGCCGAGACGCCCGAGGGTCAGGCGTGCGGTCTCGTCAAGAACCTCGCGCTCATGGCGTACATTAGTGTCGGCTCGGCCGACAGTGCCATCCTCGAGTTCCTCGAAGAGTACTCGACCGAGAACCTCGAGGAGATCTCGCCAACCTCCGTGTGCGAAGCCACCAAGATCTTTGTCAACGGCTCGTGGGTCGGTATCACGCGCAACCCCGACGACACGGTCAAGAACCTACGCGATCTCCGTCGCCAGAACGTCATCTCGTCCGAGGCCGCCATCGTGCGCGACATTGTCTCGCGTGAGCTCTACATCAACACTGATCCCGGTCGTTGCTGTCGTCCGCTCTTCATTGTCGAGAATCAACGCATCAAGATGAAGAAGCACCAAATCAGTGATCTCAAGCGAACGACGCAAGAGATGCCTGATACTTGGGCCTTGTTGATCGAACAAGGTCTAGTCGAGTATATCGATTGCGAAGAGGAAGAAACTACAATGATTGCTATGAACGTTAAGGATCTTGCCAAGAGTCGATATGATGGCGAGGTATCATCTTATCTCATCATCGTATATCATCATCGTATATCATCGTATATCATACTAATATGACTTGTGTAAACTAGAATGCATACTCGCGTACTTATACACATTGCGAGATTCATCCAGCAATGATTCTTGGTATTTGTGGTTCGATCATTCCATTCTCGGACCACAATCAATCACCACGTAACACCTACCAAAGTGCTATGGGTAAGCAAGCTATGGGTGTTTACACTACCAACTACCAGTTCCGTATGGATACCATGGCCAACGTGTTGTACTATCCGCAAAAGCCACTCGTTACTACACGTTCCATGGAATATCTTCATTTCCGTGATCTACCTGCTGGTATCAATTGTATTGGTATGTTCAAACTCCACTCCACTCAATTCAATTCAATTCAATTCAACTCAACTAACTCAATTCAACTCAACTAACTCAAAATTGTTTTGGATATATATAGTTGCAATTAGTTGTTATAGTGGTTACAATCAAGAGGATTCAGTCATTATGAGTCAAGGTGCTATCGATCGTGGTCTGTTCCGTTCAATCTTTTATCGATCGTACCGTGATGAAGAGCGCAAGAAGGGCACCAGTGACGAATTGTTCGGTGTACCATCACACGACATTACGGTCACGATGCGCCATGGCTCGTACGACAAGCTCGAGGAGGATGGCTTCGTCGCTCCGGGTACTCGTGTCTCGGGTGACGATATCATTATCGGCAAGACGATCCCGAACATACTCTCGGAGGACGACGTGGCCGCCGGCAAGGACAAGCGTCTGCGCAAGGATGCCAGTACCTCGCTACGCAGCAGCGAGAGCGGTATCGTCGATCAAGTGATGCTCACCACCACCGAGGACGATTACAAGTTCGTCAAGGTGCGCGTACGATCGATTCGTATCCCGCAGATCGGCGACAAGTTCTCGTCGCGTCACGGTCAAAAGGGAACGGTCGGTATCACCTACCGTCAAGAGGATATGCCATGGACCCAAGAGGGTATCATCCCCGATATTATCGTCAATCCACACGCCATTCCTTCGCGTATGACCGTCGCTCAGTTGGTCGAGTGTCTACTTGGAAAGGTGTCGGCTATCACTGGTGAAGAGGGTGATGCTACTCCATTTGCAGAATTGACTGTCGAGAATGTATGTATCTTCTCTCTCACTCAGTCTATCAGTAGTATATTCGAGAACTCATCATATCGTGAATGTAACTTTGATTGGTAGATCTCGAAAGAGGTGCATAAGAATGGTTACCAACTACGTGGTAACGAAGCCATGTACAACGGCTTCACGGGTCGCAAGCTCGAGTCGCTCATCTTTATCGGTCCCACGTACTACCAGCGCCTCAAGCACATGGTCGACGACAAGATCCACTCGCGTGCTCGTGGCCCCTTGCAAGTGCTCACGCGCCAACCCGTAGAGGGTCGTGCGCGCGAGGGAGGCCTGCGTTTCGGTGAGATGGAGCGCGATTGTATCATCGCCCACGGCGCCTCACAGTTCCTCAAGGAACGTCTCTTTGACCAATCCGACGCGTACCGTACGCACATTTGCGACTTGTGCGGTCTGATCGCTATCGCCAATCTCGAGAGCAATTCGTTCGATTGCAAGGCTTGCAACAACAAGACGCAAATCTCACAGATTCGTATTCCTTATGCTTGCAAGTTGCTCTTCCAAGGTATGTCTCTTGCACTATTCAGTCATTATTCATACACGAACTCACCAACTAATCAATCATGTAGAACTTATGGCGATGGCAATTGCTCCTCGTCTCTTCGTCCAAACCTCTCCTGAGCGACATACGTCACCCAGTGTGGCGCAAGTAGTCGATGTCCTCGTGGCTGATGGTGCTCAAGTACGCGCTGGATCCAGCATCATGGTACTCGAAGCTCGTCGTGCCGAACGTACCGTCATTGCTCGCAAGTTCGGTACCGTCCGCTTGCACGTCAAGCGTGGCGACTTTGTCGAGGTCGGTACTCCATTGTTCGACGTCAAATAAGGCCGTCTCCATCGTCTATCTCAAAGTCACTCCTATCTCCTATCTCCTATCATCTCTCTCTCTCTCTCTCTCGCCTGTCTCGTCGTCGTCGTAGTATTACTACTGCATCTACATCGAAGCATCCTCTTGCTGCTATTGTCGTTGTCGTCATTAGTGCAGTGGGTGTCCGTCAAGTCCCTCCGAACTACCCAAACCAAATCATATCATCAGTCGATAATACAATAAGACAACAACATACGAACGGCCGAACGAGCACTATGAGAGGAATGTACCGTTTTGTATCCTCTTGTATCTATCTGACTCTTACACGAGGAGCATGTGGCCCCATGTCACTGGCGCTCGGTTCTTCTCGGCGGCCACCACGCTCACGGTGCCGTCGTCTCGCCCGAGGTACAGCTTGTTGCCGTTGTAGGCCACACTCGTAAGCGGTGCATCGAGCATGATTGCGTAGTGCTCCTCGATCATGCTCTCGTTCACGGTCCACATCTTGAGACAGCCCCGCGCATCGGTGGTTGCGAATGCCGTTCGAGAGAGCCACACGATACCGGCACAGCCGCTGCCTTCCGTGGCAGGCGTTCGCACCGATGCCAGCGAGGCCACCGAACGCGGTTCAGCACCGTCGCTGTCACCACTTCGCACAAGATAAACATCGCCGTTGCTGGCAGCGACAGCTGTGCCGGTCACGGACGTGGCGCAGCAAGTAAGCTCGGCAGCAGACTCGCAATGCCACGACCACCGCAGTCGGCAGGTACCGGTGTCGTGCGAGCTTGCCGGTGGCAGCTGCTCGTCGCAACCAGCTAACTGGGCCAAGCTCTCGAGCTCGAGCTCAAACAAGTGCGCACCTGCAACGCCGACCACACGGCCACTGGCACATTGCAGTGAGCGCACGCTTGCGCCGGCGCGATCGAGCACTTGCCGGCGGTACACGATGACGGCACCAGCGGCGCCGCGGCCAAAGTCCAGCAGCGTCACGCCGCCTGCATCGTCACCAGCGACGTAACGCGCCTCGGCCACACCGAGGTCGGTGGCACACAGCGAGACGACGCGGTGGTCGAGTTGCACACGGTGCATCTCGGTGGCGTGCAGAGCGTCCCAGTAGCGCACGGTGCGGTCGTCGTGTGCCGACACGAGGTGGTTGTCGCCGTCGTTCGCGAGTGCCGTCACAGCCGATGCGATGCTGCCACCAAACGGTAGCACGGCGATGCAGCGCGTGAAGATGTTCCAGCCACACAGGAGGCCGTCGGCGTACGCAACCCACAGCAAGCGGTCCGGTGGTCGGCGAGGCGCATCGAGAGCCACGGCATCACGCACGTTACACGACAAGGCCGTCACGGCAGCGGCTCGGCTGACATCGAGCCGAGTACCTGCGCTGGATGGTGCTCGCGCACGAACCAGTGCCGGCTGCGAATGATGCAGATGGCGCACGCTGAAGCGATTGCCTGTGTTGTCGGCACGCTCACTGCGCATCAACTCGATGGCCGAGCCAGGAAAGCTCGGCGTACGTGGCGAGTGACGTGGCACTTCGACCAGCAACACGCATTCGTCCATGGTCGGCGCGTAGAAGCTGCCGTGCTGCGTGATGACGAGCGACGAGCCGAGTGCTCCCGTGAGCGGCTGCGGTGCCGACGGCACGCACAAGGCAGCAGGCACCGCACTCACCGGCATGTCGCATCGAACGAGCACCAGATCATGCTCGGACGCGAGAGCCTCGAAGCGGCGGCTCACGGTCTCGAGTGCCACGCTCCAGGTGCTCGAACGTTGCTCGATCGAGTGTGACGAGAACGACCTCGGCGCCGGGATCCAGATGGGATTGAGCACGAGGTTGGGTCGAGCGGCCACCAGCTCGGCGAACATGTCGGCGTTCTCGAGGTCGAAGCATATCAACACCGCGAGTCGTCCGAACGGCGTGTCGAGTACGAGTGCCTCGGAGCCGGCGGCTAGCGTGGCGTTCGTGGGCTTGCGCTTGCGGTAGCGCCCGAGCACCTGCCCATCGGGTCCAAACACGACCGCCGTGCAGTAGATGCGATCCTCCGCCAACACGCTCTCGAGCGTCGTGCCACACACAAGCACCACGCCGAAGCGACGAGCCACATCACTCATCAATTGCATCGGCTTGCTGTGGGACAAGTCGAGTGAGTGGCAGCACCCGAACCATTCCTCGGGCAGGATCACAATGTGAGGAGCGCGACCAGCGTCGACGAGGTGCTGCAGTCGTGCAACAACGTCGGCGACACTGCAACCATGCGGCGAGCCATGAAGCGACAGAGCAGGTAGTTGAAGCACTGCTACGCGTGTGACACCGTGATCGTGAACAACCGGTTCACACTGAGCCATCGTGGAATAGAATGGAATAGAATGGAATGGAATACGATACGACGCTCGCGCGGCAGCAGCAGCGGAGATACGAGCGAAATGAATCTCGGCAATCGAACCAGCACTTCTCGCTCTCTTTCTCTCGATTGTGACCTCGCCTGACCCCACGTTACTTTACAACGACAACCTTGAATGATGTGTGACTCTCGCTCAACACTCTCAGTTAGCGGTGGGCACCTCGATGACCACCACCTCCACGATTTCCACCAGCCCTTCTCTCCCGATCGCGAACTCGCCTGGCGACCTGTAAAAGCGCTGGTTTCGCCACCACTGTTCGGTTCATTTGTCTCGTTGCTCGCTCACTCGTTCACGCATTGCAGATCATCGTAGCTTGCATCACAGCAATCTCTATTATACAGTCGTGTTGAATCGTACTATGGCTTCATTCCATGATACGTTCATCGATGATGATGATGACGACCTCGATACCGTGGCGTTGTTGACCGAGCTCGTCGATCCAACGGGTCTCACTGATGGGCGCTTGCTGGCGACACTCAAGGTGACACCTCCCTTCTCGAGAGCCACAGCCCAAACGAATCCAACTGATCCACCTCTTGTTCTATGATATGGCTCTACTGACGTATGAATGGTGATAGGAATCGTTCGGTCTCTCGAGCTTGCGTGAGCAACAACAGAAGGCAATCGCAGCTGCGTTGCTTGGACGTGATGCTTTCGTGTGTCTGCCAACAGGTTTCGGCAAGTACGATCCCGATCGATGATGATTGTGATAGCAATCAACCAGGTATTGATGCGTAGAGACTGGCTGATTGGTTATCGATTCTAGATCGTTGTGCTATCAACTCGTGGGAGTATTTACTCGCCAGACCGCGATCGTCGTATCGCCCTTGTTGAGTTTGATACAAGACCAACGCCTCCATCTCGAGAGGTATCTCAGCGCCCAAAGATCAAAGATCAATCAACCCAATCAATCTATTCATTACCATTGTATTGATCATTAACGTGGATACATCAACGGTATAGACTCGGTATTCCAGTCGGTGTAGTAAGCTCGACCACTCGCCATGAGAACACAGCGGCGGCTGCACTTGCTGGCGAGCTACGCATCGGTATCTATCCTTCTCTCATTCGATCGATACAACCACCATCCACTCACCAACTGGTATCTCTATATCTTTATCGAAATGGTGGCTCGGCTCACTATCAGTGCTGATAACACCCGAGTCACTGGTACGTCGCAACACGAGTGAACGTTGATTACCTCGATGATACTGATCTACTTCCCCTTCAATCAGTCCAATTGGCTCCTCACGATCCGTTCTCTCTACAACAAACAAATGCTATCACTGTTCGCCATCGATGAGGCGCATTGTATCTCGGATTGGTAGCGTATCACCATCAATCGACCACACCTTGCTCGTTCATTCGATACGAGAGCGCAGTCGCGTGAGAGAGATGCATTTTGGCGGGAAACTCACCTCTGAGAGATTCTCCCTATTCGATCTTCTAAAGGGGCCATGAATTCCGACCCGCCTATCGAAACCTCTCGATCCTACGTGACCAATGCCCAAACGTGCCTATCATGGTTCGATTCGTGCCTCCATCTCCCTTCCTTTCGCACCGCTCATATCAATTGGTATCGGTCGAACTCACTACAATTACTGAACGACAGGCGTTGACTGCCACTGCCACTGATCGAATCCAAGCCGATATCATCAAAGCGCTCAAGTTGCGCTCACCTGAGATTGTTCGATCGAGCATCGATCGACCGAATCTATACTTTGCTGCATCCAAGAAACGAGCTACGTACGTTCGATTTGATTTGATGTGACATCGTGGCAAGCAACACCCTAACCATCATCATCATCACTCCGTATCAGACTTCTCGAGGATCTCCAGCCAATCTCGAGATTGATTGCCAACGAACTCAAGGCGCCACCACCTCCAGTAGGCCGTAAACACACGCCACTGATCGTATACTGCAGCAAGATCGAGGAGACACAGACTATTTCATCATTCTTTCGTGGCAACAACATTCGCGTACGAACTCAGAACCTCACATGCAACATCTCTTGAGTACCGTAACCAAGTGTTGTGGTTCATGCAGGCCAGAGAGTACCACGCTAGCCAAACGGACGAGCAGCGACTCGCAACCCATCGTGAGTTCCTCGATGACGAGATCGAGGTCGTTGTAGCTACCAGTACGTATTCCATCATATGTGTTAGGGCCTCCTCGATCGAAACTGACGATACTACAAACACCAGTTGCATTCGGCATGGGTATCGACAAACCAAACGTGCGGCAAGTGATTCACTACGGTCCAGCCGACACGATCGAGGCATTCTATCAGCAAGCGGGTCGTGCTGGTCGCGATGGACTACCGGCCAAGTGCCTGCTATTCTACTCACCGACCGACCTCGCACGCAAGGACTACTTGGCAGTCCGCTCGGGTTCATCCTCGGGCCCACTCTCATCGTCGTCTTCCTCGCAACCGAGCATCTCGGATCGACTCGATCGAGTCACCAAGATGTATGTGGCTGGTCAGCTGATTCTGACTTCCGGATCACCTCGTACTGATTATCCGGCACCCCGGATTATGACAGGCGAATGTACTGCGTGAGTACTGGCTGCCGGCGTGCTCCATTGTTCGAGCACTTTGGCGAGGCGCCGCCATTGAGCTGTAGCAATTGCGATAACTGCCTTCGTGAGTCACGTAACCCACCGACTGGTTACTGCTCCTTGGTGCTCCGTGGCTCCGACAACGCACCGGCTACCTCGACCGCCACCAGTACCACTGCCACCGCAGCGGCAGCTTCACAGCGTACCTCGTCTTCCATGTCAACAATCATAGCTTCTCGCAAGACACCCTCAGCAACCACTCCATCGCAGAATCCAACTATCCATCCTGGAGGAAGTGCTCCTGCACCGAGTGCATCCAGTGGTTCGACCTCG
>Ga0209915_1002095_pt1 | contig 23348 bp, 27 predicted proteins | sample ThiBiot_750_plan_FD_183952 | JGI IMG/M metagenome (GOLD analysis project Ga0209915, IMG submission 183952) | Wastewater bioreactor microbial communities from Cape Town, South Africa - Thiocy_cont_750_plan (SPAdes) | ecosystem: Engineered > Bioreactor > Thiocyanate-remediating > Anaerobic-Aerobic... | reverse complement strand
GTAACTAAAACAAACAGCACTGTATTATTAATCAAGGGCATTTTTTTTACATCGTACCAGTTAAACAGCATGGCTTCTTTCTCTCTGTATTCGACAAGAAACAATCATCAGTGCATATATTTAGAAGCACTCAAATTGCGTTCTGCGCTCTACTTTTTTTTTTTATAATAACATCAAATGTCTTCTTGATCGCTGATACATTTCGTGAGTTCGATTCCAAATGAAAAGATTACTCCAAATCTATTTACTGAGCGTATTCGCCGTTATTACTTTTGGTTGGTACCATATTTTCAGTTATTGTACAATAAATTATTTAAATTCTAACATTTATTTAGGACAAACAACAACTCAATCATCGAGTTATACATGTCCTGTAAGTGATGTGACAGCACAATTTAGTGCTGTTACATCGACATATTCTCATTCGGCACTCAATATTCAAGCAAGTTGCTCGATTGCTCAATGTCAAAGTACAGATGACAGCTGTCGAAACTCACAAACACCTTGTTTTAATTATCAAACACAAAATAACGTTGGATATTGTGGACCAGCAGTTGATTGTTCAATTTTACAACCTTGTAATGATACCTGTTCATCAAATCAATCTGTATGTGTCATGAATACATGTTGTCAACCGGCAGGAAGATGTTTACCATTATATCTGACAACACTTTGTCCAATGACGAGTAAGTTTTCTTCTTTCTCTTTTCCCATAGTTATTTTTCAATGCGTTATAACTGTAGGTTGGTCACTTGGTGCAGATATGATATATGCTCGAGGAGGTCACACATCATCCGTACTACCAAATGGAAAGGTTTTAGTAACGGGTGGCAATGGTTATAACGATGTTCAGACAAGTTGTGAATTATATGATCCGTCATCGAAATTGTGGACGACAACAGGTGATCTGACTTTCGCACGATCAGGGCACATGGCTTTGATATTATTAAACGGAAAAGTATTGGTATTTGGTGGTCGTGGTGCTAACGCTGGTGATTTGGACAGTGCTGAATTATATGATCCATCAACAGGAACATGGTCAACAACAGGTAATATGTCATCGGCTCGACCTCGACATACTGCATCGGTCTTATCAAACGGAAAAGTATTGATAGCTGGCGGCTGTAAACCTGGTAGTTATATGAATAGTGTTGAATTATACGATCCAACAACAGGAAGTTGGTCGATTACTGGTAACTTAACTATTGCACGATGTCAACATGCAGCGACGGTTTTAAGCAATGGAAAAGTGTTGGTAGCTGGTGGTACATCAAATGGTATAGATTATTTAAATAGCTCTGAATTATACGATCCAATAACAGAAAGATGGTCACTAACCGGTAATATGTCGTCCGGTCGAGTTAACCACGCTACTTCATTATTACCCAATGGAAAAGTATATTTAATTGGCGGATATACGAGAAATGGTTCTCTGCACAATACGGAAATCTATGATCCTTCTAGTGGAACATGGTCACCAGGAGCGAATACACTTCACATATATGATTTCCCTATCATAACAACACTGAATGATGGAAATCTTTTAGTTATTGGTGAAGTTAATAATTCTATTGATATGTATAACCCTTCAACAGGAACATGGAGAAATGTATCTCCGATGAACTATAGTCGATTCAATCTGGCGATATCTTCATTACCTAATGGTGATGTACTGGCTACTGGAGGAATTGGAAAGTCAAATTCATATACGACTGCTGAATTCTACAATCCTAATACCAAACTTTGGAATCCCAGTGGTAGTATTACTGATTTACGATATTCTCACACATCAACAGTATTATCCAATGCTACAGTGTTAGTAGTTGGCGGTTTAGGATCTAATGGCATCATACCAACTAGTGATTTATATTATGCTTATACGCCAGTTTTTAGAGCAACTGCTACGGCAAATATGAGTTATCCACGATATTCACATACTGCGTCAGTAATCAACGGAAACGTATTAGTAGCCGGTGGTTATGGTTACAATGGTCCTTTGAGTAGTTGTGAAATATATAATCGATCGACTGGAAGATGGGGAAATGCTAGTAGTTTGAATACTGCCCGATATCTACATACAGCAACGGTATTATCTGATGGAAAGATACTAGTAGCTGGTGGTATCGATTCATCTGGTGATGCATTGGGAAGTTGTGAAATATATGATCCTACAACAAACACATGGACATATGGTAATAATATGCTTATCAGTAGAGTGTATCACACAGCATCTTTATTAGCTGATGGTAGAGTAATTATAATTGGTGGACGAGAGTCGAGTGGAGAAGGTACTCGATTTGCGGAGCAATATGATCCATCAACAGGACAATGGTCTATTTTTTTTATTATGGACTTTCCTCGATATGACCATAGTGCAGTAGTTTTAACTACCGGAGAAATAGTAGTAATTGGTGGTTATGGTGGTTCTAATTCCGCTGGTTATTGGAACTATGTCGAAATGTACAATCCATCGACAGTACCAGGAACATTGACCCCGGTTAATAGTATGAATTATAAACGAAGTAAACATACATCATATGTTTTAAGCAATGGTAATATATTAGTTGTGGGTGGTGAGGGAAACTGTGGTAGTTTAAACATTCCTGAAGTATATGATGTATCAACAAATACATGGACTATCGGTCCTAAAATGGCTCAAGGTCGATACTATCATACTGTTGATTATTTACCAGATGGTTTGGGTACAATGGTAGTTATAGGTGGTGAATCAACTCCAGGCTGTTTAGATACCACTGAAATCTATGATACATAATTAACAAACTAATCTAAAGAAGAATTGATTTTTATATTTTTATCACATTTTTTTAACCTCGCATTTTTTCATATATATATATTTACTCAATTCCATATGATTTGAATTTTCTTATTTGACAACTCTAGATATTCGATATACACACATTGATTATGATGAACAATTTCTTTTGCAAAAGAATGCTCATTTACCTCGATTGTTAAATCTTTGCATTGAATACAAAAGACTCGTCGACATAACAAACAATTTCAGAACTGTGAAACGTCTTGACTGTCAGAAACCATTTGTTCAACTATTCAATTTTCATCAATATTTTCCTTCATTGTATTAGAAAGAATGAAATAGAAATAAATCAACTTATTATATATTTTTGATCGTAAAATAATATTTCATGTTTATTTCAAAACGAAAGAGAAGAATAGAAAGTCGTTAAACGTAATATGTATGTACATGATTTGACAAAACTACATTGAATCTATTGTTTGTTTGGTTTATTCGTGCATTTCTCGGTGAGCTAATTTCAATGTATCATTGCCAATCGATGGTAGAGTACGTTCAACTCGAATAATCTTGACAGATTTATTGTCAACATGATCCGAGTTGATTTCTTCGATAATAACGAAATTTTCGTTTGCGTCCGGACGGAATTTTTTGATGGTTTTCATTTCACCTTCTTCGCTATCGATCGATGATGATGAACGTTTAACTTTTTTATTCATATATTTTTCGACTGTATTCGAATAGGTATAACCGGGTGCAGCTATTTGCGGATGAGCAGATGATTTATATTTGTTATTTGAAGGTAAATATGGACCATGTTGATATTGATCATAATCATCGATTGAAAGAAGAACTCGAGATTTATGACCTTCGGATTGAACTGAATTCGATTGTTGTTGATAAACAGATTGATAATTATGAGCAGGAATGAGGGATAATGCCTTTTCATCGGTCGAATTTTTATTCGTAAGTGGAGACCAAACACCGAAGAGTACGGCGAAGAAAACGGCGAAAACCTGAAAATGACAAATTAATTTTCAATTAGAAAATTCGATGAAATTTTCTTACCATTAAAGCAGTGCCTTGCGTGGGTGCTGGCAGATTCTTTCCGATCATATTTCGAAGTAAATCTCGTTCTTGTGTCAACGTTCTACAAAATGAATTCGATTAGTAAATAAATCTCTCATTGGGTTTTTGTTGTCGTACTTTTGATTTTTCTCAATTTTAGCCATTCGTTCTTTTAATGCTTTATTTTCGTCGACATATTTGGCAATTTCTTTTTCTAAAGCATCGACATATTCTTTCTTCTTTCGTCGACTTTCTTGAGCAGATATCTAGAAAATAAATACACGAAAATAAGCGAAAACATAATTCGATATCATTCGTTGTTTTACTTTATTTTTTATTTTTCGTCGAATTTTTTTCAACATTCGTTCTTCGGTTTTATTCAATGGTAATTTCGTTGGTACTTCGTATCCTTCTTGTTTAATTAATTTAACTTCTTCTCGAGTTAAAACTAATTTACCCGATGATGGTAAATTCTAAAAAACAAAAATGACAATAGTTTTTTTTTATATGGTTGATATTATTATAAACGCACTTCTAAGTCAGTAAACATGGCCGATGATGATGAACTTTCATGAATGCTACCATCAGGTGAATCGTTGGATGTTGATGGTGTCAATGGTAAAACATCTTCCATGACATAATCATTTTCAGCACTGATGTATTCAGTTGGTACATCAATGGGCTGGGTTGTTTGTGTTGTTTGAATGAGAATAATTGGTTTAGGTGTATATTGAGTGGCATTGGTGGTTTTAATGATTAGTGGTACTGAGGGTTCCATAGGATCAGTACCGATTTCTCGAGTTGGTGATTCAATTTCGAATAATGGAGAGGTGAAATCGATAGATTGTTCTTTGAGCATTGTTGGATCATTAGAGAAAAGTTCATTAACGATTTTATCGAATAATGTAGGATCGAAATCATTTTCTATACACAAAGCAAAAACGTTTTGGTAACAAAAAAAAATGCGAATTCAAATTAATATGAACCTGATATTTCAGTTGTTGTCTGAATAGGACTCGTTGATTGTGAGTGATTATTAAAATTACTGAACATAATTTCATTTGAAAATAATAAATCTCCTGGTGAGAGTGAATTCAAACCATCATCGAACAGAAAATCGTACGTATCAGTCATCATTTGCTTGTCGTATATGATGATGAGTCCTTAAAAACATGACATATATATATATATAGCTGATAAGGAGAGTATCTCGAATATCATGAGTGTTTTTCTTTCGTTTTTCACTTTTAGATATTATTATTATTATCATTTAAATTATTAGAAGATTTAATTCGAAAAACTTACTTTGTATTTATATGAGTCGATGCGAAGAAGAAAAGAAAATGCGGCTACAACTGAGAACAACTGGTTGAATATGCTTGTCGAATGCGTATGGTGACGTGTCTCGTCTCTATTCTATTGCAATACAAATTTTCCTGTGCCACGTTGGCAAATATAATCATACGCGCTACAATCGATGAGTCACTATCGTTCTTTTTGCTACTGCAATGTTGTCGGGTCAGGCTTGAGAGTGAGTCAAACTATATTTCATCATCCTTTGTCAATAACAAATATTTTCTTTTTGCTAAGGTAACAAATATGATGTCATAAAAAAGAAATTTATTAGTAAGAGAGAAAAATCCTATTGTAAAATCGGTCGAAGATTCATCATGTATGTCGATGACGATTTGTCATGTTGTTGATGTTGATAACAGCTTGCTTTCATTGCATACATCCATGGACATTGTTCAAGTAAATTGCTGCTATTCATTGTACAAAATTGATTCGTACATAAATCACATGAGAAATTCTTGTGAAATGTTCGACTTGAACGTAGAAATGTTTCGCATACTGATCCACTTAATAGACAACATCGACATTCGCATAAACCACTGCTCATCGATGGACGATTATTGATCACAATTGAAACAAACGGTTTTGTTGAATTGAACTCACGTGTAACATAAATATGTGCCAAATAAGAGATGAGTAAAAGAAAAACTAAACCGAAAACGAATGATCGCATAACTAGAACTATATATACGTATGCTAATAGACAAAGAAAATCGATTCTAATCATCGATGGTAATTGATATGGGAAAAGTTAGAAACATATGGACATAGTATCACATACAAACACCGTTGTTTTCTATTGCCGATTTGTCCTTGTATCCATGCCCTTTTATTAACTAATTCGACGCAAGATATTTATTTGTGTTGAACATTTGATTCTATTTGCAAGTAAAAGCATCGTCTTGAATACTTCCGAGACAAAACGGAACAAATGCAATCGATTTTCATGATTTCATACAAATTTATTCCAAAATATTCATAGTTTATTTTTGAATTATCAATCAATCTCTTGAATGGTGCGACCTCTGGATATTTAATCTTAATCAAAACGAATGGATCAATCTATGAACCATTCAAAATATTGAAATATCTCATCTAATTCCGACTCTCTTCAAAGTTAATTTGTTTTTGTTTGCTTATTAGTTGTCAAAAACTATCTTCTATCATGCAAACAAATGGAAAGACTATTATTATCATCTTATGTTTTTCATTCACACACAAGAACTATTTTTAATAATTAGAAATTATTCTGGACGATTTCATCAATTCAATTTTCATCTTGGAATATGTTATTTAAGATCACAACATGATTTTAGTCCAAGTAATCAACAAAAACGAAACTACGCACGTACGTACGCAAGATCCAATTAGCCGTATTTCAATCTCGATAATCAATGAACAAAACTCTAACGAGCATATTCCTATCTTATCGTGTTTTTCTTCCGTTCTTTCGAGACTCTTGAGCTGAGACCTAGACAAAACGAATCAGTAGTTCGATGTTGACATCAAATCTAATTGCTTTTGCTTGTGTTTTATTTACGATCAAAAGCACACATCATCATCACTATCGGTCGTCTTCTTCTTTTGTCTCTTCAATGCATCTTTTCAATAAGGACATTGCCGCAAGCAGATTTTTACAAAATTAAAGAAAACAGAAAAAAAAACCGGGAACATAAGATTTCCATCATTATCTCTCAATAGATCTATATTTCTTTTTTTTTCTTTCTTTTTTCTTTTCTTTTCTTCTTCTTCTTCTTCGTTTTTTTTACTGATCCAATATTTCCGTTAAGATCATTTTTAGTGACGTATAAAGTTTTGTATTACCAAAAGGATGAATGACTCAATGAGAAGAGCATAGGTAGCCGCGTGTATGTCTCTTTCTCGGATTTAGTTATTCAACTAAACCTGAAAAGACTTTCAGCGAAGCCATCAACCAAAGAGAAGAGAAGAAACTATATCGTTGAGGGTAGTTTTTTTCTTCTCTCTCTCTTTGTCTCTTTTCTTCTGCTGTTTCTGTTTCTATCTCATGCAGAACGAGCGTTTGCACGCCCGTTAGAATTCTCCTTTGCTCAATTATGTGAAGCACGACACACAGATGTCTGTGTCGAGCAGCGAAGAAAAAGAAAAAGAAAAAGAAAAAGAAGACGAGGAAAAAGAAAAAGAAGACGAGGAAAAAGAAAAGAAAACCGACAGGCTACATACACAATAAGGAAAAAAACGGAGAGCGAGCAAAGAATTCTTCTTTTCGCTTGGCACTAATTGTTAATATAGGAAGATAGACGGCAAAGCTAAAATATCGAGAAGAGAGAGAAAAGGAAAAAAAATGCAATAAAGGCTTGCCACAAGTAAGCGAACAAGAGAAGGAAAATCTCGACGAATGGTAGTAGTAGTGATGGTCGCATCCATCTCATCTCTAGATGTTGTTTAGTCGATCAACTTTGCTGTGTATAAATGGTATGATGAGAAAAAGCGAACATATGGTAGAAGAAGAAGAAAAAAAAAGAAAAACCTATGCTACGTAGTATCCCTCATCATAATCAATTCTGATGTGATATAAATGACGATAGAAGGAATTTCTTTCTCCAGATATATATATATATGTTTAGCGCGTGTCTATTCGTTGTCCATACGCAATTTGTACCTACGCATTTTCTTCCTAGGAATCCTCTTTTTTTTCTTCCATCTAGGAAAAAGAAAATATTACATCTCGTTCTTTTTATTGTGTTTATTTTCCAATCGACTATCAACTACGAGTGTATATATACGTAAATGTTTTTCTCTCGAGTTCGATCGAATACGAACGTTAATAAATAATATTGTAAAAAGGTAGACAGAAGACAAGCGAGCGAGAAAAAAATGAGACGAAGTCAGCTGTGCGACGAGAAAAAAAATCAGACTATTTGCACTTGTTAAAATTAAATCGATTCGAGCATATTTATATTTATCTACGACATCAGATGACATATACTCGATCATTTCTTTCTCATCAGTGATCGTATTTCTTCTTTGAGTCTTTTTCAATGACATGTAATTTGGACTAGAGAAGACATCAACAACAACAAAAAAGAGAATAGAAAAAGAAAAACTCGTCTATTTGTAATATACGTCAATTTTTAAAACCACATATTTGTCTCATTAGAAAGATCAAACGAGATAAGAATAAATGTAATTAATAATCAGAACGAAAATCTCTCTTTTTCTTTTTCATTTTCTAGTTCGAATTGTTTAACATATGATTTACCAATGATAATGGCCAATCTCGAAAATTCGGATTCTCATGTACGATGTGTTCCATCACCGCCACACGTTCGTTTAACCATTGGTGATCTATTCGATAGTCCAGCAGGTGGTGGTAAACCTAAACTCGATCGGCTACGTGAACATCTTCTTGCTGAAGGACGTCTCGAAGAAGATGCTGCTCTAATGATAATCGAACGTGGCGAAGCTCTACTACGTTCAGAAAACAATCTCGTTGATCTCGAAGCTCCAATAACTGGTAAAAACAAAAAGAAGAACAATTAAAATCGACTTTATCTATTGATTTCATTGACTAGTTTGCGGTGATATTCACGGACAATTCTATGATCTTATGAAATTGATTGAAGTTGGTGGTATGTATTTGACTCACGTGTTTAGTTTGTTATTTGATAGTGAGACAAATCTTATTTGTACGTGCAATGAAAACAGAAATCGGAAATTTGTTTTTTCTTGATGTCAAAACTATGTGCATGAGTTTCTTTCTTTCTTTCTTTCTTTTTTTATTATCTAGGTCCACCAGCAACGACACGTTACTTATTCATGGGTGATTATGTTGATCGTGGTTATTTTTCTATTGAATGTGTTCTCTATTTATGGTCACTTAAAATCCATTATCCAACAACATTTTTTCTCCTTCGTGGTAATCATGAATGTCGACATTTGACTGAATATTTTACATTTAAAACTGAATGTAAAATCAAATATACTGAACGTGTTTACGATGCATGCATGAAAGCATTCGATTGTTTACCATTAGCTGCGCTTATTGATAAGCAATTCTTTTGTGTTCATGGTGGTCTATCGCCTGAAATTCATACGTTAGATGATATTAAAAAGCTCGATCGTTTCAAAGAACCACCACCTTATGGGCCCATGTGCGATTTACTATGGAGTGATCCAGTCGAAGATTACGGTCACGAGAAATCCTACGAAGAAAAATATTTGTTCAATGCAACGCGTGGTTGCTCGTATTTCTATACATTCAAAGCTGTCAATGATTTTCTTGCGCGAAATTCACTTCTAACGGTAATACGCGCACATGAAGCTCAAGATGTCGGCTATCGAATGTATCGTAAATGTCCACAAAGTGGTTTTCCATCGTTAATGACGATTTTTTCGGCTCCGAATTATCTTGATGTTTATCAAAACAAAGCAGCAATCTTAAAATATGATACGAACATTGTCAACATACGACAATTCAATTCATCGCCACATCCATATTGGTTGCCGAATTTTATGAATGTTTTTACATGGTCATTGCCGTTTGTTGGCGAAAAAGTGACTGAAATGTTAATTAATATTTTAAATATTTGCAGTGAAGAAGAATTAATCACAAATCCGAATGATGATCAACAGAATGATAATGAAAATCAATTTCGTCGCGAAGCTATCCGATCGAAAATACGAGCGGTCGGCAAAATGGCTAAAGTCTACGCTTCACTACGTGAAGCAAGTGAAAATGTTTTAAATTTGAAAGGTTTAGCATCGTCGACAACAAGTCTCAACGAACTCGTCGATGATGAAGGCGACTCGAATGAACACCGAAAAGTACCAACTGATTTTTCGTTTTCAACAGCGAAAACTTTGGATCAAATCAATGAACGTATGCCGCCATGGACTGATGCTGAACGACAACAACGTCTAGCAAATAAACTTCAAATGATAAATACCGATGAAACCAATTCAACAATAAATGAACAATCTATCGATGACAATGAAATGATTCAACGAGATTCAACGGCACATACGCCAATTTTAATTATACAAAAAGAAGAAGACAAAATTCTCAATGGAATTGATAAGTAAATTGGTCGATTCGAGCTTTTGTTTTTTTTTTGTTTATCGAAAATTTTTGTTGTTGCAGTACTCAATCTTCACTCGATTCATCTGTTAAAAATCAACCCGGTGAAAATCTCGATGACCTCGAAAATATTGAAGTTAAATTCGACAAAACAACAGCAACAGCAGACGAACAGTCATCAACAGCTCAATCGAAATCATCATCATCGTCAATGAATAATAATAACAAACATTCCTCCCCGATGTCGACGAATAATAATCCAGGTTTTTCATTAAAAAATCCTGTGAGTTCATTTCGTTCGTGGGTAACGAATAAGAAAAGTTCGAAAGATGATCAAGATCCATCGACATTCAAAAAAGTCGAAACAACACCTATTCCACGTAAAAATTCCGTTGAATCCGATACAACAAAACGAAGTCGAACAAGTTCAGCATCGATTACAACAAGCAATTATATTCAAGACTCGACTAATTCGCAAACAACATCAACAACAGCAGCACGTGCGAAAAAGAAATCATCATTTTCTTTACGTAGTAATAATCCAATAACATTACTCAAGCGAACATCCGATACAACAACACTATCAACATCACCGCCCCCACCAACGACAACAGCGATGACGATGATGACAAATGAAATTGAATCAACAGAACAAACAAGTGGAACGGGAGGACCATTGGGTTATTTGAAAAATCTTGTTCGAGGCGAAAAGCAACCGTAGTTTATCTTCTTCTTCTTCTTCTTTTTTTTTATTATTCTATTTCATTGTTGTTCGTTGTTCTTTCTCTTTTTCTCTTTCTTCTTTTTGTATATAAAAATAAATCAGAGTTCGTCAACCGATCTATGAATGATATCCATATATGTCATTTTCAGATGTCAAACGATGATTTAGATCGTCTAGCTCGACAGATGTTACTTGATGAAGCTAAACGCAATAAAATACGTGCGGAAACTCAAGGTGCACTCGGTTGGCAAAGGCCAAATCTAGTTACCAATCGAAAATTCCTTCGAAATACATTAATATCCAATGCTGTACATAATATTCATAAAAATGAACAAGAAAAACAACAACGTTTAACATCATCATTAGAACGGAAACAACATGATTACAAACGTTCAAGAAAACGATCAGCCTCGCCTTCACCACCACCACCACCCCCCTCATCATCATCATCAAAACAAAAGTCTACTGAACCTAATCAACAACGATCATCATCATCATCAAAACGAACAAAGAAAGACAAATAATGACTTTAATTCCATGTTTCTTATTTTTATTCAAATAAAAAAAATAAACTGTTTCTGTTTTCTTGTAGATTGAAAATCTAATAGTTCATTTTAATTTTTGCTTTCCGTTGCGTATATTCAACATCCTCGATTAGCTTGACAATTCGATCATAGTACCGTTCTCGAGCTAATTGTTTACCATTTCGTTTGGTTGTTATATTAACATTAATACATTGATATCCATGATCAACAAGCCATTTTAAACGTGAATAATTGCCTTGACTTATCAAACGAATAATGTATGCATCGAGTTCGGCCTTTGCTTGAACTCGATTCGTTAGAATACAATATTCACGTAGATTGAATTTCGCATGATCAGGATGTCGACTAGTAAGATCAACATGTTTGTCCAATAATAAACGTAGAAGATCATTCGATAAATGATAATGTAAAGCGGTGACTAAAGCATTATCATATTTACCTTTGATACTCGGATCAGCATGACGAAATAATAAGAATTTCGCAGCTTCATTTTGTCGATAGGTAATCGCAGTGAGAAGTGCAGTGGTCGAATATTGTTCGTGATCGATTCGTTGCGTGTTAACATTGATTTTCCAACGTGTGAGAAAATAATCTAGCAAACGAACCGAACCGAGTTGAGCCGAAATGAAGAAACCTTGAATAGCATAGGACTGTTGTCGATCATCGTTGAGTAATCGATGAAGAAATTTATCACATAAACGAATATCATTCGTTTGAAGTACGCGAAAGAAACGTTGCTCGTACGATGGAAGTTCCAATCGATGCGCAATGAGTTCAGCAAGATACTCTCGGTGTAATTCATGAGCATATTCTTGAGCTGTTAAATTCTTTGGAATTAATTCAGCTGTTGCCGATGATGAACTGTGTACCATGATCTAGTTTAATTAAACGAAAGATAAATATTTTTTAACTTTGTTTTTGTTATTCGTCGTCCTTGAATCTCATGTATTTACACAGTGAAATTAATAAAGAAAATGAAAATAACTTACGGTGTATTTTTTCTCTAGAGGTATTTCCATGTCTAATAAAATTTTCATGAACATTTCATCATTATGTTCAATTGCGTAGAATAATAATGATTTGCTCGGACCATCGTCGAGTTCGTATTGAACAATATCGAATTTTCTAGCGAAATTTTCAAATCGTCGTATATGACCACCTTCAACGAACCGAACGCAATCGAGATATAAACCAGCGTCGTCTTTGTTTTCGGATTCAAATTGATCGCGATCATTGAGATCAGTCATGTTTTATGCTCTTTCAGCAAACAAATCGTTCGATTAAATTCGTTGTTAGACAGAGAAATGTCGATTCGAAAGTAACTTTGCTTATGTCAATAGAACGAGAAGAGAAGGAAAAAAATAGACTTTTTTTTCTGTTTGGATGATTGTTGTAGATTGTTAATGATGAAATGTATTGTTCTGATTTGTGGACCACCGGCATGTCTTAAATCAACACTTGTAAAACTACTTCGATTAATTTTTAATGAACAAGAATATTTGAGTTTACGTTATTTTTGTAAGAGAAAATTTGACGATCTTCTCGTTAAAATTCAAAATAATATTGTTTCGAATTTTTTGTTATTCGATCAATTATTTATTGATTATGAAAAGGATATTATTGAAAATGAATACAAATGGAAATTCTATCGTTTATTAATTGCAAACGAAATTGAAAGAAGAATTTGTTCGATCGATGACGATCAACAGCAGACGAATGTGAATTTAAAATATGCTTCACAAATACTCGAACGATTGAATCAGAGCTTAGGCGATTTGAAAAGAGATGACATTCTTTTTATCGAAGATAATTTCTATTATTCAAGTATGAGAACTCGTTATCGACAAATAGCACAACGTGCTGAGCTTGGCTTTGTTGTTGTTCATTTATATTCGAGTTTACCCATTGCTATCCAACGAAATCAACAACGTGAACCATCGAATCGTGTCGAACAAAGTTCAATTGAAAATATTTTTTCGAAATATGAATTTAATGATGAAGATTTAATTATAAATACGAATGATTACGGTTTAACTATTGAAGATTTACGAAGACTTTTCGAAAGAATTAAACAAGCATGTTTACAGCCTGAACAACGTCGACGAGAACCTGAAATTAACGAACAAAATTTCGTGCACCAAATCGATCAAAAATTACGTAAATTTGTTTCGAAATATTTAAAAGAACAATTCGAATGTGATAGTAAATTTCAATCAAATAACGAAAAGAAATCACTCGCAGAAACAATCAATCAAAAACGACAAGAATTCTTCGAATTAATTCGACGTAATCTATTGACATTGAATGAAAATGAAAATATCGAAGATTTATTCAAAGAATTTCTCGGAACAATTTAATTTCGAAATATTATTTAAAAGTGCAGCGAAATGAGGATGATTTGTTGTTGGCAATGTTTTCTTGAAAATAGTTAATGCTTTGTTATAATATGAAAGTGCTTGTTGATGATCATTCATTCGGAAATAAATAACACCAATATTAGTCAAAGTTGTTCCAAGAGAAGAAGATTGATCGATTTCAAGTGCTTTTTGATAATAGAAAAGTGCTTGAGAATAGTCGGTTAATTTTTCGTAAACCAATGCAAGATTATTGTAAGTTATTCCGAGATATGGATGATTAGGAGGAAGACTTCGTTGGAAGATATGAAGTGCTTTTTCATGAGATGCAAGTGCTTCAGCATGATCACCGATTAGATTCTGAATTTTACCGAGATTACCATAGCTTATGCCGAGTACAGGATGATGTTCAGGAAGATGTTTTTGTTGTAATTCAAGTGCTTGTTCATATGAATGTTGTGCTTGAATGTAATCATGCCGTTCTTCGTGAACTAAACCGATATTATTGCAACAGATCGAGATTTTCGATGGAGAATCAGGTGTACAGATTTGTAGGGCTTTTTCATGTGCTCGAAGTGCTTTTCGAAGTTTGCCGAGTTTTGAATAAACAAGACCAAGGCTAGTATACGAAGCACCAACATCGATATGCGTCGAAGAAAGATTTTCTCGATTAATTCGTAATGATTTCTTATAGAATTTAATTGCTTGTTTGTACTTTTCTTGACTATCCTTAATCATTGCTAATAAATGATAAATATTCGCTAATTCGCACGGATTATTCGTTTGTTCAAACATAACTCGACATACTTGTTGTGCTTTATCGAATTGCCCGAGTTTATACAGTACTTCTCCTAGACGATACCAGCCTTTCTTCTGAGGAAATGTTTCATTTCGTACGAATTCAGTCAGTGCTTGCAATTGAGGATCATTGTCACTAGTTAATTTTAAATTTACTTGCCAAAGATGATTGTCTTCATCGAATTGAATGTCTCCAATGCGAAATATAGATTGCATTGAAAATAGGATTTCTTCTTCATGTGAATATTGACTTATGCTTTGTAAATCAATAAATGAAACATTTGATATCGATGGATCAACAGTTATTTCGAATAGAACACGTGTTGACTCGGAATTAATTTCATTTGAATCAGCGAAAAATATTGCAATCGATCGATTTCGACTAGTCGATAGAAAATTATTAAATGCTAATAAACCACCCTTCGAATTTTTCAATTGATCAAAATCTTTTAATAATATACCTTGACCTCGGTAAACTTTAAATAAACCCAAAGATTTCCACTCATTAATTTTATTCAAATATATTTCATCGATATTTTTCAAAAGATCACGAATAAAATATCCCAAACGAATCATTAAACTAACATCCATCATACGCAAAGCACGATTCACTGTCGAACAAAGACTACTCGACGATGTATACCACCAGAGAGCTGTGTGTAGATAATAATCTTTTTCAGTAGGATCTTGTTCGAATTCGAAACTTGAAAGAATCTCTTTTAATATTTGAATGTACATAAAACATGGATCGAGTTCATCGACATTGGCCGATACGAAACTCATCGAAATCGAATCTTGAGTTCGTTCCATAACAGGACGTTGATTCATGTTACTCATTTCTTTTTTTTGATAAAAATGACTAATCAAAGACTTAAAAAGTGAATATTTATCAGCAGATAAGAGCGTCGACTCGCTCTCTACAGTTAGATTAAACCTGAACAATGGTAATTTATTCGAAAATATCATTCTATAGAAAATTACTAGGAAAAGCAAATTGATATCACACAAAAAAGAAAAAAGGAACACAAATTCGGAGAAACAGTCTATATCGTTATTATTATTGTCATTAATGGACGTGACCATTTGTTTGACGAATTTGAAAGTATTCACTCTATTAGATCAAAAAAAAACGAATTAACAAATCAATGAACGAAAAATACATACATAAACTTGTTGGACATGTTCAACAGTTATTTTTTCATTTTTATCAGCAACATATTTTTCATAAAAACGTCGATGATTTTTATCGACAGATTTCAAGTAAAAATCCCCTGATTTCAAATTGTCTTTAGGTTGAGTGGGTAAGAATGGTGCTACGAAGAAAATTATTATTTCAAATCGAATTTTGTTTTAAGAAAATTTACCTTTATGATCATTTTGCTCTCGTTCGAATAATAATTGATTCATTAGATCGGGCGTGATTGAAATCCGTTGATGATCGAGTAAATCACGTGCTTGGCGAATTGTTTTTTGAATTTGTTCAAGTGTAAATCGAGTATTATGAACTTCTCGACAGATCATACTATACATTGTGGATGCTAAGCCCGAACCATAGGAAAACAAAAGTATACGTCGATCGTACAGTTGTTCGACAGTTGATTGACTGAATAGCAAAAACAAATTTTCATTTTTATGCAAAACAAACAAATTTTGTGTTTCGTTTACCTGCTAAGAAATGAAAATAAACTGTAATACAGTGATGGTGTATACATATTTCCGATATTTTGAGAGAAATAAAGTCCTGGAAGAGTTTGATGCTCGTAGAATCGTCGACTTTGTTCGATAAGTTCACGTTCCAATTCTTTATCGTTCGATGTTGATTCAATATCAATATTTCTAATTCATAATTCGAAAATCTTCGATATTCAATCGTTTTCATCAAATATCCTACTTATATTTTTCAATTAATTCTTTCGGTATATACGAACAACCTCGTAAAATATCATTGAGAAATAATCTTGCAAATGATTTTTGCGTTAATTTAACATAGGGCGTATGAAAAACAACGCCAGCAAATGTCGATAAATTGATTTCATTTGCTTGAGATTCCGTGTTCATTTTTGCTTTGATACAATATTGAGAATAACATTTGTCTAAAGCTGATGTAAAACATTGCACACTCAATTGACCATCAACAACAGGATATGGTGAACTTAAATCGGGCTTATAGAAATCATAGACATGTGTCATATGTGATGCACGACAACCTGAAATCATACATTGATTTGAAAATTGCACATGAGAATGAGTTGATCATGACAAACCAGCTTCGAATACGAGTGGAGCATTGGGACCGATGAGAAGTGCACAAGCACCAGCACCGCCCGTTGGACGAGCATTTCCTTTTGCATAAACAGCAATATCACCCATGACAACAACAGCCTATTCTCGCAAGAAAACAAATCAGAATAAATTCATCTAGATCACTTTTTTTCTATTACATATCGTCCATCCCAAAAACTTGATTCAATCCAATGTATAGCATTGAAAATCGCTGCTGTACCTCCATAACAAGCATTTATACTATCGACACCTTCGACATCCGTATTTCCTTGTTCGGCAAATAATTGCATGAGAACGGTTTTAATCGATTTGGCTTTATCAATAATAGTTTCAGTTCCTACATCTAATCGGCCAATTTGTTGTGGATGAACATTGGTACGTTCGAGTAAACGTGAAAGAACAGTTAAGCACAACGAACAAATATCTTCATGATCCGAACAAATAGCCATACGTTTTTGACCTAGACCGATTGTGTATTTGCCTTTGGAAACTTTGTCATAAGTTTCTAATTCTGTTTGTTCGACATAAAATGATGGAATATAAAGTTCAACAGCAAGAATACCGACTGATGTTGGATGATGTGAATGTCCATTCATTGTTTGTTTGTTTGTTTTTTGGAAGAAAAAGAAAATGCAACGTGCTATTTTATTCTAAAAGAACAGATCGTTTATGATTCATTGAAAAATATTATTTGTCGTCATGAGTGATGTAATGTACTACGTTTCTTGTTAATAGTAGTTGTCAGTAGGTTACACTAACGTCAATGAAAAATTTCCTCACAAAAAGAACGGAAAAAAACGGTAGGTTTATCAGGATGATGATGATGATGATAACGACGCAACCAAATGAATATATATATATATTCGTTCGAAATCACGCCATTACTTAGAAACGAAATGATTCTCGTACCATACAGAAATCAGCAAATAAAAGATCGTACCATGTGTTAAGATAAAACGAAGCAATTATTTTGCTTGTTTTTCTTTTTTAACTTTCGAAGTTCGTAGTATTATAGTGTCCTTTTTTGTGTTTTTAATAATCTTAATACAACTTTTCTCACCAAAATTCTACATTCGATGTTGTTTTTGGTGTTGTTTGTTTTATACATAGAAATCGAAACGAAAGAAGAAACAAAAACCAACACATCATCTGAGTAAAATTGATGTAGAAGACAAAGAAGAAGAAAACAAACGGTAACGATCAAGACGGAAGAAAGATATGTATATACAAAAAAAACACAATGATAAATACATTCACACTACGGACAACAATGTAGAAACACAAGAAAAAAAAGGAAAAAGAAAAATGTTAAGCATCAAATCGAGAAACGAAAGAAGAAAAAGAAGAAAAAATCAGAACAATATATTTCATTGAAATATGAATACAGTGGCAAACAGATTGAAATATTTTCGTTTGTTGAAATTATATACATATACAATGTATGGACTTTTTTTAATAATATGTTTTGTTGTGGTTGCGAAAGAAAGAAATCAATTAAGGCAAATATGATTAAGTGGAGTAAATGATAATTTTCTTCGTTTTGCTTTTGTTGTTGCGTTGGTAGTTTATCTACTGTTATACATGTGCTTGAGTCGATATTAAGTTTTGAATATATAAAAGAAAACAATGAAGATGAAGATTGTATGTTGTTGCTATCTGACATTAAATGTCTGCCGGAAATTGGTTTATTGCACAACGAAGAACTTTTTATTTTTTATTTGTTTGTTAATCATCAACTTGTTCATCGTCACCATGTGCTAAACTAAACAGAATCGATTTTGTGTTTTATTTTTCGAGCGAAGATCAAACTCAAACTCTACCTCATATCATTTTGTCCATCATCATCATCGGTTTGATCATATTGACTATGATTTATATCTGTCGATTGATCATGATGATCGACGCCATTACCATTGATACTTCCCGAATTCTCTTCGTCATCTTCATCTTCATCGTCCATCGCTCCCGTTCGACTGCCTAATGCTAATTCATGTGGATTTAATAAACCCTAAGAAAAGCGAAAATATTGAAATCGAATCAGTTTTTTTTGTTTGTTACTTTTAAATCTTTGTAATCATCTTCCATTCCGAATGGATACGAATACAGCGCTTGATCTTCGCCAGTCGACAATCGACCTGATGTATTATGTCTAATCGAAAGTAAAACAATGATTTTTATTCGAAATCGTTTGTCTTTGCCTACCCGTAGGACGATGAGGATTCGTTATGATTCGCTCCTTTTTCTGCGCCACGCGTTAAACGTCGTTTGCAAAATTCACCTTCATCAACCGTCCAAACGGCACCTTTGATATTTTCTACACGCATAAAACATTTATGCAACGATAGATTATGTCGAACAGCATTCTAAATATTCAAGAAAAAAATGATCATTTCAATTCAGAAAAACAAACAAACGAACCTTCCATGTTTGAGCATTCTTTCGAAAGTAGAGAAAATTCGTTTCAAACCATTTGTAAACTTCATTTAAAGTCAATTGATTATCAGGCGCTTCGATAATTGCTTGTCGAATTAACGTCGCATAGGTAAACGGCGGTCGTACATCGTGTGTCATATAATATTCTCGGTTTTTCAATTCTTTACCTTTGCCCGCTTTCTTGCCACCTAATGCAAGCATTTGTTTGGTTTTCTTGATCATCCGATTGTTCAAAACCGGTAGAATACTTCCATTCGTACCTTCACCATTTGTCTCATCGAGATCGTCGTCCTCGTCGTCGTCATCGTCCATATGCGTGTCATCTCCAACTTCTTCTTCGACTGTATGTACAGGTGGTGGCGAGCTCGACGCACTTGCACGTAGAATCGCCGATGTCGTCGCGCCTGTTATCGATGGATGATAGGAATCAATTGAATTCGTCGTTGTCAGAACGCCAGCTGACGTGAGAAAGGCATTTTCGAGTTTGACAATCGGCAAATGATGAAGGGCGTTGGTCGATGAAGATGTATTGTTTATCGATGACGATGACGATGCTGGCGATGAGAGCGAGGCGAGTTGAGCGGTACGAGACGGATGATAGGAGGCCAAGGTTCGATTGGCCGGCTGTGTGATGATGTGGGTTGTTGATGTTGAGTTTGAATTCGATGAAGAAGTCGCACCGTTGGTCGTTGCCGAGCCGCCGTGTAAATGTTTCATCATGGCTTGAAGAATTTCTCGTTCACGCGAGAGCAGAGCTTCGAGTTGTTGAACGACATGTTGTTGAACGCGTGCTTGAGCGACCGAACGATCGTCGAGCGAATGTTCGTCGTTTAAATGTCGGAGAAAATCAGCTAATGACGAACATAATGTATCACAACTTGGCCAACGGCAGTAGTTTCGTTGGTAGAGCGGATTGGCTGAATCTTGATTGTTGACTGTCGATGAACGATTGATTGTCGTTGCTGCTGCTGGCATAACAATACGAGCTTCCGAATTGAGATTTAAACCTAAATTGAAATAGATCTGTGAACGACAAAAAACGACTCGAGAGGAAAAGCAGAGGCGCGTGCAAAAGCAAAGACAGAAGGGAATCATTTATCGAGGGCAGACGAACCGGTATTCGTCGTTCGATTTGTGTTTAATAAATCGTTGATATTAATCGTGGTGGTGGTGGTGGTTGGATACGGACGCGTCGAGATCGAGATCACCGACGGCGAGTCTGCAGAGTTTTCGAGAAAGAAAGAAAGAATGCTCATCGAGAAGAAGACAAAAGACATTTTTTAGGAGGAGAAAAACGATTCGTACCAGTGTTAGTCGATGAATTGTTCGGTGTTGTTGTTAGATATTGAACAGTTGCCGTCGTCGGAATCGATTGTTTCGATGAAACTTGTTGCAGAAGTAATTGTTGATTGGCTAGTTGATTTTGAATTTGCTTGATAACATCGGTGTTCGATGTGGTTTGTGCAGGAGCTGCTGGTTGAACAAGATTCAGTTGAATTTGCTCGTTTAGTTGTTGATTGATTTTTTCGACGAGAAGACGTTGCTAAACAAATGAATTCATGGCAATCGAGAAAACAAAATAAGGATTGTTGTTGTTGTTTCTTTTTCTTTCCTTCTCCCTCTCGTTTCTCCTCTCTCTGAATGTGTATATGTTGTTGTTGTTGTTATTTTTTATGCTCGCTGTCCTCAATCAGCGAACAGCACCAATGTTGTCTCGCGCTCGATATTTGTCGTTCGACGATCAAATAGAAAATGGAGAGAGAGGAGAAGAAAAAATATGAGAAAGCAAACTCGAATGTTCATTGCTTATGTACGACCGAGACATATACATATATATATATGCATTTTATAGGCTTTCATAGGGACATTTGTCTAGTTGAAATCGATTGCATCATATGATCAATGTGTACCTGTTCGGGACTGGTTAATATCTGTTGAATAAGCATGTTTTGTATTGCATTTGATGATGGTTGAAGATATTGAAGCATAGTTTGTTGTTGAGGAGATACTTCAGATGAAAGATAATCACCTGAGTCAATCAAACGAAATGTACCCTGAAATTGAACGGATTTTTTTTAAAAATCTTCTGCTTTGTCTTTTATTTTTACGCTATTCGATGATGTTGGCGAAACTATGGTTGTACCATTTTGTAAATGACCTGTTTGTTCGTTGAGAATTGTTGTTGTTGACGCTTTTGTACGTGTTGCTGTTTGAAGTTTTGATGTACGATTTGTTGTTACTCTCATTCTATACTGAAGAGATGATGATGGTGGTGGTGGTGAAGGAGAAGAAGAAGGAGAAGAAAAAGAAAAAAAATTTCATCCAACGATAATCTAGAAAAAAAAATAACAACAACATATATATATCGGTGACGAGTTCAACCATGCTTTTAGCTCGAACGCGAGACATTTTTTTTCCCCTTTTTCTTGTTCTATTGAAGGCCTGTTATTATTTTTCTTTTTCTTCCTCTTCGCTCGAGTCAAATATACATGCATTGCATTTCTCTTCGTATACGAAGAAATCAAACGCGCGTTCAATGAAAAAAACAGACAGATGGCTGTTTTTCCGACTAGTATTGCTTTTTTTTCTGAGGTCGATGCGATGGCTGCTACTTGTTTGTCCGTTCTTTTGTAGTTTTTTTTTGTGTTCTACCTCGTATCGAGTTGAAACACACGCACACACAAAAAAAACCAAGAGGTCAAATCTCTTTGTTTTGTTGCTTGGCGAAGCAAACATAAAGAATAGAATAGAGAACGAGCGAACAAACGAGAACGAGAGAGAGAGAGAAAAGAAGAAAAAAACAACAGATGCATCAAAATTTTCAAAAAAAAACGAGAGAATCCGATTCGTGTATATTGTTTATCTTGGCTCGCTCGAACGTTGCCATGAAGCTGATGTTGTTTCTTTGATAGGACGATGGAGTGAGAGGCAAAGACGAGGAGAAAAAAAAAAGAAAATAAGATGCAGCAGAAGAAGAAGACGAAGACGAAGAGAGAGAGAGAAGAAACAGGCCAACACAACGAACAGCACATACACTGTCGATGTTGTTGTTGTTCTGTTGTGTTCGACGAACGACCCCATAGCCCCGGACTATAGAATGGTATACAATAACAACATTTTGCGCCCTATTCGTATACATCTAATCAACAAATGCAGACACGAGAGTGTATTTCTCATCGAATAAGATAAATAAATAAATGGAATGAGGAGAAGAAGAAGAAATCGATTTGTTTTTTGCTAATATATGTATTAAAAGACCAGAAGAAAAAAAAACAATCCACACACACACTTTAATTCACTCTTTTTTCTCTTATCCTTTGATTTTATCAATAAGACTCGATGATAATTGACACGTATGCGCTGGCGCATCAGCAAGCCATTGAAATGTTCGTTGAATACCTAGAAAAATAATCATCGAGGAATGTCGAGAGAAAATGAAACGAACTCTACCTGAATTCCATGATTCAACGAGTGATTCATTTAGTTCTTGTTTCGTCGGCATTTTATCGAATGCTTCGGCTGTATCGGGTAACGAACGACGAACTTCAGTGAGAATTTGTTTCGTATATTTATTCGCACCGAATACTTCGTGATTAACAACGAGATATGTTGCACCACCAACAATAGTTAATTTTGTTACCCATCTAAAGAAAAATGAGATCAATGGATCGATTGATGAAATAGAATTATACTTGATTAGAAAAGCCATAGTCAATTTCGAATAATTGTCAATTCACAATTACGAACCAAATAGTAGTAAAATCTACTACCACTAAAAAAAGAAAAGAAAATGACTCGAAATTCAGTCATTGGCGCATTTTTATAGATAAGAAATAAATAATAAATTTAAGAAAATTGATTCATTAATATATTAAAAAAGTCAGATCTTTATCGAGGCAATACTCATTCATTTATCAAACAATGAAAAGATGTCGCTATAGAACAGATGATCAAGAAA
>Ga0209915_1002068_pt1 | contig 23675 bp, 16 predicted proteins | sample ThiBiot_750_plan_FD_183952 | JGI IMG/M metagenome (GOLD analysis project Ga0209915, IMG submission 183952) | Wastewater bioreactor microbial communities from Cape Town, South Africa - Thiocy_cont_750_plan (SPAdes) | ecosystem: Engineered > Bioreactor > Thiocyanate-remediating > Anaerobic-Aerobic... | reverse complement strand
AAAAATATTTGAATTCGTCTTGTTTTGTTTGGAATAAAACTGAATTTACTTGATCGCCTTTGAAAACGTACAAACGCCAACGTCGTCTTGGCTTTCGTGCTTCGATTGGTTCACTATATTTAATAACGACGCCTTTGTATGTATTTGTATCTTTGAGTAGAGCACCGGAAAGACCAAAGTTTGGTTGTTCTTTTTCGACAGGTTCTTCGTTCGATTTTTCTTTGTCTGCTGGTTTGCCCCATTGCTGAGGTCGATTATCTTTTTCATGTGGATTTCTACGAGATTCAAACGATTTATTTGGTCGAGCACGACGTGAATCATCATCTGTCACTGGTTCCTGTTTAACACGTGGATCTAGTCAAAGGAGAAAAAAACAGTAAACTGAATATTGAAGAGCAAAAAGTTTCATGGTTTTACTTGAATAGGATTTCTCATTGCCATAATGACGTCGTTGATATCGTTGACGGTCATTATCTGAATCGGAGCCCGATGATGATGAATTTCTACGTCGTTTATTCTTATGATGCGAAGATGAAGTTTTCGGTGAACGACCCATTCGAAATTCTTTTTCAATATGATTATGATTTGTGATGAAATAATAACAATATATTTCCTATTCCTATTTTATTTGTTTGACTTTCTAACCAATGAATACGATCAAATGAATAGATGCCACTGTTTTCCTAATCATACGAAATCTCCTTGATGACACAATAGAACAAGCTTTAGTGAATAGAAAAGACTTAGGCGAGTAATCATCATGGATTATCATTGTTCAGAAAAAGAAAACGTATTGTTTTTGTTCGATACTATATTTATCAAAATTCAACCTTCGTGTGTATCAATCAGAACGTGTCTGTTGTCAACATCGATCGATACAGGTAAATAGTATTTTCATTTTGTTCCTTAATTTACGTAAGGACACAGACAATTGATGTTTTAACTGAAGGTTGAAACCTTGTTATGAGTATACAGACTTTTTTCTTAATGTAACGGTGATTAGCTTTTCAAGAGCGACCAAGCAAGCAAACGACTACCGACGATCATTTAACGATTCAATAAAACGAGAAGAGCAAGCAAAATGAATGAGTGGTGTAAGTAAGTGGATGGCATCAGCATGAACATATTTCTTTCTTTATTGATTTTTAATAGAACGAAATGAATATCGAACGTGAACAACCCGACTGGTCGGAAGACTTATTCGAGTTACTTTGGTATCATATTGGTAATTACCTGTCTATCAACGATATCGATCGTTTAAGTCAAACATCTCAACGTTTAAAAACTCTTTTTACAAGTAATGATTTTTGGTCGTATTTAATTCGAGTCAAATTTGGTTCGATTATATGGCATCGATTTGTTAAAAATTCTCTCTTACAAATCGACGAAACGAAACAATTCGTTTGCCGTTCGAAATCAATCTATACGGAATTATGTCAACGGCATTGCATTTCATTTGCTGATCTCGATCAAATTACTTTAGATACAAATCGAAATTATACAACTGTTAATGAACCATCTAGTTTCAACGATCAAGTTTTACATATACGTGATTCGATCGAATTTTCCTACGCACTTTTCATTGAAGTGATGTTTAAAAATCTTCTACCAGGCCGATATGATGTTATCATTCGGATGAAATTAGATTTGCCGTATATGTTAGGCGAAACAGAATTTATTGCAGCTGCTGATCAAATCAATCCCGGTGAAATCGCTCATATGAAATGGACTGAAGAAGATTTTCTTTCGATGTATCGTTGTTTTAATTGTGATTTAAGCAAAACCAATCTTTGGTTTTATCAAAAAATAGGTGTCGTAGAAATTCGTGGCAATGAACGATGTAATGTTTTTGTTTCAATTATGAATCAAGATCCTATTCATGCTAAACATGGCGTCTATTTAGATTATGTAGAATTAAAACTTCGTTCTGAATAACCATTTCGTTTTCACTTTCTTTCTTTCTTCGTTTAAATAGATACACACACACATATATATATATATCTTAGTATATTTATTCGCTTTTGTTGACTTTGAAATATAAAAGTGAGGGCAACAGAAAAAAAAAGACGTAACTTCAGTACGGTCACCTATGACGAATATAAAACACCTCGGTTTATTCTTTACTAATGTAACATATTTAAATTGAAAATAGAATCAATGGATCAACAAATAAAACATTATGTCGACGAGCCACCAATCAATCCTTATGTCGAAACATTTTTCAGTAGTTATGCTTCGATTTCACCGACTGAATTACGTCAACATTTAATTCATGTACGTGAAAATGCATGGAAAAATTTCGATTATCACTGTTTGGGTCGATGGACTTTTCTTGATTTTTCTATTCGACAAAGTCCGATTTATAATGAAATAGTTGACAAATGCAAAAATAACGGTGCAACTGTGATTGATTTCGGCTGTTGTCTCGGTCAGGATATACGACAATTGGCGTACGATGGTGTTCCTTTAGAGCAAATTCGTGGCTATGAATTGGATCCGTTTTTTATTCAACAAGGTTATGAACTATTTCGAGATGAAAATCCTATGAAAGAAAAGAAAGTGTTTCATTCAGCAGATATTTTCGATGATAAATTATTAGAAACAATCGAACCTGCTGATTATGTTCATGTTGGATCATTTATACATTTGTTTGATTTCGAAACACAGAAGGATGTTTGCCGTCGATTAGCTCGTTTGAGTAAAAACGCAATTATCGGTCGACAATCTGGATCGGAAGTTGCAGAAGAACATTCTCGACATCGAAGATCAAATGAAAATAGTAAGAGAATGCGCCATTCGCCCGAGAGTTTTCGAGATATGTGGAATGAAGTAACCAATGGTCAATGGCAAGTTGAATATGCAAATTTAAAAACAATAGACGACGGAGATCGAGTACGCGTGATGCTTAGTTTTGTTGTTCGAAATACGAAATTATAATTCGATCCTTTTCTTAATTGTGAAATACCCTTGAAAATAAACATCGATCAGAACAATTTGAAGTAAATGGACTGTCTATTTCAAATATATTCATGAAAAAACGAACTTCGAAAGCGAAAAAACATCAGTTAAAACTAAAACAAAATATCAGTTTGTCCAAATAAATGTAGCTTATAGCGACAGAAAAAACAATGAACATTTGGTTAGTGCTAAAAAGTAGAGTAAAATAACATTCAACTATGAGCGCACAGCTTTAAAAATCTGACGACGAACATTTGCTATAGTTGATCCGATTGTGGATTTTGTATCTTTCATCACTCTCACGAAGTAGATATAGTAGATTTTTATCATTGCGTTTAGTTGTCTAAAAAATATTCGCACGTTATTCATAATCAATCTGGCACCAGGTTTCAAAACTTCGTGATATATTAATACACAAGCCGTGAAAGTTCTTCGACAGAAATGCATAAGATTGCGTGCATATATTAACAACGTACCAGCTTCTCCAACAAGTCCTCGTAAATAATGATAAACTTGTGGTATAATATATGTCATCCACATATAGAACGGTGTTACAAAGTTGGTTTTAGTGTACGATCCAATACTTCGAAGTTTATGATAGAGCGGCAAAAAGATGTATTGATAAAAACGACTTGTTATACTTGCTGCACAGGTAAAAACATGAAAGAGAAACGTTCGTAAAATCTGATAAATCTGTAGTATGACGTCTTTTATCCATCTATAGAGTGACATTAAGAAATCACTGTAAATGGTGGTTATGGTATTAACAACAGTTTGTCTAATCGTGACTAGAATACATTTGCATATAGACCAACACAACGGTATTGTATATACTATGAAGATTTTGACTTGAGAAATAGTTTTCGTTGTAAGATTTGTGATTAATCCATAGAGTGGTACGAAAATATTAGTGTGTATATATGCAATGAGTCTGAGAACATATTCATAGAGCCAGGTAGATGCTTCACAAAAAGAGCCAATTACACATACTATGCAAGTATAAATATATGACCATGACTGTTGTGCATAATAATAAAGTGCTGATAGTATCCGTTTTATATACCTATATACTGGAACGAAGAATTTAGCGAAAACATATGACACAATCAGGATAACAGCTCGACAAGTGGATAAAAGAATATATCGACAAATAAACAAACATTTATGACAGTAGAAGGGTATTGTTTGCATAATGAAGACTTTCACTTGAAAAATGAATTGTCCTATAATATCCTTTATCCATCGATAAAGTGGTACCAAGAGGTGATTGTGAATATATACTATGACTCTGAGAACATATTCATAGCAGAAGGTAGATGCTTCACAAAAAGAGCCTATTGTGCATACGATACAGGTATAAATATATGGCCACGATTTTGTCGTGTAATAGTAAAATGTTGATATAATGTATTCTATACATCTATACAGTGGTGTTAAGAGATTGGTGTACACGCAAGTCATGATGTTACCAACAATTCGATTAATCGAGAAAAGAATAAATCTACATGTAGACCAGAATTTCCACCAGTACAACGGTATCGTATGTACTATGAAGACTTTAAGTTGAAAAATAATTTTTGCTGTAATATTTCTGATGAATCCATGGAGTGGCACCAAAAGATCAGAGTATATATATGCTATGCTTCTAGCAACGTGTTCACAGAAGAATCTAGATGCTTCACAAAAAGAATCAATTGTGCATACTATGCAAGTATAAATATATGACCACGATTTTGTCATGTAATGATAAAATATTGATATAATGAATTTTATATACCTGCATAGTGGTACGAAGAATTTAGTGTAAATATATGATATAATCTCGATTACAATTACAGTAATCAATAATAGGATGTATCCATAAAAGTTTAGACATTTAAAGCAATACAAAGGTATTGTGTATACCACAAAGAGTTTAACTTGTGAAATCATTCTTGCTGTAAGATCTTTTATCCATCTATAGAGTGGCGCTAAGAGATTAGCGTAAGTATATGACATAAGCTTGAGAAGGTTCATTAATAATGGCGAAAATATGTGAACAGAAGTATAGCTCCATAATGGGTACAGAATTGTTTCCCATATATGTAAGCATGTTGATCGAAATACGATAAACAGCTTTTTGATCCAAGTAGGAAACGGTAAAATTACATTTAAGTAACAAAACTGAACTGTTCCCAAGAAAATTTGTTGGTAAAGCCACATGCAGAACAATGGTATTTGAGTTTTAATCCACATAAAAAGGTTCGTAACTAGATGTAATACACAGTAGACTAGAGTAACAAGCATATTCACTAACTGTTCGATAGTGAATTTTATAACGTGATACGTCAAATAAAGTAAAATAACAATAATAATAGCTGGTATTTTTACAGGAAGCAAGTACTTTGGTCCTTGGAAGAGACTGTAAAATCCATTGTCAGGAGTATCGTTATTGTCTGGATGTGATGGCATTTTATTGCCAGAATAATCTAGAAAAAAAAAGACCTGGATCTTTATATGACTAATATAATACCTATTTTGTCTTGTTTAATGGATGTATTATGCAATAACTCGAAATGAATCATACAAATAACACGTGCTATACTTGTATTGGGAATTTTACATTTGAAATTAAAGTCAAGTAACTCAGTTATTCTATTGGTTCTTGTCTGCGACCACGTCGTGTGCGGTAGAAAAATCTTTATTTTTGTGAAGATTTGAGAGATATTTATATAACTAGACGAGTGAAGTGGGTGACTAATATGACGAGAAGAGAAAAGAACAAAAGCGCGCGCACACATGTACACGTGTACATAAACGTAATAGATAGGCGGATTTTTTCAATCTCACAAAAGAAACAGATAAAAAATACACGGAATAAACCGCCTCCTGTGTATCAACACAATCATTTTTATTCTAGAGTCAAGGGATACAAACTGTTATATAAATACATCAGTTATTCTATTGTAACCCAAAAGTATTCTGACTCAATTATTTCATCATTATGCGTGTTTTAAAAGACGTTACTCAATTACTAGTGTGAGTCATCGTAAATTGGGAAAAAAGAGCAGTCTTTATCGAATGTAAAGGCAGCACATTCTCGAACGTTGTTTTTCATTTTTTTGTCTTATTATTTGTTTATTGCATTTTGTATGATATTTTTGTCAATTATGTCAAAATATATTGTACAGATCAAAGAAGTCACTCCACAGAAATAACAAACGATCCGTCGTAAATTCAATATATGGAAATTTTCAAATAAAATTCGATGGCAATCGTGTGCATTTGATGACACATTGTGTTGTCTTTACGGGGAACCTTATAAGTGATTTTTTTAAGATATGAAATACTGAAGAAAGGAAGTAGACGCATTGCATGTTGTTTGTTTTCATAATTTCGCCAAAAAAAGAATTGGATAAAATCAACTCTATTTTTGTTCACCAAAATTGTTCACAAGTGGTTGATGCATTTAATGCTATACATTTGAAGTGTTATTTTAAATAAAATATATTGCCCACCACGGAAGTAAAAAGTTTCATTGTTTATGTTGCTACAAACAGACAGTTAACAACTAGGCGTGATTCGAATATAAATAGAGTTGTTTTTTTAAGTCGAATTCAATCATTGGCAAACTTCTTCTGATTTTTTCTTTCCTAAAATGCAAACAATGAACAAGTTCTTGTTCATTTCCATACTACTTATCGATAGCTCTTACAATACAGTAAATGGACTACCAGTATCAAAAGTGAGATGAATCTATTTCAAATATAATATGCCAATTTAATGATTTCTTGTCGTTTGTCAAAAGGAATTCAGCGGCCTTACAAAACCATATGAAAATCGTAAGTTTAACTTAGACGAATTCTTGACAGAAATCAGACATCGTTAATTTACTTTCTCAGTTGAACTGACCGAAGGTGATATGCGATTTCCTACACCAACAGATGTAAGTCGCTTGGATCAATCATAATTCTTTGAATTTAGCGTTCATTGACAATTTAGCGTGGTGTAGCAAGACGTGGTGCAAGTGTACCTTGGACAGATGGTATTGTTCCCTATGAAATTTCAACCACGGGTTTTGGTAAGAGTTGTTTTTGTCTTCTTTCGAATATCTCAGTGTCACCAACTAAATATTCGTTAAGATCCGACCGAACGATCATTCATAGTTGCAACAATGCAAAAAATGGAACGACTCATTTCGATGAATAATCATAAATGTATTCAATTTCGACCGAAAAACGCATCGGATATCTATTATATTACAATTATCAATGGATATGGTTGCTATTCATATGTCGGGCAAAATACCGGTATTTCAATGGTGCGTGAAGTCAGTTTGCAACATCCAGGATGCCTTTATGAAGCAATTATTATGCATGAATTACTTCATACATTGGGTTTTTTTCATGAACAATCTCGACCTGATCGGGATTCATATGTTCGAGTTAATTACGCGAACATTTGGCCAGGTTATGGAAGTAATTTTGATAAATATAACAACACGGTCGTCGACACACTGAATACACCATATGACTATACATCAGTGATGCATTATGAACCAGGGGCATTTTCTTCTAACGGCTTACCAACGATTGAACCATTACAAGCTGGTGCTAAAATAGGACAACGTCGTAATATGAGTACAATTGATATTGAAGAAGTACGAATACTTTATAATTGTTCAGCATCTGGACAAACACTTCCACCGATTTCAACAACAACAACAGGTTTGTTTAGGTTCTATTTGCTTCATATTTAATTTAATCTAATTTAATTTAGCTAATATCTATCAATACAATGTAACAATATCGTCTACATTGACATCAACTAATCCAGTATTTACTCGTCCACTCGGCGCATCGTTTTATTACTACGATCAATATTTACTGAATGTACGCAGTAACGGTCACTATTTAATTCGAAGTTCAAGTCCTATAGATACCTACGGATACTTAAATACGGATCCATTTGATTCAACATATCCAGGTTACAATTTAGTTGCATTTGATGATGATGCTGAAGGAAGTGGACAATTTAGACTTGAAGTCTATCTTGAGTCCAATACGACATATGTATTGATAGTAACAACATATAACTCATATGTCACAGGATCTTATTCGATAACAGCATCGGGATACGATCAAATTAACATCACAAATATGACCAGTATTCCAGCAACTACTTTCGGTAAATAAATTTTATCAAATTAAGTATGTGTTGTCTAATTGAATTTGAATTGATTTAGCGCCATTGACAACAAGTTCACCTGGTCAAACATCGACATATTCGAGTGCGTTAACAACTAACAGCCCGAGATATGATCGAACAGGCAGAAGTTTATATAACTATTACTATGAATCTATACAAATAAACGCATCAGTAAATGGTTATTATAGTATACGAAGTGTCAGTAGTGTTGATACATATGGTTACTTATATGCAAGTTCTTTCGATCCATTAAATCCAACAGTTAATCTCGTTGGCTTAAACGATGATGGTGCAGGAAATGCACAGTTCTTAATCTCCTATAATCTTCAAACTAATACAAGATATATATTAGTATTTACAACATACAGTGCATTTGTAACGGCATCATTTTCGGTAGTTGCAACGGGACCTGGCCAAGTTTATTTTAATCTTATAAATTCTCAAACAACACTTACAACAAGAACAAACACAGTTATAACCTCACCACCAATATCAACTGGAATACGTAAGTCAATTTATAGAAAGATTGTATTCGAGTAAATCAGCATCTCATTTATTTCTAGTCAACTTCTCAAAGCAAAGAAATCTGGTTATCTGTGTTCTGACTAGTTTGCTTCTTATTTTGGTTTAAATTTATATTTCAATTGCTCAAAATGACAGTTCTATTATTTTTTTTAAATCTAATATTTACTCCTGATTCATTTCTTTTTTGTATCGGATGATAAAATAAAACACTACATATTCTTGAAATTAATCACCTTATCTCGAGAAAAATTGAGTTTATTAAGAAAAACATTGATTCTTCAAAGGAAAAGAACATTGAAAACGCCCGTTGGAATCAATTAAATGTACTCGATCGACTTCGAATTCGTGAGTGCTATAAGACCAATGTTCAGTAAATCGATTACCAACATCAGTCAATTCTTGTTTGTCGAGTTCACCTAAAGTTAACGACCCATCAAAGTCTTGATTTTTCAGCAAATTTAATTTCCCAATCGGCTCAATATCCATCGGTTTGAGAAAGAGTCGAGCCGTTGAATAATTGAAACAAATCGATCTTGCACCGAAATTGACTGTAAATTTAGGAACAACTTCGATTTGTGTTCGCAATTCTGTTTCATTCGGATATGTCGAATATTCAGCAAGTACAATTCGAAATGGTTGTTGAGGTCGAAATGAAGTCTCTTCGAATAGGTGTAAAAGTCGGCTAGAAAATTCCATCGGTGGAACAATACATAAAGTAGTTTTCAATGGTGCAGATGGTATGATTTTGTTGTTTACAGTCGGTTTTTCTTTGATTACAACTGGTTGTTCATAAGAAATACTTTCGCTAGATGTTGAACCTACTAGTAGTACTTGGTTTTTAATTGAAAATAAATCATTGGAGTCATTCTGTCGGCTAATTAAGCAAACACGATCAATAGTAAATTTAATTGGTTTCCATTTTGCTTTTATTTCATAGAGAACATCAGATATTCTCGATGTTGTCGCTTGTCCAAGCGTTAAATGTGGTTCAAATGAACGTGTATCTTTGATATAATCGGTAAGTTGATTTTTAATAGCTTCATATAATTCAACGACATCTTTATTTCTTTTTGGTCGTAAATGAAATGTACATTCCTGTCCTTTTTGTTTAAAATATTGAATTGATGATTGATCGAATTCAATTTCTAACGCTTGTCGTTGATTAAGAACTGAGTCTAATCGTGATTTTAATGTCGAGAATTCAGTTTCAGGTGCAAATGGATAGACTAAATTAATATGTGGCATCCATCGTGGATAAGCCTTATCATGAACAGATCGAATCGATTGAATTTGTTCCCAAAAATTTTCCGGTGGAATTAAACAAAGTGCTGTTTGATGTGTTGTATTAGTCGACATCGGTAGATTTCACTGGTGAAATGAAAGAAAAAATGAATGGATGAAATAAAACACAACACATGGTTACTTCGTGTTATTGCATCAGTCCGACATCATAACACACTCATGACTCATCGTACGTATACAATTAGAGAAGAAGTAGTTGATTTGATTTTTATCTATTGAAAATGATGAAACAAAAGTATGAATTCAACACCACAAGCAACAACTCCAAATGCTCAAGAATTGACTGAATTTGTAGGAGAATATAGGTTTTTGTTTGAATGTAAAAAAAACTGATTTAGATTCGGATGAGTATTAATCAAATCGAGCAAACATTCGAACAAATGAGTGAAACAATTTTAACAAGAAGTTTGTACACAAATGATTCTTTTTTAATTTGAACTGATCTTTTTTTTTCTCTCTCTCGTTTAGTTGATAATGTTGGCCGACGTATCGATGAATTCGAACGAAAATTTGTTCAATTTATTCCTCAAACACAACCGAAATCATAATCAGCAAGATAATTTTTATTTCAAATAGAAAAAAAATGTATTTCTAGCTTCTCTCAGGGCCAATAAAGACTAAGATATGCTTCTTTACGTTGTAATTTCTTCATTGTACGATCGTCCATCAACTAACATAAAGAGAAAAGAAATTGTAACAGCAAAAAGAAAAAGAATCGACTTACTTGAATTCGAGCTGATGTACCTTCATGTGCATGAATCTGCGAACAATCACGAACTTTTTGAAAGGCTTGAAGATATCTAGAACACAAATATATTGACTATTAAATAATTATTTTATTTATCAAATACGAACGTTCGCTTGAACTTCTCTTGCCATAACCAATTGAAATTGAAACATTGTGAACAAAGTACTTCCATTCGATATTGATAATAATCACCCACAGGTTGTTTTAAACAGATGACACACTTGAGAATATGAAGAAGAAAATAAAAACTGTTTTTGTTGTTTTTTTGCAAACCTGATCTCGATTCAAGGGCATGCATTTTGTTTTCACAGCTGGAATTAATTTTGCTCGTCCACCAAAACTATGAAGCATATGCACTTGTCGATTTTGTTTTACATCGCATTCATAAGTGCCCGGTCTGAAAGAAAAACAAAAGTATCAATAAGAGAAAGAGAGAGAAAAAAGCGTGTCTTATTACCCGGGGATATTAATTGATTGACAGACAGTCGGCAATCGTTCACAAGCAGAATTAAACGGTCGAAATGCTCGTTTAACTTTCGATTTCATGTTTAAATCCATTTGATACGTATCAGGACTCGGTACATCAGTCTAATCGAATAAATTCAATGAGTAACCAATCATTCATTCAAATATTAGTTCGAATCACACGAATATTAGCGTTATTATAGACACTCAATCACCTTTGGTTCAAAAACTTTACGTTTTCCTGTTCGTGCATTGAACGAATAACCACGGCGACTCATCGGCTGATGATCAAGTACATATCGAAACGAGGTTTTCTCCTCATTCTCATAGGAACCCGGTCCACTAGATTGTCACACAAACAAAAAACAGAGAAGATCATGCAAAGACGAGAAAGTGCGCATTGATTGGTGCATGAAAATAGGAACAGTGTGCTTGAGTTTGAATTACATCGTTGGTACGCCACGAATTGGCGTTTGATAGTTGCCGAAAAAATCATGTGCTATATCAGTTGGAAATGTCGGCCGATTGAGAGCTGATGTGCCGAACGCAACTTTCGATGGAACGGGCTCATCACCTGAGAACGAATAGAGCCGAAAAAAACATGCAAAAGAATCCAAACAAGAAAGAAAACAAATCAAACAGAACGAAGTCTTACCGAACAACATTTTGTTTTGTTAATGAAAGTAATAGAAAAAGAAAGCGAAAAGAGACAAGAGAAATCAGTCGATGAGTTTCTTTCTTTTTTTTTTGTTCGCCCCTTTTTTTTTCTCGTGTGCGTATCAAAAATAGGTTACTCAGACAACAAATAATAGATGTCAGGTAAGACGAAATGAATTTATTTGAAAATATCAAACTGAATGACACATTCTCGGGGAAAAAAAAGTTGCATTCTTAGTTCGAACTTTATTTGACTATGGCCAAAAGTATTCGTTCGTAATCACCGGATGTATCTCCGGCAACATCACGTGCTAATGCACGATTGTACATTTGTTGATAACGTTGTTTAACTTGTACGAGATCAATCTATCGATAAAATGAAAAGTTCGTTCGTTTTCTTTCTTTTTCACTGTTTTACCTCTGAACGTGAAACAATCACACGAATAAGTGTTGAATCTCTTGTGCCTATTCCGCTAATTGCTTTATGTAAACGTTCAGCAAAATATGCAGGACGATCACGAATACAAGTGATCAATGTAAGATAACCATCTTTAGCATCACCTGAAAATTCCGAACGAATAACTTGTGCAATATCTTTATGATATTTCTAAAAAAAACGGAAAGATGTTAATGAACGAGAGAGAGAAAAGGAAAGAAAGAAATTCACTCGTTGATATTCTTCGAATATTGCACGAAGTTGATAGTAACTTCGTCGAGCAAAAACGGCATTGAATGTTTTCTCATCGGTACCCCATTTACCTTCGCCAGCTTTGTACAAATCATCAGCATCTTGACGAGCACGATTGCTACAAAAATTCTTGGTTGTTTTTTCTTCTTCTCTTCGTTCAAATGACGATGAAAACTCACCGATCTATAACACTTTCGAGACCCATTTGTCGGGCTTGTTGAATTTGTTGAGGCGTTAATTCTTCTCGATTGGCTTGTACAGCTGACACAAGCATACGTCGAAAATCAGTACCACCTCCAGCACGATGACTTATCTCATGTTCGAGATCTTTCTTGAACACTATTCGAATACAACGAAAGATAAAACATGTTTTTTGTTTGCATTGTTGTGTTACTTTGTTGATAAGCCAAAACAATTGCACGAATTTCAGCATTAGTTCGTGTCAATAAAATTTCTCGTAAAGGTCCTTCTTTTCCTGACTAAAAATAATAGCAAAGCGTGTGATTTTCTTTTTGCTTTCTGAAATTCTCACACTCAATGCATTGTGCAATGACCAAGCTTCGAAGTTTGCTGGTGCATCAAACAGTGCAAGAAGAACTTCTTCGAAACGACCACTTGTTTCGCCAGCGATTTTTTTGACGAGATCCTGAATTAAGAATTAATTATGTTTTGGTTTTTCTGAATTCTATTATACGTACGACTCCATACATTGTTTTGTAATGAAGTTTGATCTGTTGTCGTTGAGTGTTCGATCGATTAGCAATAATTTCGATGAGAGCTTGTTCGTTCGTTCCAAGTCCTTTCATGGCTTGACCGAGACTACGACAATCAGCTTCGGGATTAAAATTTTGTGTCGGATAAACTGTGCCTTGATATTGTTCAAGGCTAGCAAGAATAACTGATTGTGGTGGTTCTGGATAGTAGCCTTGTTGTTGTTGTTGTTGACTAGGATAGAATGGTTGTTGTTGTGGTTGTGGTTGTGAGGGTGGTGGTGGGTATCCTCCTCCGGATATGTTCGGATATATACCCCCTGGTCCTGATGGTTGGGGCGGTGGAGCTTGCGAAGGATACGGAGCTGGATATGATTGATTTCCATATCCTAAAAAGAAACTTTAAGTTTTAATTTCAATGCATCATGCTTTTCTACCTCCATATTGTTGTTGTTGTTGTTGTGGTGGTGGTGGTCCTGATTGGTAATTATTTCCACCACCATAACCGTAGGAATCGTATGGTGCATGTTGTTGTTGTGGTGGCGGTGGATAACCTGGATTGGGTGGCATTTGATTTCCGCCGTATTGATCATAGGGTCCTTGTGTACCATAGAGTGAAGCACAGGATTGATTATCGCCATATTGTGGCATTGGAGGTGGTGGTGGCTGTTGATATCCACCGTAGCCTCCTCCTCCTCCTCCGTATGGTGGATAGCCTCCACCAGGATTTCCATATGGATATCCACTCATTCTTTTACGATTAGTTTGACTTTAGCGAGTGCAAATATGAAAATAAAAAGATGGGGTCCCTTTTAAATATTTTTCTGTCGACAATGCTGACTAATTTTTTTTCTTTACTTTCTATTGATTCGTCTCTTATTTCTCTCTTTTTGACGCACGTTTGTGCGGGTGGGTATGTATGACGACAACATCAACTTGAAGAACGAAACAAAAAATTTCTTTTTTTCTCGTCAAAAATGTGTTACAGTATTCAAAAAAATCTTTTCTTCGGTACAAAAAAAACTCCGAAGAAATAATAATATTGACATAAGAATGCAAATTTATGATATCGTCGATAAAAATACATATGAATCACTTGTATACGACAATCTTTAATTTATTAATAAAGATCAATCATAACAAAAAAAAAACGAACTTTATTTGATAGATTTGTTTTCATTAATATTCTTATCTCGTTCTTTCTCTTTTGTAATGATAAAACTCGATATTTGTTCTCCTGTGTTCATGATAAAACAGAATGACTAAATATGTAAAAATATACGACATTTATTTGGAATATTAGATACTGATGACATGAACATTTGTTATTTGAAAAAAAATACATAAAAAAAATGATCATGCCAGAGTAACATTCATTCTCGAGTTACATTCAATACAATAGAGCGCAGTAAGATTTAGTCGATTTGAAATAGATATCAGTTGATGAATTAAGACGGTCAAGGTCGAGTTTCCTTAATCGAGAAATAGGCATGAAAAATCAACAAAAATGCATTAGTAAAAATAATATTTCATTAAGAGATTATGTAAAATGAGAGATGATATCGCAATTGTAAAAAAAAAACTACATTTTCGATTTAAACTCTACACCTTTACGTCTCACTTGATATGTACATAGAGCTGTTAGAACGATATAATCTCAAAATAAATGCGAGAATTACTTGTCTATTTGTTTTTTCTTCTTCTCTTATTTTTCAATGTAATGGAAATGACACGTACATATGTATGTACACTATCTATATCTATACACCAGGCTCGTACGTTTTTCTTCTTCTTTTCTCTTCTTCTCCTCGCATTTTGACGATTAAAACCTCGAACGAACGACGACGAAAGAAGAAGAAGAAGAAGAAGAAGAAGAGGAGTCATCATCATACATATTTGCCTATACGCTTCATAGACACTGTAAACTGCATTCAAACGTCACATTCTATTTGCCAACGTCATTTAGACATGTACACATAAGATCAGGTAAAGAGAAAGACGCAAGCTGATTGTTTGTTCAAAAAATACTTGTATCCTCGTTGATCTACTATTATTTCAATGCATGTCTCGATGACGATGATGATCATTGTTCTAATTAGTCTCCACCTTCTTTCGTGTTCAATAGAATAAATATATGGCTTATTTCAGATCGATCAACATGTTCACAGAACAATAATGCCTCTCACCAAAATGGACAGTGCAGAAATTGATCTTAGTAATACACTTCTTTTGACGAATTCAATTTCGAATGATTATGAAAAAGGTTTGAAATAAATTAGATTCAATCGATTTATTCATTCATAAATTGTGTGTGATTTAGATCTTAGATTAGCAGCTGAACTTGGACGATGTTTACTCGAACAAAATCAAGATTTAAAAAATTATATTCATGTTCTACAAAAACAAATCGAAGAAAAAGATTATGATATGAAGGTGAGAAAAAAAAAGCACAGAAAGAAAGAAAAAAACAATTAATGATGATTTTTTGATTAGTTATTACATACGAAATTTCTTTCGACTCGTGAACAATTCGAAGGCAAATGTAAACAAGGTGAACTACTAGATGCCATGAATGTCGATCTTGAACAAGAATTATCTATTCAACGACGTGAAAATGAAAAAAATCGACAACAGATCAATGAGTACGAAATGTATCGAAAACAAAAAAAAAACAATCTTTGTTTTTTCGTTTTCTTCTTTAGCTTATTAGATCTCTGTGACATCACTCGAAAACAATATCAAGATATCAAACGTGAATATGAAGCATTTCGTACTAAGCAATTATCAACTAATTTTCTCGCAAAATCAGCTCAATATCCATCGTCATCACCAACTCCAATATTTTCAACACCTGTTTCCACAAAACGACAACGTTCGAATTCGTTTTCAAATAAATTCAAAATCGATTCACCATCTATTATTTCGCCGAATTTCTTCGATCATTCATCGACAGAGATTTTTAAAACACATCTAACCGAACTAAAATCACGTTTAAATTTGTTGAATACGGAATGTTCATCGTTAAATGATCAACTTCATCAATCCGAACAAGAGAAAATTCTACTTCAAACTCGTTTAAATCAACTCGAACGAGAACATCGTGACGAACAAGATTCATTACAAACTGAACTTGATTACTATCGGAAACTCGCCGATAAACATTCGTTCGAACAATTAACTAATACATATTCATCATCATCAGAACACAGTCTCTCGCTTTACGATGAAGTTCTTCTAGAAAATCAACAAACAAAATCAATTTATGAACCGACAAATTACAAAGAATTATTCGCTCGTGTATATGAAAAATTGCAAATCAAATAATAACAATATTATTCTGCGTGTGTTCGCAATCTCGTACATATTGTCTTTCTTTCGTGCAGTACATTCTCTCTCTTTTTATGTGTGTGTGTGTGTGTGTTTTTTCTGTTCTTAATCCGTTAGTTATTTTACGAACAATTTGCAAATAATACTAAAAAACCCACATTAGAAATTGAAATTATTTAAGCGAAATAATTCATTGATTTTTGTTGTTGAAAATAACACGTCGAGTGTCGTATATAAACAGGTGCATATATCATTATTTGGCTAAGATAAATGACAATGAAGTTGTTGTTGTTGTTGTTCGTTGGGTATCTCGTTTGTTTGAATCAAGTTTTCGCACTATCTTCATGTGCAAAACCAGCGTTTGAAAATTTAACTGTTGAAAATAATTTCGATCTCAATCGATTTCTCGGCGTTTGGTTTGAAATTCAATGGTTACCTGGCGAACCACATAATGAATCGGATATATGGAGAAATTATTATCAATCATTTCAAATCGATAGTTCGTCATCATCGAAACTTCTCGTGCCTGGTCAAGCTCGAGTATTAAACAATAATACATGTTTCCATTTCGGACCGTGGACAATTCTCGCGAATAACGGTGCAAAAATGTTACTCGAAACGAAAAGTCCAAGCGCAAGTCGACCTCTCAATTGGCCGTATTATATCTTAAAAACAGACTATGAAAATTATGCTCTAATCTACGGATGTATCACGCCGAATTACGATTATAAAACGCCGTGTTCAGATCGTATTCTCTGGGTATTTGCACGCACGACTAGTTTATCAAGTGATCATATGCAAATGTTGGATAGATTTATTGAAAATGATTTATGCGTGAATTTAAATGATTTAGAAATAACACCTCACGATGGGCAACAGTGTTATTTATCGTCATCGATCAATCTCAATTTTAATATACTATTTTTAGTAATTTTATTCTTTTTATCTATATGAAATTACAAAAAAGAAAAGTCAATAGTTATTCGTCGACTTTCGTGCGTAACGAGTTTGATTCTCGTTTTAATACCTAAAAATAAATCAAATGAAAATTTTTAAGAACAAAAAAGAACATGTTTTCTTTTACGTTGAGAAGTGTTTGAGAACTTTCAAGAATTTTCATGTAAGCTGCTTCAGTTTCACTGATCGTTCGATCGAATTCAGTTCGAGCCGTGATTTTTTTCGCTAGATTCTCATTGATTTTTGCTAATTTTTCACTTGCTAAACGAATTTCATTTTCTAATTTATGCTTATCTTCTTCTTCGATTAGAATTTGTCGTTGTAGTTCATCACGTTTGGCACATAGATCTTCGATACCTAATTAAAAATTATTAGAAAATTTGAGTTTATTCGTTTTCTTTTCTTTTTGTTGCTGTTTGTCTACAAACATTTCACTAGTTCATTATTATAATTTTGAAGAGCAGCACCTTGTTGGGACATATTTCGTTTGACGAGAAGAAAAGAAACGAGATTATTTGCCGGTGACAATTCACTTCCATGGTAATCTAGACAATGGAAGTTACTGTCAATGCATTGAAATAAGTTAGTTAAGCAGTAGAAATCGATTGGTAAAAAATGGAACAAGTAAAAGAAAGAGAAAGAGAAAAAAGATGTTGTCAATAGAAGAATTAGTAGTAAAAGGAAGGAAGAAAAAAACAGGAGTCGTCTTTTTCTTCTGTTGTTTTTTAATCAAGTTCAATAGAAGACACCCTCAACATGGGCAATTTTTTTACTTTCTTATTTCGAACGGTTACTAAACATGAACATACGGAAGCGCCCGCTCAGAAACAGGTGTTCTCATGGTAATGAGTAGCTAATGTTGAGATCAAAATAGAATAACATCTCGGTTTTCGTGTTCCAGGGAACGAGAAGATCGTGCTGCTATTCGAAAAGAAGATTTCATTCTCGATCAATTAAAAGATCAAACAATCTATCGTTTACCAGGTTCTGTCAAAGGTCAACAATTTATCAGTAAGCAACAAATTTTTACTTACATTTCTCATCAAACATTCATTTTGTTTAGTTCAAAATTGCGATGTAAGTATCGAATGAAAATCGATCGATTACATCATTTCTCATTCATCATCATCGCTATAGAATTGTACGGTCTATGTCTTTGATCATACCGCTCAAATTCAAATCGATGATTGTACAAATTGCCGCATATTTATCGGTCCTGTTAACGGAAGGTACTGATGTCTTGTAGTGAAGAATTAGAAATTTTGTTATTTTTTTTTCTTCGTTAGTATTTTTATTCGAGATTCGGTTAATTGTATCCTAGCAACCGTCTGCAAACAATTTCGTACGAGAGATTGTCGAGATTCGCACGTTTATCTTGCTTGTGAAAGTCAACCGATAATCGAATCCTCACATAATATTAAATTCGGTTGCTTCACTGTGAATTATGACAAATTAGCTGGTAACACAGACTCACACAAAGAAAAGAAAATTCAATACGAAAAAAAAAAACTTTTTTTTTGTTTATTAGATCATTGTAAAGCAGCAGGTATTAGTCCATGGAACAATAATTGGGGAAATATTCACGACTTTACGACTATTCCCGACGGAAAGAATTATTCTCTTATCAATAAAGTAAATTATTATTATTAGTTTTTTTTGTTTTGTTCTATTCATACGATGATTCTCAGGATGAAAATGTTTTTCAACATTTGCCATTGCCAAATGACCCATCTGTAAGCAATTTGAAGATAACAGATGACATCGATTCGAGTCACATTCCATATACATACGGAGAATTTTATCGTATTCGAAATGAAGAAGTAAATAGAAACGGATTAGAAAAGAAGATTGACTATCTAAGACGATTTGTCGTTTTAGCGTTGCTTAGTTATATTTTTTCATGACGTTAATGCAGATCTATGTGCACGAGATTTAATTAAAACAACGAAACAATCGGAAGTAAATGAAATAGATTCATCTTTCTTTTTTTCTTCAATGAACTTTTTGTTTTGCATAGATTATTCTTGTGCAAACGAAATCGTATACAATTGATGAATCGAGTGCTGAACGGCTTTTTGGTACGAATCGAAGTTATGTTACTTTGGTTGGTAAAGGACCAGTTATTGGTCTTGAATTAGCTGGAGCCAATTGTATAAATGTAACACAACAAGCTTTAAGCAATTTAATCTCAACGAAATATCCGAATTTACCTCGTAAGATCATTTTGAATACTTTGCGTTCGATAGGAAAATTATTGTTTTGGTATTTTCGAAGATTTTATCAGTCAAACAGCAGCTGATGCTCGAGGTCAACTCGATAAATTCTACAATTTTGCTAGTATGCAAATGTTTGCTTAACATTCCAATCAGTTGTGAAAAAAAAACCAACTTATTCAAGAACCTCAATGTCTTTTTTTTTCTGCTCTGCTTTTTTTCGTTTTTATCCGTCCAAATCATTCATTTTAATCAGATCTCAATTGAATTTTGTTTGTAGATAGTAAAAATATCTCATGGCAACTGTTGTTCCAATTGATAAGCTTTCTTTGACAAATAATTGTGAAGTCGACGAAAAAATCGTTCAAGAATTTAGCCATTTACTTGACAAATCGAAACAATTATTCAATGGTTTAAGAGATCTACCACAGTACGGACATAAACATTGGCAACCCTATTTCGGACGAACATTTGACGTCTATACAAAATTATGGAAATTTCAACAACAACACCGAATTCTTTTAGAAAAACAATTGGGCCTGAAACGATGGCAAATCGGTGAAATAGCATCGAAAATCGGTCAACTCTATTATCATTTCTATATTCGAACATCGGAAACGAATTATTTAAATGAAGCATTTGCTTTCTATTCGGCTATACGAACACGTGCATACTATTCGAAAGTCAATCGAGAAGAAAAACCTGATTTAATGGTTAAAAAATTACGTTATTACGCACGATTTATTGTTGTTTGTTTACTATTAAAGAAAACTGACATTATGAAAGATTTAGTTCGAGAATTGACACGACAAATCGATGAATATGTTAAAGCATTCGATCCTGAAGACAGTCTCGAATGGCAACTTGTTCTCAATGAAATATCAGCATTTATTGAAATTGATAATCAATTAATTATCGATCAGAATGCAACCACACTTTCCTATCGTTTAACTCATCTAGCCACACCACCGATACCATTCGGTATTGAGAAAATTCTGCCAAATATTCAATTTTTTTCTCTGGACGAAATTCTTATCATTGGAAACTATCAAGATCAAATTAAATTCAGTGAATTAACCATCGATATGTATCGAATACTACAAGCTGTCGAACGAGAACCCATTGAATCAACATCAACTGACGATCGATCGAATAATAATAACAGTCATCAAAAGGAAATTCTCAGTTTGTACGATGATGAACCAACCAATCGAGCCAATCCACATAAATATCTTCTCTACAAGCCAACATTCAGCGAAATCTATGCTTTTACAGCATCAGCATTTAAAGAATTGCCTGTTAATGGTGCTCTTCTTCTTTATATATCAGCGAATGGATATGACACACATATGAAAATCAAAACTCATCAATCGTACGACATCGGTGGTTTGAAAACCAATCATCGACGTGAGGAAACACTCGACAATTTTCAATCGCCATTGAATACACTTGTCAAAAAATCGAACACATCAACTTTATCAACATCAATTCGAGATACTCATAACATCTATCCAGGAGATTTATATCCGTTTCTACGTAAACCACTATTTCTCATTCTTGATAGTAATAATAGTATTGCTTTTCAAAATATGCCTAATCTATTTGGACAACCGTTTGTGTCCTTACTTTCGCCTGTCAAATTGCCAACAGTATTTCACGGTAGAAATTCTATTAAAACATCGAATAATGTTGTTATGTCTTCTTCTTGAATTTAGATTATCAAAATAAAGGAAGTTTATTTACGTTGTTTTTAACATCACCAGCATTTGCATTCTGTTTTGTTTGCCATTTAAATGAGTTGACAACTGAACAGTGGACGATTTGTCAAGACAACGTCAAGAAAATTATTTTTGAAATAACGAAATTATTTTTCAAATCAAAACTTATCGATCATACAATTTTCTATTTTTTTGGCGATGATTTCTTACGAATATTTTTAGCACGATTTGTTTTTTGTTATGCTGTACTTCGATTACATCGAACGTTCAAAGTAAAACAAAAACAAAACACCCTCAATTTGAGAGTTTGTCTTCGTTTTTTTTCTATAGGGTTCGGGTTTTTATCCGACATCGCAACCACAATTGTCCAATGATTTGCTTGAAAATGTACAAGTGCATAAAATGATTCTAGAACTTTCGGCCTTATTAAATGTTCGACAATTATTTCTCGAAGGACCGCTCATACCAGGTGACAATTCAACATTACATTAATCTCAATAAACGATTTAGTCTAGTCATTTAATTAGACTATTTTTTTTTCATATTGTTATCTTCCAACCTGAATATTTTTCTTCTCTCTCTCTCTCTCTCTCTCTCTCTCACTCACGCTCTTTAAAATTGGTTATGTGAATGTATGTGCAATTGTTTTTATCTTCGTTTTAATGTAGTCAACTATTGATTTTCTTTGCTTATTAATTATGGATGAATGCCGTTTCTTATTGGAAATTCAATAAATAGTAGATTTAGACTTAACAATAATATGTAATTAAGAACGGACTACGGTAATTTTTCACGTTAATTTCGAATATCATACATAATTCTCTACATGACAGAGTGAAGATTTTCATTTTTATATGTCTAGTAAAACAGGAAAACTTTCTTAATTTCCTTGAAATGCTCTATGAGAATACTTTGGGTGATAGAAAACAATGAGATGACCAACTTTTGTTCCAAGAGTTTCCTTCAGAAATGAACTCCAGCTATTTTAGCTGCAGTGATCGCAATTACATTAAATGGGGTCATTCGGCGAATGGTGACGTAGCTCTTGACATTTTATTTTATAGTTTTTTTGCTATGCCTATATTACTTTTTGATTTTGATATGCAGGACAAAATAGATTCGTCCTAGATTATGCTAGATACTTTCTAATTTCAGTCATTAAAATCATCCAATTTTTAAGTGCATGCCTATTTATTGAAAATTTCCAGAATCCTATGCACCAAGAAGGGAGACATCCCTTTCACAGTGCACGTTATAGCTTCCTTCTGAATAATAGTATGAATCGTATTTCTTCAAACACAATCGAAGCATCATTATTGAACAGCAAAATTACATTGCGACCATATTTACCCATATTCTCATATTGCGTCGGCATATTTCATACTCCACCGAAATTTCAGGCACTGACCTACACTTATCTAACACGAAGCACTATATTATCGATAATAACATACAACTCTTCATAATCATCTCCTAGGCATATATCTAAAAGCATTATTGAGATCTTATCAAAAACGACTTTCAATCAATCTGCTTTCACTTCCATACTTTCAACAAAAATCTCAAGCTCCTAATTCCAAACAACACTCAATCTGTCTCAGCCCAAATAGCGTCATCAGTATCTTCATTCTTCTTTCATAATATTTCACCTCGTATTCGCCAAGTTGACAGATTCTTCCTGACATCCTCAAAATTTCTATCAGTTACAACTATTTTCTTCAATTTATTCACTAGCAGGATATAGCACATACTCTAACAAACAAAGGGATTTCATAGGCATAACTAAGCACAAACATTGTTTTCACAGAGACAAATTAAACATTCCAAAATAAGCATCCTTACCACCAGCTTATTAAGCACCACATCATGTATCTCAATACATCATCACCGTATAAAATAAATGATATTATTATTCGTAAATATTACAACATATTAATAAAACATTTTCAACTCATTCTCATCGTCCAACATCACATCAAAAACGAACATTACTTACGAGACTTCTGTTCACCTCTTTGAATCACTTTCAAACAAGCATTTTCAACTCATTCTCATCGTCCAACATCACATCAAAAACGAACATTACTCATAACACTTCTGTTCACCTCTTTGAATCACTTTCAAACAAGCATTTTCAACTCATTCTCATCGTCCAACATCACATCAAAAACGAACATTACTCATCAGACTTCTGTTCACCTCTTTGAATCACTTTCAAAC
>Ga0209915_1002064_pt1 | contig 23749 bp, 16 predicted proteins | sample ThiBiot_750_plan_FD_183952 | JGI IMG/M metagenome (GOLD analysis project Ga0209915, IMG submission 183952) | Wastewater bioreactor microbial communities from Cape Town, South Africa - Thiocy_cont_750_plan (SPAdes) | ecosystem: Engineered > Bioreactor > Thiocyanate-remediating > Anaerobic-Aerobic... | reverse complement strand
CAACGAATTGTTCTATCGAAAAATCATTCGAAACCATTCTTTTATATCTGTCGTAAAAATTCATCGGTCAAGTTGGCCTTCATAGGAACTGAACTGGCTTATGCCACAAGAAATTTTGTTAATTTCGAAGCATATCTTTTTTATTGGCCGCCAAAACCTGAAATAAGTCTATTTCCAACACCACAATATCATGTCCAACATCTCGATATGAATTTCAAAAGTTGGAAATTTCCTTTACTTGCCGATTGTTTATCTGCTTTACCATCATTGATTACACTAAAAATCATCGGATTTGGTTGCTGTAATCATGCCTATGGTTGGTTAGGTATCGAACGATGGGATGAAATATTACGAAAACTGCCAGCATTACAACAGGTTGCTATCGATATTTATCTTTCTCTACCATTTTCATTACGAGAAAAGGCTGTTAACAAATTCAATGAATATGCCGAACAAAGAATCGAAACATGCAAACGAGTCAATCTCAAAGCTGGCAAATCAATTGAAAAATTTCGTGGAGGAGGTATAGAAATTACTGCTTCACTTAATATGAACTAGATTGTTGATGAATTCTAAAAATAAAACATCGACATTGCATGCATTGGTTAAATGATCTAAAAAATAGTCAGAGAAAGATAAATTAAAATAGAGAATTTTTTCTCTTCAAGACATATCAAGCCTGCTTGGAGAAGATGTTTTCGAATATCGATCCGGTAAACTGACATATGGACTAGAAAAATAAAAGAAATCAATAACCTGATTGCAACATATAATTTTTTCTCCTTTTCTGTTTTGAAACGACCAATCAAAAAACAACTTTGAATTCTTTTTTTGCATAAATATATTGACTTAAAAATAAAGATTAAAAATATCCACCGATTATATGCTCTAACATTCTCGATATGTGTCCTCAAAGGACAAAATTGTTCGCACATAAGATATGACCGAACGAAACAAAAATGTACGAAAGGACACACTTGGTGACCTCAATAGCATCATAAAGTTGAACTATTTGTCGCTTGTTTCTAAAAAAAAACGACAAACATTGCCGTCATTGAATTCTTTTTTTATTTAAAAAATGTCCTCAACTTTTTCGACGGTTAGGTGAACCGTATTACAAATGATCGTATAAATATGAACTGCACTCACAATATTGATTCATTATTTTATAGACTCAAGCAACAAAATGGGAGCAGATTTTCCGGATAAAGATACCATCATTGATATTCCTGTTGAGGATTTGTACGATGGTGATAAATATGATTTTTCTCAAATGAATGAAGAAGATATATTCAATTTACTCGAGTATGTTTGTTTTTCTGTACTAGAAAATGATATTGTCTTGTTTTCATTTAAGATCATCGTGCAACGGTTTAACCGATGAACAAGTAAATCAACGACTCGAAAAGGTAAAATTTGATCTCGTTTGTATATATTTTTCTAATTTAAAATAAGAGAATAGTTCGGACCGAATAAAATCGAAGAAAAAAAACGAAATCCAATTGTTAAATTCTTTTCCTACATGTGGAATCCATTGTCATGGGTTATGGAAATAGCAGCAATTGTTTCGATTGCTCTATCAAATGGTGGTGGTAAACCACCGAATTGGCAAGATTTTCTCGGCATTGTTATACTTCTATTCGTTAATGCAACAATAAGTTTTATTGAAGAACGTAATGCTGGTAATGCTGTGAAAACTCTGCAAGCATCATTAGCACTCGAAGCGAAAACGAAACGAAATGGTCAATGGACAATTGTTGATGCATCGAATCTTGTTCCAGGCGATATTATAAGTCTTAAATTAGGCGATGTTGTACCGGCTGATGGACGAGTTATTCGTAAGATTTTTGTTCTTGTTGTTGAACACAAAATTAATTCAATTGTTTGTAGTCGCACATGGTCAACTTCTCATGGATCAATCGGCATTAACTGGTGAATCCCTTCCAGTCAAAAAACAGAATGGTGATGAAATTCTCTCGGGTGCTATCTGCAAACAAGGAGAAGCTCAAGCTATCAGTTCGTTTTTCTGTTGTTTTAATTTCATATTATAGAATTTCGTTTGTAGTTATTGGCACGGGAAAATATTCATTTATGGGCAAAACCATTGGTTTAATCGGTACTCGTAATGATACGGCACATTTACAACGAGTAATGGGTCGTATAGGACTGTTTTGTATTTGTTGGATTGTTGTTTTTTCAATAGCTCAAATATTGGTTATGTAGTAAGTCTATTGATTGAGATTGTAATTCGAGAAAGAAAGAAAAAATAATAACAATTTAGTGTTGGTTTTCGGTATGAATATCGACGTGGCATGAATAATTTAATTGTGACTCTTGTTGGCGGTGTTCCAACAGCAATGCCAACAGTTCTAACAGTCACATTAGCTCTTGGGGCACGACAAGTATCCAAACAAAAAGCAATTGTTACACATGTATCGGCTGTTGAAGAACTCGCCGGTGTAACAATTCTATGTTCAGATAAAACTGGAACATTGACGTTAAATAAACTTGTGATTGATAAACAAAATATTAAACAATATGCTCATATGAAATCGAATGAGATTATTCATTGTGCAGCTATGGCATCGCGTACAGAACATCGAGATGCTATGTAATCGATAAGATTTCATTGATTGAAATAAACTGTTTCTGTTTTTTGTTTAGTGATACATGTATAACAGAAGCATTTGGTGATGTGACAAAAATACGTGAGGGTATTGAAGAATTACATTTCAAACCGTAAGAAAATATTTCTGATCGATAGAAAACATATTTTTGTTTCTAAAGATTTAATCCAACAGATAAACGTACGGCAATTACCTATCGAACGATTAGTGACGGGAAAGTACGCTGTATTTCGAAAGGCATGCCGCGTGTTATATTAGAATTATGTACACGTAATAAAACCAATCAATTAATTGAACAATTTCAAAAGGATGTCGATGAATTTGCTCGACGAGGTTTACGATCATTAGCTGTAGCCATTGAAGAAGATGACAATGGATTTCAATTAATTGGTCTTCTGCCTATCTATGATCCACCACGACAAGATACAAAAGAAACAATCCAACGTGCCATTGAACTAGGTGTTAAAGTTAAAATGGTTACTGGCGATCAATTAGCTATTGCTCAAGAAACAGGTCGACGTCTTGGCATTGGCGATAATATGTATCCGGCAAAAGTTCTCAAAGATCGACCATCGGACATCGATGATTTAATTTTACATGCCGATGGTTTTGCCGGTGTTTATCCCGAACATAAATATGAAATTGTTGAAAAATTACAAAATATGGGTCATATGATTGCAATGACTGGCGATGGTGTTAATGATGCACCTGCATTGAAAAAGGCGAACGTCGGTTTTGCTGTTGCTGATGCATCGGATGCAGCACGTTCGGCAGCTGATATTGTTTTGACTGAACCGGGTCTATCGGTTGTTGTCGAAGCTATTCTTAGTGCACGAAAGATCTTTCAAAATATGAGAAATTATTCGGTTTATACAACATCAATGACCGTTAATCTGCTAGTTGGCTATTCCGTGCTTCTATTTGCTTTTCAATTCGATTTTCCGTCATTTATGGTAAATAAAACAAAACAAAAGAAAAGTTTTCTTTTTCTAAACATCTATTAAGTTACTTGTTTTTACGCTTCTTAATAATGCTACAATGTTAAATATCTCAAAAGATCGTGTTCAACCATCGCCCTATCCAAGCAAATGGCTTCTCTCCGATGTATTTGCACATGCAACTTGCTACGGAATTTATACAGCAATTTCAACAGTGACATTCTTTGTTATTATTATTAAAACATCATTTTTCCAAGATCGATTCGGTGTGAATAAAATAGAATATCATCCATTGGATAGTCCTCATCCTGGCTGGAATGATTCAATATTAAATTCAATTATTTATCTACAAACTTCAATAATAACTCAAGGTTTAGTATTTATAACACGTGCTCGAACATTTTTCTTTCTCGACCGGCCATCATTTACATTGATGTTTGCTTTTGGACTTGCACAACTAATTGCAACATTCATTGCTGTCTATGCCAAATTGGAATTTGCCAATGTAGGAGGTTGTGGTTGGACATGGGCGGCTATTGTTTGGATATGGAATATCATTTGGTTTTTTCCATTTGATTTAATCAAAGTATTTCGATTTGCGACTTATATTTTGATTTTGTTTTTCGAAATTGATTTAGTTTGCTTTAGCTGTTTACTTCGAACCGAAGAAAAGATTAGCTATTGAACAGAATTTAGCATTACAAGTACGAAATGAAACAATTGAAGATTCGATTGTCGATGCTACTGCAAGGTATTTCTCGCCGTATACAGATGAATTATCAGCATCACAATATCCAAATTATTGTTTAAATGGAAATTTACGTCGAGTTTCAACTGCACCTGCTGATCTCAAACGTTTTTCATTGATGCAGGTAAACTGAATTTAAATTCTCTTCTCGATAATCTTTTTCTTTGCAAGGCACATTGTGCTTCGAAAATACTCAAAGTACCAACCACCAACAGCGAATGTGATCATAATTAGATTTCTTTTATGATACAAGAAATAAAATAAAAAAGAACAATCTCAAGCATAGTAACTATGAGAAATGAACATGTCCTCTAACATGACTAATTGATCATTCGTGAAGTGCTGTTGATGTTCATGCCAAGAATCATAATGAGTTCGATGAAATTCTGATAAACATGTTCGAATCGATTTCTAAAACCAAAAGAATGCAGATATACGAGTGTCGAAATTGAAAATATACTTGTATCAGATGAAAATCTTGAGGATGATTACAAAGTAACATCAATACGTTGGGAATGTACGATGGAATATCATATGGACTTGATGAGACAATAGAACAAAGACCTAATATACCACCATGTCGTTGAACAATCGAATCGGATCGACGACTCATTACACGAAAATGATTCTTTTAATAACAAAAGTCAATTATTATAATACAATGATTATGTTTTGTTGCTTACTAGATCTTGATCAGTTACTTGAAAATATCGACATTGATAAAGTCCAGAGAGAGTAACCGATGCACTCATTCGTACTTCATATTGCTCATCGAATAGTCCCTGAATAACCAGTTCACGTAGTTGTTGTGCATGAGTACGAATATTGAATAGATTGCAAAAGATCATATGCTGAACAAATTCAATAACAACTCGTCGTGCATGCCATTTCGAATTGCTAGAAAACATAACTGTTTTCAATTGTTCAATAAGTTCATCGATAAATTCTGTATTTAAATAAGTCAACGCAAGTTGGATTCGACTGGATGTTAAATCGTTTTTGAATTGTATGTCATTCATTTCCATAGTTTCCATTTCACAGAACTAAGATGAGCCACAAGATTTACATATTTTCATAGAATAGATATTAATTACATACATGAGGCAAAAGTTGAAGAAGTGCAGTTTTTGCTGGTTGAATTGACCAGAGAAAAAACCGTTTATGCATATTGACGACTAAATAAAACGAAAATAGATTGAATTGAAAACAATTATCATGTTTCTACTTGTTTTGCTAAGATCAACATTTTGTTGCAATCGTGGATAGATATCATCCATAAATTGATTGATACTCGGTTGACGAATTGAATTTCTATTGAATAAATCGATATCAAAACTGAATGCTGCTGCTAGTAAACTATCGAACAGAAACGAAATGCTATTTATTTGAAATAAATTACTCTCTCACTTGGCAACTAGTGTTCGAACAATTGGAGATGAATGATCTAGTAGTGTTTTTGCACTTTCGATAACATCATGCCACATCGATGGTATACGCCAACCGAATCGATTTATATAAATTAGTAGAGACCAATGAGTAGCATCGTTCTTATTGATAAATGTACGAAGAAAGTCAATGAATTGATAGATTCGTCGAGGATCTCGATTAGTTGTTATGCATGCGAAACAGTTATACCAATGGACGCGTAGATCATCATGAAGATTATTACAAACTTCAGTTAGAAATGGTCGAAGACTGCTCCAAAGTTTATCAAGCATTTCTAATGTCCAATGTTTTGAACCACGAATCATTCCAGCAACGATTTCAGCAGCTACTCGATGGCTGCCTTCTTGTTTTTCTTTGGCAGTTTCGTGAATAAGTGCATATAATTGTTCCATGAAATTGTCGAAAAAAGCAAGACCAAAATTACGAAAAATACCTTTGAACATTCGAAAATGTATTTGACTGAAATGTTTCTTATCTAAAATTGCCAATTGTATTGTTCGAATAAGAAATTCTTTGTCCATAAATCGATCATATAGAATGGCCACTTGTTCAGGCATATTCTCTTGTGTATAACGTTCGCGTTTATTCAATGCATATTTAGTTACTTTTGGCCATGCATAATAACCCAGATAGGTTTTGTCTAGAAAACATGTTTGTTCCCATTCGATTTGTGTTTGAGGTGGTTGATAATGATCGATGGTTAACCATGAATTATCACCTTCGAAGACTTTTTCAACACGAATACATGGTGGCTTTTGTAAACGACACAATGCTGCAATTGCCTTTGTCGAATATTTTCTCAATTTAATATCATCATTTCGAAGAAAATCAACGAATGTTCGAACGCATGATAATGACACAGGTACATTTCTTTGTAAAAGATGACTTAGTAAAGCCATTGCTTTTGTTTGTTGTATTCACGTGCCATTTTGAATCAACTGACTCAATGTTTCCATAAGATTGGTGTACGATTTTAGATCAATTGCTAAATTGATGTTCAATAATGTACTATTTTGAATTTTGGTAATAATACGTTCATAGAGATTCGTTGTGCTTTGTTTATTTGCATGTGACATACGAGCAATTAATGGCCAGAGTTTTTCTTTCGTTTGCCAAGAAGATTTTATGATTAATGAAAATGAATCATCTCCGAGAAGAACATAGAGGCAACCTTTGATTTGATCATGATCGATATTGTTCGATGAATCGAGTATTTGAATAATACGATCAATAATGATTTCATATGAACGAAGATTAGATTGTAGAATTGAAAATAAATATTTTTGAGCTAAATAACGAACACTACTGTATCGATAGATCGATAATTCGAATAATTTTAAGATCACTTGTCTTGTAAATTCAGTGATCACACCTGATTGAAATGATTCTTTGGATTGCATGGATAATTCTATTTTTTGAATGATCCAACAACGAATTAGTCGTCCTTGATCGATGAGTTTATTTTTCGATAATGCGTTGTTCAATATCAAATCTTTATTAACCGATTGAGTTTCATTTGTAAATGTTCGATAGAATATATTCAAAGCTTTGATCATTATCGAAGTATTATCCGAATGATTTTCTAGAAGTTGATCGAGAAACTTGCCAATATCATTGAATATTCGCATTCGAAGATTTTCATTGATTGTTTTTGAATAGATTGGAAATTGAATTTGATATTTCAATCGACATGGAACAGGTGGTATCATTTGAAAGCATCCTGCAGCGATCGATTCGATAATAGTTAGAGATTTTAACTGACGTTTTGTATCGGAGACAGTTAAATCTTGTAATGCAGGATAGATAAATGTATTTATAAATTCCCAAGCAAAATCGATTTCTTCTTCATTGGGAATATGAAATTGGACTTGAAGTTCATCGAAACCAACTGATTTTCCCCATAGTCGAAATGATTGTTCGTCAATATTCTCAGTTGTAAGACGAAAATCAATTGAATACACTTGACAAAGTGCTTGAAGTAAATGTTCTGCTGCGGTAGCAACGATGCCATATGTTTTCTTATTGATCATATGAATTGAATGATGAAAAACTTCGAGAATTATTGTCTTGTAATTAATAAGAATATCACCACGAGCATGAATAAGTTCAGTAAAAACTGATAAAAACCAAGTTAATTCAATATCTTCATTATCATCGACTGCTGGTTTTATATTTACAATCGATTGACATGTTTTTGGTAGAAAATATTTTAATGTTTCAATTGAATTGCCTTTGACAAGTCCTCGAATAAGACACGAAACAATCGGACGTACTTGAGATGACAGACATGTACCACTTACAAAAAACATCATTTTTGTTTGGATTAATCGATAGATTTGCTCGCTACATTGTTGAACGATATGGAATAAAATCGATGTTAGTTGCATTTGAATGGTGTGATCAAGTACATGAGTATCAGATATATCTTCTGATAAAATATTAATCATATAGAATATACGATTGAGAAATTCATCGATAAAAATAGGAAATTCTGAAGTTGATAAACAAATTTGTTTTTCAATTTCGGTTAAATCATTTCGAATCGAAACTGCTGACGAACAATCAACACAGATAATATTCGTAAGAATAGCATTGAGAAACTCTAATGTCATTGAAGTTTTTTCCATATCATTTAAATCAATACCAGGCAGAACAGACATCAACAATGGTATGACATAAATTTGTTCTTCTGGATAGTAACATAGCTGACGAGTGAGATATTTGAGACAATTGAGAATTGCTGTATAACGATGTGGTTCAGTAAGACTATCAATCGATGAGAAATGTCTACGCAAAAAAAGAAAAGAATAATTAATTAAGTTTCTAATAAATTGAAACTGACTTTTTGACTATAATTGGTATGATTAATTCATGTCGAAGTATTGAAAGATATTGACAAGCTTGAACAGCATTTTGTGCATGAGTCTTATTGAAAATTGAAATGAAAACATAATCTTTGATACAATTGACAAAATCCGTAATGTCTTGTTCAGTTAATCGATGTGAGATTTCAGGTGCAAACGACCATGTTGGACGACTTGTTCGTTCTCTAGATTTAATCAATTTATCAAATAATCATATATCGTGTGTACTTACAATTGAACTCGACGTGTAAAATTTTCAGCTAATTCCAAAAGAAAGTTCACCAGCTTTGCTTGAAATGTTCCATTATTCGATGGATGATAGAAACTCTTTATACTCATGAGAAGATCTGCTAAATATCGTAAACATGAATTACCATTGCCTATCATAGCAACAATCCATTTGGCTGTATGAGGTTCATAGTATGTGTAATTCAATGGTGCGACAGACATATTACCAGTTGGTAATGAAAAACCTCGAAGTAGACGTGTGAAAATCTTTGGAAACCAGCATTCCCAATCAATGTAACCGATATTATACCAAGCAACTTGTGAAAACATTTCGAGCAAATAGATTTCCCAAACGGTTTGATTGTAAACAGTTTGCCACAGATCGAAAAATTCGCCTAACCATAATCGAAATCCTTGATTGTAAGGAAGAAGTATCTTAAGCATTTTCATCGTTGTCATAAAATTGCTTCCTGTTGGATACATTTGAGGACGTAATTCCGTGAGAATTTCTTCAGTAGCTGTTAACGAATAGTACGGTGAACACAATGGTGCACAAATTGAAAGTCCGATTTCAATATTTCTGAAACACAAAAAATTAGAATATTGATTGATTGATTGATTTTGAATTACAAACTTTGGTAGAATGTCTAAGGAATAATCTAAATCATGGTTGTTTAAGAACGATTGAGCCCAATGATATAGAATTCGCCAATCGATTGTAAGATCATCTCTTGTGATTAGACGAGTTCTCCTTTAAAAAAAAGAAAGAATTTAGTGAATACTAATTCATTATACAAACCGTAGAAGATAAAATAACATGTCGAAACAGATCGCAACATATTCATAATTTAAATTAACATTTGAAAGCATTGATAGATAAATATTAATGAATTTCAGATGATCAATTTTCGTAAAATTGAGTCCATAAGAGAAAATAAACTTTTTCAATTCATTCGACCAGATTTCGAATTGAGTTGCACTCTCAAGATTTTCACGTATTTCGACAAGAATCAAACAACTTTGTTTATCGATATATTCTGAAAACGGTGAGAATCTATCGTAGATATAAGGTGTTTGATGCGATTGAATCGAATAACTTTCCATGATTTGCAATTAACAAAAAAAAATGTTAGGTCGAAATTCAATGTATCATTTTGTGTTATAAATCAAACAAAGATCGTCAGCGTATATGTTAGAGGTCATCATATAGCCCGTTACGTCAACATGCGTATTATAAAATTTAATGACATACAGATGATTGATAGAGGCGAATATCATTCACTTGAGTTTTTCCCTAAATTTGTTGGTGAGGGTGTTGTAGTTGAAAGACTTTTACAGTTGTTAAATAAACTCGTTTCGCAATTCCTGCTGATTTTATTTAGTGTTGCAAAATATTTTTGAATACACCGATTACCAAAATTGGCAACATATTAACTTAGTTCATTGTCAACAGCTTAACCATGTGATGATTAATTAAAATAAATATGAAATTTGAATTCAACTTAGACACAATTCACGCGCATAATATTTAACAGGAGCAGTTTATTCATTTACAAACGACGTCTTTAATTGAAAACAACTTAAACATAGTATAAAATGCCATGGCAGCAGAATATTCTCAGACTCATTAGAGCAGCAGACCAATCTTTTGCAAATAATTCATTAAGACTAACCTGCTCTCAATCCGAGACGCAAAGTACTTGACTCTGCATAAACAACAGTATTCCAGATTGCACTTTTCAGTGTAAACTGATTTATATTATCAAAGTATACTCTGCTTCCTCATTACAATTAAGTCATTCTTTATCTCAAATAAACGAAATACAGAAAACATAAGAATCACTTCAAGTTCGCAACAGGCTAGATACGAGCCAGTCTTTCCACCAAATCCATCAGTGCTTTTGATCACATACATACAAGGTTGCACTATCCCGAAGTTCACATCGCATACACTTATTCCATTGACTGCTTACTTCCTTAAAACAATCGTTACCTATTCATATGCCTCTCGAAAAACGAATACAAATCGAAAAAATAACCACATTCAAAATCCATAGCTACACAATAACAACACTACATCTCCCATTCAACCTCACAAGATATACAATTTTATGAACTATTCTTCAATACTTTGTGAAATAACCAATACATCACTATTTACAAATCAGGTCATTCGAGACTGTCTATGCATCACAAAACTTCACCATAGATCGCATATATCATTTGTATTCCATGAAACAAACACTTATTCGAACAAAACTAGATACTCAAATTAAGTTCCACCAAAACTCTATATCTATCCCAAACATAATATTCCTACCGAATACACCATAAATTATTCCACTAACCTCTCACCGCAACAGAAACACTTACCTTTACATTTCACTCCGCAAACTACTCACTCAAGAATGTCTCACATTACCGCGCTCATCACGTGTGACAACTGCCTCCATTTACTCACCATAAGACTGCAATACATCCTAGAGTGACATAGTAAAAGAATGTATCAACAAGCCATCACATCACATACCACACAACATTGCATCCAACTAGTTCGTCCACACCTCAGTGATATTTATGACACCATACTCACACACTCCGCACGACACGGTTACCCCACTATAATTCTCACTAACGATCAACACAATTCGTTTTATTCACAAATACAGCATCACATAAAAACAAACTAGCTCCAATCCTCTTTCAACTTATCGGTTATCCGACTACGACAATCACTAGAATCATTCTTTTCCATTTCATTACCACTTCCAATATCATCTCAAACATCAATGATCATCATAACAGTTTTGTTCGACTATAATGATCACTGGAATCATTCCTGTCCATTTCAGTACCATTTCCAACATCATCTCAAACATCAATGATCATCATAACACTTTTGTTCGACTATGATCATCACTGGAATCATTCTTTTCCATTTCATTACCAATTCCAATATCATCTCAAACATCAATGAGCATCATCATACTTTTGTTCGACTATGATCATCACTGGAATTATTCTTTTCCATTTCATTACCATCTCCACCATCATCTCAAACATAAATGATCATGAAGACACTTTTGTTCGACTATGATCATCACTGGAATCATTCTTTTCTATTTCATTATCACCTCCAACATCATCTCAAACATCAATGATCATCAGTACACTTTTGTTCGACTATGATCAGCACTGGAATCATTCTTTTCTATTTCATTATCATCTCCAACATCATCTCAAACATCAATGATCATGACGACACTTTTGTTCGACTATGATCATCACTGGAATCATTCTTTTCCATTTCATTATCACCTCCAACATCATCTCAAACATCAATGATCATCAGTACATTTTTGTTCGACTATGATGTTCACTGGACTCATCCTATTCGATTTCATTATCACCTCCAATATCATCTCAAACATCAATGATCATGACGACACCTTTGTTCGACTATCATCATCACTGGAATCATTCTTTTCCATTTCATTACCATTTCCAACATCATCTCAAATATCAATGATCATCATCACACTTTGTTCGACTATGATCATTACTGGAATTATTATTTTCTATTTTATTATCACCTCCAACATCATCTCAAACATCAATGATCATTAGTACACTTTTGTTCGACTATGATCATCACTGGACTCATTCTTTTCCATTTCATTACCAATTCCAACATAATCTCAACCATCAATAATCATTAGTACACTTTTGTTCGACTATGATCATCACTGGACTCATTCTTTTCCATTTCATTACCACTTCCAATATCATCTCAAACATCAATGATCATAACGACACTTTTGTTCGACTATGATCATCATTGGAATCATTATTTTCTATTTCATTATCACCTCCAACATCATCTCAAACATCAATGATCATCATGACACTTTTGTTCGACTATGATGTTCACTGGACTCATTCTATTCCATTTCATTATCACCTCCAACATCATCTCAAACATCAATGATCATGACGACACTTTTGTTCGACTATGATCAGCACTGGAATCATTCTTTTCTATTTCATTATCACCTCCAACATCATCTCAACCATCAATGATCATCATAACACTTTTGTTCGACTATGATGATCACTGGAATCATTCCTTTCCGTTTCATTACCATTTCCAACATAATCTCAAGCATCAATGATCATAATCACACTTTTGTTCGACTATGATCATCACTGGAATCATTCTTTTCTATTTCATTATCACCTCCAACATCATCTCAAACAGCAATGATCATCATGACACTTTTGTTCGACTATGATGTTCACTGGACTCATTCTATTCGATTTCATTATCACCTCCAACATCATCTCAAACATCAATGATCATCACGACACTTTTGTTCGACTATGATCATCAGTGGAATCATTCTTTTCTATTTCATTATTACCTCCAACATCATCTCAAACATCAATGATCATAACCACACTTTTGTTCGACTATGATGTTCACTGAAATCATTCTATTCGATTTCATTACCACTTCCAATATCATCTCAAACATCAATGATCATCAACACACTTTTGTTCGACTATGATGTTCACTGAAATCATTCTTTTCCATTTCATTATCACCTCCAACATCATCTCAACCATCAATGATCATCAGTACACTTTTGTTCGACTATGATGTTCACTGAAATCATTCTTTTCCATTTCATTACCACTTCCAATATCATCTCAAACATCAATGATCATCATAACACTTTTGTTCGACTATGATCATCACTGGAATCATTCTTTTCCATTTCATTACCAATTCCAATATCATCTCAAACATCAATGAGCATCATCATACTTTTGTTCGACTATGATCATCACTGGAATTATTCTTTTCCATTTCATTACCATCTCCACCATCATCTCAAACATAAATGATCATGAAGACACTTTTGTTCGACTATGATCATCACTGGAATCATTCTTTTCTATTTCATTATCACCTCCAACATCATCTCAAACATCAATGATCATCAGTACACTTTTGTTCGACTATGATCAGCACTGGAATCATTCTTTTCTATTTCATTATCATCTCCAACATCATCTCAAACATCAATGATCATGACGACACTTTTGTTCGACTATGATCATCACTGGAATCATTCTTTTCCATTTCATTATCACCTCCAACATCATCTCAAACATCAATGATCATCAGTACATTTTTGTTCGACTATGATGTTCACTGGACTCATCCTATTCGATTTCATTATCACCTCCAATATCATCTCAAACATCAATGATCATGACGACACCTTTGTTCGACTATCATCATCACTGGAATCATTCTTTTCCATTTCATTACCATTTCCAACATCATCTCAAATATCAATGATCATCATCACACTTTGTTCGACTATGATCATTACTGGAATTATTATTTTCTATTTTATTATCACCTCCAACATCATCTCAAACATCAATGATCATTAGTACACTTTTGTTCGACTATGATCATCACTGGACTCATTCTTTTCCATTTCATTACCAATTCCAACATAATCTCAACCATCAATAATCATTAGTACACTTTTGTTCGACTATGATCATCACTGGACTCATTCTTTTCCATTTCATTACCACTTCCAATATCATCTCAAACATCAATGATCATAACGACACTTTTGTTCGACTATGATCATCATTGGAATCATTATTTTCTATTTCATTATCACCTCCAACATCATCTCAAACATCAATGATCATCATGACACTTTTGTTCGACTATGATGTTCACTGGACTCATTCTATTCCATTTCATTATCACCTCCAACATCATCTCAAACATCAATGATCATGACGACACTTTTGTTCGACTATGATCAGCACTGGAATCATTCTTTTCTATTTCATTATCACCTCCAACATCATCTCAACCATCAATGATCATCATAACACTTTTGTTCGACTATGATGATCACTGGAATCATTCCTTTCCGTTTCATTACCATTTCCAACATAATCTCAAGCATCAATGATCATAATCACACTTTTGTTCGACTATGATCATCACTGGAATCATTCTTTTCTATTTCATTATCACCTCCAACATCATCTCAAACAGCAATGATCATCATGACACTTTTGTTCGACTATGATGTTCACTGGACTCATTCTATTCGATTTCATTATCACCTCCAACATCATCTCAAACATCAATGATCATCACGACACTTTTGTTCGACTATGATCATCAGTGGAATCATTCTTTTCTATTTCATTATTACCTCCAACATCATCTCAAACATCAATGATCATAACCACACTTTTGTTCGACTATGATGTTCACTGAAATCATTCTATTCGATTTCATTACCACTTCCAATATCATCTCAAACATCAATGATCATCAACACACTTTTGTTCGACTATGATGTTCACTGAAATCATTCTTTTCCATTTCATTATCACCTCCAACATCATCTCAACCATCAATGATCATCAGTACACTTTTGTTCGACTATGATGTTCACTGAAATCATTCTTTTCCATTTCATTACCACTTCCAATATCATCTCAAACATCAATGATCGTCATAACACTTTTGTTCGACTATGATCATCAGTGGAATCATTCTTTTCTATTTCATTATCACCTCCAACATCATCTCAAACATCAATGATCATCATGACACTTTTGTTCGACTATGATGTTCACCGAAATCATTCTATTCGATTTCATTATCACCTCCAACATCATCTCAAACATCAATGATCATCATAACACTTTTGTTCGACTATGATTGTCAGTGGAATCATTCTTTTCTATTTCATTATTACCTCCAACATCATCTCAAACATCAATGATCATCACGACACTTTTGTTCGACTATGATGTTCACCGAAATCATTCTATTCGATTTCATTACCACTTCCAATATCATCTCAAACATCAATGATCATAACGACACTTTTGTTCGACTATGATCAGCACTGGAATCATTCTTTTCTATTTCATTACCATTTCAAACATCATCTCAAATATAAATGAGCATAATCACACTTTTGTTCGACTATGATGATCGATTGAATCATTGTTTTCCATTTCATTACCATTTCCAACATCATCTCAAACATCAATGATCATCAATACACTTTTGTTTGACTATGATCATCAGTGGAATCATTCTTTTCCGTTTCATTATCACCTCCAACATCATCTCAACCATCAATGATCATCATAACACTTTTGTTCGACTATGATGATCACTGGAATCATTCCTTTCCGTTTCATTACCATTTCCAACATCATCTCAAACATCAATGATCATCAGTACACTTTTGTTCGACTATGATCATCACTGGAATCATTCTTTTCCATTTCATTATCACCTCCAACTTCATCTCAAACATCAATGATCATCAGTACACTTTTGTTCGACTATGATCATCACTGGACTCATTCTATTCGATTTCATTACCACTTCCAATATCATCTCAAACATCAATGATCGTCATAACACTTTTGTTCGACTATGATCATCAGTGGAATCATTCTTTTCTATTTCAGTATCACCTCCAACATCATCTCAAATATCAATGATCATGAAGACACTTTTGTTCGACTATCATCATCACTGGAATCATTCTTTATGTGGTTTTATTGTATGTTGTGTGATAGTTGTTGTTGGAAGTGTTTAAAGAATGTAATACTTTAATATTTTTTGTGTTTTCAATGATTTTGTGTGGTTTGTATTTTGGGACGGAAGTAATGATGAAAATGAATAGTGCGTATAATTGTATTGTTCAGATAATTATGTTGTTAGTGGTAGCGATTGAATGTATGCGTTGTGTTTATTGGATCATGTAGCGGGTGAAGTAGTTACAGCAAGGGATATGTTGATATGCATAGATATTATGTGGAGAAATTGCTGATTGGTATTTGAGTAGTTGTGATATATATGGTGAATAGAAGTTATAATGATAGTGTTGCGGTATTAGAATTTAATGAAGTAATGTGATTTAGTTATTTTGTGATTTGTTAATGTGTGGTTAAATGAATGGATGCGATAATTGAGCTGTTCAATTTCGTGGAGATATGTTGGATATGCTATGCTTTGTCTGTAGATACGATTCAGTATGTGATTGTGGTTTGGCCATTATCGTGGTCGTTGTAAACATGGCATATCATGCACATATTATGACCATAGAAGGAAACGCTTGTGTAATATTGCTTTAGTATAGTATCAATTGATAATTGAACGTATGGTATCACATGAACGTATGAATATTGTGTAGAATGTAGGTCTTATAGAAAGATGTTTGTTGTTCTACTGATATCGATGTTTCTGAAAAATCGTAGTATATCGCTTTTCAACTATTTGAATACAGAATTGTATAGTATCAAATATTCAGGATTGGGTTTTGGCATTAGAAGGAATACGTGCACTTTGAATGAAGTAATTGTTCGGTTATGTGATTCGCGACGAATCTTTGAACGATTGTATTTAATTTTTTGCGGTATAAGACGATGCATGAAGATATATAATGATTGTTGGATTCAAGTTTTGTGCGTAAACTGGTAAATACGTTGAATGAGCAACATAAATCGAAATGATGTAGAAATCGATATGTGGCAACAAGATATTTGTTCAGTTTCATGCTGAACGCTTTATTGGTATTGTTTCAGTCATGATGCTGATATGTAATGGCGAAGATGAATGAGCTCAACGTTGTTTAGTATAGTTACCGTGTATGGATTTGCTAACGTGTTCCTCTTAATGCGGTTGCTTTTGAAGCACAAGCCGACTGAACAAATGTTTGGAAAGTAGTGTACATATACTTCATTGGATTTGTAATGTAAGAATCCGTTACTGAAAAGGGCAAGTGATCGTATAGGTTTGGAATGAATATAACAGGTTATGTTTTTAACGGGTTCCGGCTTAGTTGGTTCAGAGGAAGCTAAAAAGATTATAATAATTTAAAAGGTTAAATAGTTTGAACTCAAGAACTTCCAGTTTATGAGTTGATCTGGCGAAAGAGACTGATACTGAAATTAGGTAATTCATACCTGCAACTTGTTTCTGAACAACAGGTTTTGCAGAAGCACTTGTAGTAGCGGCTGTATTTGTTGGAGCTGGTTCTACAACAATTATGAAATTATCAATTAAACTAAAATATTGCTGCTGCTAGTAGCTCTCAAGAGACAATCGTGATCGAGAAAATTCTATTTCCCATTGACTCAAATGTGTGCAAAATCTCCAGGTATTGAATTTAACTTACTTGGAGCAGTTTCTTTCTTGACAACAGGAGGTAGTATTGTTGATGCTGAAGCAGATGTGGTTGCGGGCTGACTTTTATCTAAAAGAAAAGAATAGATTTTAACGACTGATAAATGTTGAAATACATTTATGTTCACTCGAAATTGGAGTTTTTATTGGTTCTATACTGAGCTCAGCTAAAGGTTTGGGCAATGATTCTACAGCGTCTTCACTAATTTCGACTAACTGTACAACACGTAAGCCACCTACATGTTGTAAACCCTCATCTTTCACACGTAATTCAGTTCCAATTCCTAACAAAACTTCATTTTCGTTAGGAAAATTGGTATAACCAGTAATGTCTTTGCCTTGAACAGCTTCAATCATAAATAGTGTTGAATCATTGGTCGAACCAAGAAAACTTTGAACAACATTCAATGATGTCGAGCAAGAGCTAACGCTCCACCATGTAAATGCTTGATTTCTTTGAAATTTTCCTTTGGCATTGCCGGATATGCCCCTCCATAGAATGCCTTTTACAGTCGGCAACTTGCTCATGGCCTTGTCGAATAATTTAAGAAACGAAAACCATGGTCGGAGCCCAGGACGGTTCTCCGAACGTAAAGCTTCGTTTAATATTAAGTAGAAGCTATTTTCACCTGCTTCCATTGAGTATAAATATAAGGCAGCCGATTCATCATGTGTTAGTCCGTGTTCTGATGGAAAATGGCAGTTTTTTTTCGCTGCCTTAATCGAACGGCCAAGTTCTTCAATCAACGGTTCAATTGGTTTCAGCGCTTCTTCAAGTGTAACTAGTTTCATGCTCCAATACCCGCACACAGCTGGTAGATCTTTGTTTTCAAGATCAACATCTGTAAATCGACTCATATTGTCCAAAAACTATGTAATTGTGTTGAATAGAATAAAATTCGAAGTTTTGTTGTGAGAATGTTTTTTCGTTTATCAAAAGAAGTAAAATGTAAAATGTTAACAAACGAATATATACGCATATCTTATCTTTTGTTTGATCTTCCAACAAAAAAAAAGAGAAGAGAAAGGAAAAAATTTTTGTTGTTCTTTTACGTTCGATAAGATAAACACAAACGAAATTAAAGTTGAACAAACGATAGGACGCTTTTTTGTCTTATCATCTTGCTCCCTCTATGTTATATATGTAGTTTGTTCCGTCAACGATTAAATAAATTAGAATCTGTGCTTGAATTCAATAATTAAGTTTCATATTCGATTGGCATCTCCTAATTTATTTTTATTAAACAAAATTTATTAACTGTGTTTATCGTTTGTGAAAATAAAGTAACTCCGGTGACAGCCGTAGTTGCATAACTACGTGCGAGTATTATTGGACTTTAACAATTACAAATAAATAATAAATATTTATAAATAATCTATCAACACTAATGCCAATTCGTATTTTTATATTTACGAACCTATGGAATTGAAATACGTAATGTCAAATATGAACACATACGAATTCTGTTTCGGTTGTTGTATCTATAGGTTGTACTTGTAATGGTCGAAGTAGTTACTCTATCATAAGTTCAATCAACAGAATAAATTGATTTTATGGATAAATATTCGTCTTTACTAAAGACAACTGTAGTAGTAACTAATTAAAAACAATCATTGGTTATGTTTCGACATGCCTGTTGACTATATTTCTTTTTTTTTTTATTTAATCGATTGAACTAATAATATTCTTTAAAAAGTTATTCGCTCCATATTTATCGCCAGGTGTTTTAGTTAAACCTAAACGAACGACAACTAATTTTTTCGATGGAATAACAAAAACAGATTGTCCATCGAAACCATTTGCGAAGAACATATCCGTTGGTACATCACGAAGTTTTCGTGCCGATGAATTATTATCTCGACCTGTATTTAACCAAAATTGATAACCATATTCACCAAAGACATTCGAACCGGCCAATGTAACCGATTGTTGAATCCAATCTTCGGACAGAATTCGTTCGTTATTATAGAATCCTTTGTTTAAATATAAAAGACCAAATCGTGCCCAATCACGAGCTGTTGCCCATGAGTAGGACGAACCAACAAATGTGCCTGATGCATCGACTTCCATCAACATACTATTCATACCAAGTTTAGAGAATAATCTTCGATAGGGAAATGAATGATATTCATTTTCACCAACTGTATGACGAATAATACGTGATAATAGATTCGTATTTCCACTTGTATAATAACATTCTGTGCCTGGTTGATGTTTTAATTGATGTGACGCAGTAAATGCAGCCATATCACCTTGATCGAATAACATTTGTGTAACATCACTTCTACTATAATAATCTTCAACAAAATTCAAGCCACTCATTTGTTGTAATAGATGTTTTGTTGTTATGGATTGACGTGCATCATTCAATAATTGATTCCATTCAGGTACGGGTGCACTTTTACTAATATCGATCTTTTGATCTTTGACTAAAATACCAATAAGTGCACTAATTATACTTTTTGTCATACTCCAACCTAAGAATCTTGAATCTTTCGAAAAACCTGGAGCATACTGTTCAGCAACTAGTTTCCCATCGTATAAAACAACGATTGCTCGTGTACGTATGGGTTTAGTAGGATCTTTTTCAATAAACATAGCATTGACAGCATTTTGTAAAGTTACTTGATTGATATTCGATGGAAAATCATTATTATCAATCTTATTACCCATAGGCCATGGAATGTTATCTCGATTTGTAACTGAAGGTGTGAATAAGTCAAATTTTTGTGCACGAATTTGTTCTTCAGTTAATTCATTGATTAATGTTGCACCGAGTCCTTGACGAAATATAGCTTTACGTTTGGCAAAACCAAATATTGAGCTAGTAACCGATAATTCATCGTAATCAATTGTAATTGTTGCATATTTTAAAATAGAAAAATTAAGATCTTCGTCGTATAATGTTTGTTCAGTAAAATTTGCTACAAATATCGATGAACAAACATATTTAGCAGAATATCCACTTAGGATCGATAATGGTGGTGAATAATAACTAATAACATATGCGAATAATAGAAAAACTAAGGATATAAATATTCGTCGCACAAACATTTGCTTCTAATCACGCGCTCGCTGTTTGAAAAAAAAGGTTTTATTTTTATTATTTCATACTTTCACTCTTATCAAAGCAAATATTTACTTTATATAAAACTTCAAGGCAAATTTTTCACACGAGCTTCCATCTGCTATTATAATATTAAGAAGGATAAAATGTTCATTTTTATTTTATTTCTCAATGAAGAATGACGTATCAGATTAGAATTTATTTCTATCTGATATTTTTCTCGTTGACTTTTGCTTTTCCTCAAATTAATTTTCATCTTACTAATCATTTTGATTGCCTTCAAATATCGGCTCCTAAGAAAAATAATGAAAATTCTCAAGAGATTCTATCATTATGTTTAACACAATCATTATTGAATACTGAAGTAAATCTTATTGATCAACAGTTCACTTTCAATCAACTTCGAAAACAAAATATTACAAGTGAACAACTATATCAATGGTCAGCATCGATCGATTTACTCGAACAATATCAAGAATATTTGATATTCAATCAAAGTTCGTTATCAACGAAGGTATTTTATAATTGTTCGTCATCATTACGATTTGGTGAACAATGTCAATATGAATTTTTCTTAATGTCATCTAGCAATTTAACATTAAAGCAAATAGTTCTTGAATTTTATGAAGCGATTCCTGAGGAAACAACAAGTATAACATGCTACATACATTTAGAATGTGATCGTGGTGGTTTGAAATCTTTTTGTCTCGATTGGACAGATATTTGTGATGGTTATGTCGATTGTTTAAATGATCAAATTGATGAAAAATTCTGTTGGCAATTACAAATCAATGAATGTCATCACGATGAATATCGATGCACAAATGGACAATGTATATCCAAACGATTTGCTTTTGGTAATGAACAACTGTTTGAATGTCTCGATCGATCTGATGATTATAAAACGTCTCTATATGCAAATTCATATATGATTCGAAATCCGCCAATAATTTATTTCGAAGAAACAATATGTACGAGACGAGATCGAGATCAATTTGATTCGACATTGATGATCACAAGTTCATGTGATCGAACACGTCATATGGTTTTACATGATCTGATTCTTCAAAATAAACCAAATTCATTATCTGAAATTTGCTATTTTGCATTTTCATGTATATTTTATAGTAGACGACATATTTCATCAATATGTTTAGATATTTGTCAAGACACAAAATGTAGATCAATGATGAATGAAATATGTCCTCAAATGATTATCACATCATCTGTACCACTTGCTTTCGGTCATATCTATGGTGGTTATCTTCAAGACAAGGATAATTATTTTTCTTTGCGTAGTCCCGATTATATTTGTTATGATGAAGAACTTTGTAATCATTTTCGACCCAATGCAACAATAATAATTAATAACAATAAAACATGTTATCGAATTGAAGATATATCATCAACATTTTGGATTAGTAATGGAGTTCATTCGTCTCTTGAAACACATATCGCTACGATTCATACAAGATTGTCACATTGCAATACGATATTATATGAAAATCAAAGCATTTGCAATAGTTCATTTTTATATCGTTGTCAAAATTCAACAAGATGTATAACGATTGATCGTATCTGTGATGGTAATTTCGATTGTGATTATCATGACGATGAAATTTGTGCATTAATCAATGGAAGTTGTTCACCAATTGAATCAAAAGATTTACTTTTCAAATGTCCACTCAATGGAATATGTATATCACTTAGCAGATTTGGTGATAATATCTGTGATTGTGAATTAAAACAACATTCAACAGCTACATATACTGATATGATATGTGAAGATGAACCTCATCATATATGTGATCCAGATAATTTACATTTATGTGGTTTTCATGCACAAAATAGTTATAAAGCAAAAATGATTTCATTTTCAGCAATTTGTGATGGATTTCAAGATCTGTTCCCTATACAGATAAATCAAAGAAATCATACGGATGAAACCGATTGTCAATATTGGAAATGTAATAATACATATACACGTTGTAATGGTTATTGGAATTGTTTTGATGGAGCTGATGAAGTCGATTGTGATCCATCGCCGATTATTGAATGTCCATTACATCATCATAGATGTATTCAACCGAACACATCTGAACTCATCTGTTTACCATTGGCAAAAGCTAATGACGGTCAGATCGATTGTCTTGGTGCAATCGATGAGCCAAGATTATGTCGTACAGAAACACTTCAAAAAAGTCAACAGAATTTTTATTGTGATTCAACGAATAGAAAATATTGCACAAGTGTAAGTGAAATTTGTGTGTCAGATTGTATGGATAAAAATACTGATTCATTTTGTCAAATAACAAACAAAACCAATGAATATATCTTATGTCCAGCAAAAAACAGTGGAGATTTAATTGAATATCTTTGTTCACATCTAACTGATGATGCAGAAGAACGAGTAGTAACAAATGAAACATTGACGAATTCTAAAACAACAACTCAATGTCATCGTGGTTATCCTCTTCGACTTAGTTCGAATCGAAATCAAATTGTTTGTCTATGTCCACCGAATTATTATGGTGACTATTGTCAATATCAAAATCAACGTGTTTCTTT
>Ga0209915_1002046_pt1 | contig 23948 bp, 20 predicted proteins | sample ThiBiot_750_plan_FD_183952 | JGI IMG/M metagenome (GOLD analysis project Ga0209915, IMG submission 183952) | Wastewater bioreactor microbial communities from Cape Town, South Africa - Thiocy_cont_750_plan (SPAdes) | ecosystem: Engineered > Bioreactor > Thiocyanate-remediating > Anaerobic-Aerobic... | reverse complement strand
GGCTGTCAGAACCATCGACGATCTTTGGAAGGCCATCGGCAACATCTGCGCCATCTTCACACCGCAAGAGTGCTCAAACTACTTCAATGCCGCTGGATATGGATTCAAATGAGCGCCCGATGCTCTAGTCGTCGTTGCGAGGAGCGTAGCGACGAAGCAATCCAGAAGCCACAAAGGAAGACTGGATTGCTTCGCCTCGCTCGTAATCACGAATGGATATTGCCGTTCGGCGCTTGCTACAACACCCGCCGCGGCTGCGCGATTTTCGTCGCGAGGATCTTGTCGATGCGGCGGCCGTCGAGGTCGACGATCTCGAAGCGCCAGCCGTGCGTATCGCGGGTGTCGCCGACGGCGGGAATCTCACCGAACAATTGCAGCATGAAACCTGCCGCCGTGTTGTAGGGACGCGACAGCGGCAGCGGAATGCCGAGCAGGTTGGCGAATTCGTCCGCCGTCATCCAGCCTTCGATCAGGTAGGAGCCGTCGGGACGCTTGATCGCGGGTTTCTCAGCGGGGCCTTCCTCAGTGTGAAAGCCGCCGACGATGGATTCGAGAATATCGGCGGCGGTGACGACACCCTGGAAGCTGCCGTACTCGTCATGTACGAGGCCGACGTGCACCGGCGAGCTGCGCAGGATCGCCAGCACGTCACGCGCGTCCGCCACTTCCGGAATCACCGGCACCTCGCGAACCAGCGTGCGAATATCCGGCGCAACGCCGGCGAGGTATGCGTCGAGCATGTCCTTGGCCTGCACCACGCCGAGCGGAGCATCGCGGTCGCCATCGAACACCGGAAGCCGTGAATGCACGCTGGTGGTGATCGCCTCGCGGATCACGTCCGGCGGATCGGTAAGGTCGATGAAGTCCACGTCGCGGCGCGGCGTCATCACCGCGCCGACCGGCTGATCGCCAAGCCGCATCACGCCGGCGATCATTTCCCTCTCGCCCGGCTCCAGCACGCCGGCGGTTTCCGCCTCGCGCACCAGCGAGCGGATTTCGTCCTCGGTCACGGTCTCCTCATTGGCGCCGCTCTGGCCGAGCACGCGTAGCAACAGCTTGCCGGAGACATCGAGCAGCCACACCACCGGCGAGGAGATCCGCGCCAGCCGTGTCATCGCCGGCGCGACCTTCACCGCCACCGATTCCGGATTGCGTAGCGCGATCTGCTTGGGAACGAGTTCGCCGATGATCAGCGAGGCATAAGTGATGCCGCCGACCACCGCTCCGACGCCGAGCGTGTCCGCAAGGCCCTTGGCGACGCCGAGTTCGATCAGCCATGCGGTCAGTCGCTGCCCCAGCGTTGCGCCCGAGAATGCGCCGGATAGCACGCCGACCAGCGTGATGCCGATCTGCACGGTGGAGAGAAACTTGCCGGGGTCGGACGCCAGCGCCAGCGCCCGGCGCGATCCGCTGACGCCCCTTTCGGCCAGCGCCGCGAGGCGCGCGGGGCGGGAGGAGACGATGGCGAGTTCGGACATCGCGAGCAGACCGTTGATGACGATCAGGATCGTGACGGTACCGAGTTCGAGCGCAAGCATGATGCCGGCAGTCTATCAGATGGCGCGGCGGCGGGTCTCATGAGAATTTGACGCGACCGCGCGATTGCGGGACAACTGCATGCAACATCAAGAATAAGCAGGAGAAGTTGGTGAAGAGGCTCAAGGGAAAAACCGCCATTGTGGTTGGCGCCGGATCGATCGGGCCGGGCTGGGGCAACGGCAAGGCCACCGCAGTGACCTTTGCCCGCGAGGGTGCGCAGGTGTTCTGCGTCGATCGCAACGGCAAGGCCGCCGAGGAAACCGCATCGATCATCGCGAAAGAGGGCGGCAAGGCCACGGCATTCGCCGCCGACGCGGCGCGCGAAGACGACATCAAGGCGATGGTCGCCGCGTGCCTGAAGGCCTATGGCCGCATCGACGTGCTCGATAATAATGTCGGCATCGCCGAAGTCGGCAGCGTCGTCGACGTCGAGGAGAAGGATTGGGACCGCGTGTTCGCGGTCAATCTCAAGAGCGCCTATCTCGCCATGAAGCACGTCATTCCGGTGATGGAGAAGCAGGGCGGCGGCTCGATCATCAACATCTCGTCGATCGCCTCGATCCGCCATCTCGGCGTCTCCTACGTCACTTATGCCACGACGAAGGCGGCGATGAACCAGATGACCCGCACCACGGCGGTCGAGTTCGCGCCGAAGAACATCCGCGTCAACGCGGTGCTGCCGGGTCTGATGAAGACGCCGATGGTGGAACATTCCGCCGGCCTCGCGGCGAGCTATGCCAAGGGCGACGTCGAGGCGATGTGGAAGCGGCGCGACGAACAGGTGCCGATGGGCCACATGGGCGAGGGTTGGGACGTCGCCAACGCCGCGCTGTTCCTCGCCTCCGATGAATCACGTTACGTTACCGGCATCGAACTGGTGGTGGACGGTGGATTGACGCTCAAGGCGAGTTAGCCGCAAGGCGTTGAGGCCGGCAACGGTGTCATCCTGGGGTGCTCCGCGCGCAGCGTAGAGCCTCGAAGGATCGCGGGTCGCCCTTCGAGGCATTGCTGCGCAATGCGCCTCGGGGTGACGGCTTCCGATATGATCTCATGCCGTCCCGCCGGACGCTGCTTTGGTCGACTTGCAACGGCCGGGTTCAGCGCGCATGGTCACCCGTAAGGAACGGGACCGTTGGGAGAGTATGCCCATGAATATGCAAGGTAAAAGCCGGTATTTCGAAACCTATGCGCGCTCGATGCGCGATCCCGAGGGCTTCTGGGCCGATGCCGCGCGCGCCATCGACTGGATCGAGCCGGCCAAGAAGATATTCGATCCGAATATGGGCCTTTACGGCCGCTGGTTCGCCGGCGCGGTGGTCAACACTTGCTACAACGCGCTGGACCGCCATGTCGCGGGCGGCCGCGGCGAGCAACTGGCGCTGATCCACGATTCGCCCGTCACCAACAGCGTCACCACTTACACCTACGCGCAGATGCTGCACGAGGTGAAGACCTTCGCCGCGGTGATGCAGGATTTTGGCGTGACGAAGGGCGACCGCGTTGTCATCTACATGCCGCTGGTGCCGGAAGCGATGGTGGCGATGCTGGCCTGCGCGCGCATCGGCGCAGTGCATTCGGTGGTGTTTGGCGGTTTCGCCGCCAAGGAATTGGCGACGCGCATCGATGACGCCCAGCCGAAGCTGGTGATCTCCGCAAGCTGCGGCATCGAGCCCGGCCGCATCGTCGCCTACAAGCCGCTGCTCGACGATGCCATCAAGCTCGCCGCGCACAAGGTGCCGGCCTGCATCGTCCTGCAACGGCCGCAGAAGACGTGCGATCTCGTCGCTGGCCGCGATCATGACTGGAAGGAATTGCGCGACAAGGCGGTGGCGGCGAAGAAGGAAGCCGCCTGCGTGCCGGTGCTGGCGACCGATCCGCTCTATATTCTCTATACGTCGGGAACGACCGGCGTACCGAAGGGCGTCGTACGCGACAACGGCGGCCACCTCGTCGCCATCAATTGGTCGATGCACAACCTCTATGGGGTCAAGCCCGGCGAGGTGTGGTGGTGCGGCTCCGACATCGGCTGGGTGGTCGGTCACAGCTACATCATTTACGGCCCGCTGTTCCACGGCAACACCTCGATCATGTACGAGGGCAAGCCAGTCGGCACGCCGGACGCCGGCGCGTTCTGGCGCGTCATCTCGCAGCACAAGGCGGTGGCGTTCTTCACCGCGCCGACCGCGTTTCGCGCCATCAAGAAGGACGATCCGGACGGCGAGTTCATCCGCAAATACGATCTCTCGCATTTCCGCACGCTGTTCCTCGCCGGCGAGCGCGCCGATCCGCCGACCATCGAATGGGCCGAGAAGCAGTTGAAGGTGCCGGTGATCGATCACTGGTGGCAGACCGAAACCGGCTGGTGCATCGCCGGCAATCCGGTTGGCCTCGGGCAACTGCCGGTCAAGCACGGCTCGCCGACGGTGCCGATGCCGGGCTATCAGGTCGATATCGTCGACGAAGCGGCGAAGCCGTTGCCGGCGGATACCATGGGGTCGATCGTCATAAAGCTGCCGCTGCCCCCGGGCTGCCTGCCGACCTTGTGGCAGCAGGACGAGCGCTGCAAGGAAGCCTATTTCAACGAGTTTCCCGGTTACTACAAAACCTCCGATGCCGGCTACAAGGACGAGGACGGCTACGTCTTCGTCATGGGCCGCACCGACGACATCATCAACGTCGCGGGCCATCGGCTCTCGACCGGCGGCATGGAAGAAATTCTCGCTTCGCATCCGGATGTCGCCGAATGCGCCGTGCTCGGCATCAAGGATGCGATCAAGGGCGAAATCCCCTGCGGTCTGTTGGTGCTGAAGGCGGGTGTGACACGGCCGCCGGCGGAGATCGAGAAGGAGATCGTGGCGCTGGTCCGCGAAAAACTCGGGCCGGTCGCGGCGTTCAAGCTGGCGATCACCGTGGCGCGGCTGCCGAAGACGCGCTCCGGCAAGATCCTGCGCGGCACTATCCGCAAGATCGCCGACGGCGATCCGTGGACCGTGCCCGCGACCATCGAGGACCCCAAGGTGCTCGACGAGATCGGCACGGCGCTGAAGGGGCGGCTCTGACGCGCGGTTGCGATCGTGGTCCTCTCCCCCGCAAGCGGGAGAGGGGGCGCGCTGTGTCCGAAGCGACTCACCCTTGGATCACTCGCGTCGCGATCGTGAGGCTCGCCTTGTTTGTGACGGATTGCCGGGGCATCCCGGCGGTCCCGTCGCTCCAATCCTCAAGGCCAGCGCATGTCCATGAAGTTCGCCCCGACCACATTTCTCGCGCTTGCGCTGTTCGGCATGAGCCTCGCGGGCTGCTCTAGCTTCGAACGGCATCAGGCGCCGGAAGCGGCTGCCGCGACGCAAGCAGACGACGACACCGTCTGCCGCGCCAACGGCGTCGCGCCGGGTTCGGATGCTTATGTCGCCTGTCGCAAGAATCGCGACGCGCAACGCGGCGGCGCCACCGACCGGCTGGAGCGCAGCCACCGCAATCTCGCCGAGCGGATGCTGAACGGGCAGTGACGGCTCCTCGCCAAATGAAAACGCGGCGGGCTTGAAGCCGCCGCGGTTGTGTTTGTAATAGGACGAAGCCGTCGACTATTCCCCCTCGTCGTCCTGCTTCTTGCCGCCCAGCGTCTTAAGCTTGGCGAACACGGCATCGACGTTGAGGTCGTCCTGATGGCGCTCGGACGATTCGTCCTCGTCCTTGCGGGTGGTTTCCGAGGCCGGCAGCAGCGTCGCGCCGCCGTAGGCTTGATCGGCCGGCTTCTCCTTCGCGGCGCGCTGCACTTCGAAATCCAATTCAATCTGCGAGCACAGGCCGAGCGTCACCGGGTCCATCGGCGTCAGCGTCTGGGCGTTCCAGTGGGTGCGGTCGCGGATCGAGGCGATGGTGGTCTTGGTGGTGCCGACCAGCCGCATGATCTGGGCATCCTTCAGCTCCGGATGGTTGCGGACCAGCCAGAGGATGGCGCTTGGGCGCTCGTGACGGCGCGACACCGGAGTATAGCGCGGGCCCTTCTTCTTGGCGGCCGGCGGCAGCACCACCTTGCTCTCGCTGAGCTTCAGGCGATAGTTCGGGTCCTTCTCGCCGCGTTCGATCTCGTCGCGGGTGAGTTGGCCGGTCGAGATCGGGTCCATGCCCTTGATGCCCTGGGCGGCGTCGCCGTCGGCGATGGCGCGCACTTCCAGCGGGTGCATCTTGGTGAAATCCGCCACCTGGTCGAATGTCAGCGCCGTGTTATCGACGAGCCACACGGCAGTCGCCTTCGGCATCAGCGGTGCATTGCTCATGGCAAATCTCCTTTGGGCTCCGCCCACCTCGTTCCGGAGGCGGAGTAGTGTGGTCATCGGGGATGACGGGATTGAACCGCTATATAATCCGCCTCACCCGAAACGCGCAATGGGTTGCTGAACGGCCTTGACAGGGCCGCAAAGTCGTCCCAAGTCCTGAAACCAAGTCGTGGTTGCCAACTCGTCAGCCGCCGAGGCGTCGCGTCCCATTTCCGCAAAAATGCAGCTTTTACGCCCGCTTGAACGGGCGAACAGGTTCCGGATCGCTCCATGCAGGCCAAACCGCAGTTGAAAATCGTGCTTTGTTCGCCCCGCGGCTTCTGTGCCGGCGTGGTGCGGGCTATCGATACGGTGGAGCGCGCGCTGAAACTCTATGGCGCGCCGGTTTATGTCCGTCACGAGATCGTGCACAACCGCTATGTGGTAGACAGCCTGCGGGCCAAGGGCGCGATCTTCGTTGAAGAGTTGTCGGAAATCCCGGATACCGAGGCGCCGGTGGTATTTTCTGCCCATGGCGTGCCGAAATCGGTCCCGGCCGAGGCGGAAACGCGGAATTTCTTCTCATTGGACGCCACGTGCCCGCTGGTCACCAAGGTGCATCGCGAGGCGGCGATCCATTTCAAGCGCGGCCACGAAATCCTACTGATCGGCCATTCCCACCACCCGGAAGTGGTCGGCACGCTGGGGCAATTGCCCGCGGGCGCGGTGACCCTGATCGAAACCGCCGAGGACGCCGAGCAGTTCACGCCGAAGGACGCCAACAATCTCGCCTTCGTCACCCAGACCACGTTGTCGATCGACGACACCGCCGAAATCGTCGCTGTGCTGAAGAGCCGCTTTCCGAATATTCACGGGCCGCACAAGGAAGACATCTGCTACGCCACCACCAATCGCCAGTTGGCGGTGAAGAAGGTGGCGCCGGTGGTCGACGCGCTGATCGTGGTCGGTGCGCCGAATTCGTCGAACTCGCAGCGGCTGCGCGAAGTGGCCGAGCGCGAGGGCTGCCCGATCGCGGTGCTGGCGCAGCGCGCCTCTGATCTCGACTGGGCCAAGTTCGAAGGCGTCAAGAGCGTCGGCATCACCGCGGGCGCCTCGGCGCCGGAAGTGATCGTCGAGGAGATCATGGACGCCTTCGCCGAGCGTTATGAACTGAACGTGGAGACGGTCTCGGCCGCGGAAGAAAACGAGTTCTTCCCGTTGCCGCGCTCGCTGCGGCCCGACGCAGCCGAGTAAGTTTTCATGGCCGTTTATACGGACGTCGCTGCGGAAGAGTTGGCGGCGTTCCTCGCCAGCTACGACATCGGCGAACTGCTCTCCTACAAGGGCATTGCCGAGGGCGTCGAGAATTCCAACTTCCTGCTGCACACCACCAAGGGCTCGTACTTCCTCACGCTGTATGAGAAGCGCGTGGCGGTAGGCGACCTGCCGTTCTTTCTCGGCCTGATGGGGCACCTCGCTGCGCACGGCATCGTCTGCCCGCAGCCGGTGAAGACGCGCGACGGCACCACGCTCGGCGTACTGGCGGGGCGTCCCGCCGCGATCATCGATTTCCTCGAAGGCGTGTGGCCGCGCAAGCCGAACGTGGCGCATTGTGCCGCCGTCGGCCAGGCGCTGGCGAAGCTGCATCTGGCGGGACGCGATTTCCCGATGACGCGCGCCAACGCACTGTCGGTGAAAGGCTGGCGGCCGCTGTTCGATCAGGCGGCCTCGCGCGCCGACACCGTGCAGCATGGGTTGAAGGCATTTCTCGCCACTGAACTCGCATATCTCGAAGCGCGCTGGCCGAGCGATCTGCCGCGCGGCGTCATTCACGCCGACCTGTTTCCCGACAACGTGCTGTTCGTCGGCGAGGCCCTGTCGGGCCTGATCGACTTCTACTTCGCCTGCAACGACATTCTCGCCTATGACGTCGCGATCTGTCTCAACGCATGGTGCTTCGAGGCGGATCATTCCTTCAACGTCACCAAGGCGCGCGCGTTTCTCAACGCCTACAGCAAGGAGCGGCCGCTCTCGGACGCCGACCAGGCGGCGCTGCCGCTGCTGGCGCGCGGCGCGGCGCTGCGTTTCCTGCTGACGCGGCTGGTCGATTTCCTCAACGTGCCGCCCGGCGCGCTGGTGAAGCCGAAGGACCCGCTGGAATACGTGCGCAAGCTGCGCTTCCACCAGTCGGTGAACGACATCGCCGGCTACGGCGTTGCGCAGACGGGATCATTGGCGTGAGCGATCTTCCCGCCGTGGTGATCCATACCGACGGCGCCTGCTCCGGCAATCCGGGCCCGGGCGGCTGGGGCGCGATCCTGCAATTCGGCGACGTGCGCAAGGAATTGAAGGGCGGAGAGCCGCACACCACCAACAACCGGATGGAGTTGCTGGCGGCGATCTCCGCGCTGGAAGCGCTAAAGAAACCGTGCTCCGTCGATCTGCACACCGACAGCCAGTATGTGCGCCAGGGCATCACCGGCTGGATTCACGGCTGGAAGAAAAACGGCTGGCGCACCGCCGACAAGAAGCCGGTGAAGAACATGGACCTCTGGCAGCGGCTCGATGCGGCCTTGAAGCCGCATCAGGTGCGCTGGCACTGGGTCAAGGGCCACGCCGGCCACGACGACAACGAACGCGCCGACGAACTCGCGCGCGAGGGTGTCGTGATGGCGCGGTTGCAGCAGACGGCGGGCGACAAGACGCCGCGCTGATCGCTCGCCTTCATCATTTCGGTCAGGATAGACTGCCCGCACATCATCAGCGGGGGCGACACATTGACCGGACCATCACTGCACACGCTTCAGGAGCGGCTCATTTTGCCGCTGATCGCCGCGCCGATGTTCCTGGTGTCGGGCGTCGATCTGGTGTCGGCGGCCTGCGCGGCCGGTGTCATCGGTGCATTTCCGACCGTGAACTGCCGTACCTCCGATGAACTTGAAAGCTGGTTGACGGAGATCGAAGGGCGTCTGGCGAAAGCCGTTGACGAGAAAGCTGGTCCGGTCGCGCCGTGGTGCGCCAATCTCATCGTCCATCATTCGAATGCGCGGTTGAAAGACGATCTTGCAGTGCTGCTGCGTCACAAGCCGGAGATTGTCATCACCTCGGTCGGATCTCCCGCTCCGGTCGTCGGCCCGCTGCGCGACGCGGGCGCTCTCGTGCTCGCTGACGTCGCAACCATTCGCCATGCCGAGCGTGCGGTGGCGGCCGGCGCGGACGGGCTGGTGCTGCTCACGGCGGGCGCGGGCGGCCAGACCGGTTGGCTTAATCCGCTGGCTTTCGTGCGCGCGGTGCGCGGGTTTTTCGACGGACCGATCGTGCTGTCGGGCGGAGTCTCCGACGGCGCGGCGCTGCTGGCGGCGCAGGCGATGGGCTGCGATCTCGCTTACATGGGCACGAAGTTCATTGCCACCCAGGAAAGCCTCGCGAAGCCGGCTTATCGCGACATGCTGGTTGGTGCGCGAGCCGACGACGTGCTGCTGACGCGCGCCTTTACCGGGCTTGAGACCAACATGCTGAAGCCGTCCATCGTCGCCGCCGGTCTCGACCCCGACAACCTGCCGGCGCGCGGCACCATCGACATCGGCAAGGACATCAGCATCGAAAGTCGGGAGAAGCGGCCGACGCGCTGGCGCGACGTCTGGAGCGCGGGCCACAGCGTGTCCGGCGTCGATGCGGTGGTGAGCGTTGCGGAATTGGTGAAGCGGACGCGCGCCGAATACGACGCGGCGCGGGCCGCGCTGAAGGCACGAATGTAGCCAAGAGCGGCAGGACGTAACAATCAAGCGCAGCGAATTCATCGAGAAAGTTTCGAATGAAACTCGCAGACGTCATGCCCGGGCATAGCCGTTCGAAGAACGGCGTCGCTTCGCTCGCCTATGTGCCGGGCATCCACGTCTTGAACTGGTCAGTCAGCAAAGGCGTGAATGGCCGGGACAAGCCCGGCCATGACGAGACGCAGTTATATGTCGAACGATCTCACAACTGCCCGAGCAGCGTGTCGCCACCCGAGACTTCGACCTTGCCGGGGTTCGGCTCGAGGTTGAGTTTCTTCACCACGCCGTCCTCGACCAGCATCGAATAGCGCTTGGAGCGGATGCCGAGGCCGTTGCCGGAGGCGTCCAGCTCCATGCCGATCGCCTTGGCGAAGTCGGCGTTGCCGTCGGCGAGGAAGGTCGCCTCGTCGCGCTGGTCGGTGTCGCGCTTCCACGCGCTCATCACGAAGGCATCGTTGACCGACACCACCGCGATGGTGTCGACGCCCTTGTCCTTCATCGCATAGGCGTTGAGGAAAATGCTCGGCATGTGCATCTTGTGGCAGGTGCCGGTATAGGCGCCGGGCACCGCGAACAGCGCCACCTTTTTGCCCTTGAAGACGTCGTCGGTGGTCTGCACCTGCACGCCGTCGCTGGTCATCACGCGAAACTTGGCCTCGGGCAGGCGGTCGCCAACTTGAATGGTCATTCGTTCCTCCTTGAGAGTGTGGATTGCATTCAATCGGGCTTCGCGCGTCCGCGCAATACGCGGGCGCGTGATCGCAAGCCGCGCTCAGGTCGCCGGTTTCTTCGCGGGGCGGCGGCCGAAGTCGGCGGCGGCTTCATCCTGTCCGATGTCGACGATGCCGCGGCGGATGGCGCGGGTGCGGGTGAAGTGATCGAACAGCGTCTCACCGTCGCCGCGCCGGATCGCGCGGGTCAGCTTCGACAGGTCTTCCTGAAACTCGCCGAGCATTTCCAACACCGCGTCCTTGTTGTTCAGGAACACGTCGCGCCACATCGTCGGATCGGACGCCGCGATGCGGGTGAAATCGCGAAAACCGCCGGCCGAGAACTTCAGCACTTCCGAGCGCGTCACGCCTTCGAGTTCTTCCGCCGTCGAAACGATGGTGTAGGCGATCAGATGCGGCAGATGGCTGGTCACCGCCAGCACCAGATCATGATGCTCCGGCGTCATGGTTTCGACGTTGGCGCCGAGCGCGCGCCAGAATTCGGCGAGTTTCTCGACCGCAGCGCTATCCGCGCCGTTCGGCGGCGTCAGGATGCACCAGCGGTTGTTGAACAGTTCGGCGAAGCCGGAATCAGGGCCGGAATTCTCGGTGCCGGCCACCGGATGCGCGGGCACGAAATGCACGTTGTCCGGCAAGTACGGCGCCATGTCGCGCACCACCGCGCTCTTGACCGAGCCGACGTCGGAGACGATCGCGCCCGGCTTCAGATGCGGCGCGATCTCCTCCGCCACCGGGCCGCAGGCGCCGACCGGAATAGAGAGGATGACGAGATCGGCGTCCTTCACTGCCTCGGCATTGGTGTCGACCACACGATCGACGATGCCGAGTTCTTTGACGCGGGCGCGGGTCTGCGGCGAGCGCGCGGTGGCGACGATCTCGCCGGCGAGGCCTTGCGCCTTGGCGCCGCGCGCGATCGAGCCGCCGATCAGGCCGAAGCCGATCAGCGCGACGCGGGAGAAAAGCGGAGCGTCACTCACGGGCGCGCCATGAAGTCACGCAGGCCGTCGACGACGAGGCGGTTGGCCTCTTCGGTGCCGATGGTCATCCGCAGCGCGTTGGGCAGGCCGTAGTTGTTCAGCGCGCGCAGCACCAAGCCGCGCTCGGTGAGGAAGGCGTCAGCGTCGGCCGAGGTCTTGCCCTTCGTCGTCGGGAAGTGGATCAGAACGAAATTGGTCACGCTCGGCGTCACGGTGAGGCCGAGTTTGCCGACTTCGTCGGTGAGCCAGTTGCGCCAGTGCTCGTTGTGCTCGCGCGACATCCGGATGTGCGCGGTGTCCTCGATCGCCGCCACCGCCGCCCGCATCGCCGGCGTCGAGACGTTGAACGGGCCGCGGATACGGTTGACCGCGTCGACGATATTGCTCGGACCGAACATCCAGCCGACGCGCAGCGCGGCGAGACCGTGGATCTTGGAGAAGGTGTGGGTCATCACCGTGTTGTCGGTAGTCGCCACCAGTTCGATACCGATCTCGTAGTCGTTGCGCGAGACGAAATCCGAATAGGCGGCGTCGAGCACCAGCACGACTTGCGGCGGTAGGCCGGCGCGCAGCCGCTTGACTTCGTCGAACGGGATGTAAGTGCCGGTCGGGTTGTTCGGATTGGCGAGCCACACCAGCTTGGTGCGCGGCGTCACGCGCGCCAGGATCGCATCGACGTCGGCGGTGAAGTTGGTTTCCGGCGCGACGACGTTTTTCGCGCCGTTTGCCATGGTGGCGATCGGGTAAACCAGAAAGCCGTGCGTGGTCGAAATCGCCTCGTCGCCAGGCTTGAGGTAGGTGTGCGCCAGCAGGTTGAGGATTTCGTCGGAGCCCGCGCCGCAGATGATGCGGTTGGGATCGAGGCCGTAAGCGCGGCCGATCGCTTCGCGCAGCACCCGCGAAGTGCCCTCCGGATAGTCCTCGAGATGTTCGATGGCGGCGGCGTAGGCTTCCTTGGCGCGCGGCGAGGGGCCGTGCGGCGTCTCGTTCGCGGACAGCTTGAACACCTTCTGCCCCGGCTTCTGCACCGGGCTCTTGCCCGGCGTGTAGGGCGCAATATCGAGAATGCCGGGATTCGGCACGGGACCAGACATCTTAAACTCCGGAGGGGTTGGCGCGGTTATCCCCGCGCCGCATCGTTGGTGGTGACCGTATAGCGCGTCGCGTGGCTGCCGACGAGAGCGGTCGAGCGGACGGTGGCGCCGGCGGCGACCAGCGCCGAGGTGATCTTGTCGAGATTGCCGGCGCCCTGCACCGACACCAGCAGCGCCGCGCCGTCGAAGGCCGAGTCCGGCACCGCGGCGATTTCCGCCAGCGAGGCGACGGCGCGGGCGGTTTCGGCGTTCCAGCCGGAAACGCGGATGCTCCACATCTCGACTTCGGTGACCATGGCGCTGTCGGCGACCCGCGACACCACGAATACCGGCAGCGCGGCGGGATGGTCGGCGCGCTCAACGAACGGCAGCCGGGCGATGATCTTCGGCGCGCCCTCGGCTTCCAGTTCAAGCCACCATGGCAACCGGCTGGCGGTGGCCGAGACCAGCGCCAGATCGCCCTTGGATTTCGCTACCGCCTCGACGGCGGCCATCGGGTTGAAATGCGCGACGAACGGCACGGTGAAGCCGAAGTGAAACCGCGCCGAATCCCGCATCGCGGATTCGCCGGTGGAGAGGTCGGCATGAACCGAAAACGGCGCCTGCACATAGGTAAAGGTGGCGATGATGACGCGCCAGATGCCTTCCACGGTATCGAGCGGCAGGATGCCGCGATGGCGCTCGACCAGCCGGCGCATCATGTCGGCCTCGCGGGCCGGGCGGAAGGCCGAGCCGACCTCCTGGGTCTTCTTCACCGAAATCAGCCGATCGATGATGTCGCTCCGCTGCATCAGCAGGCGGTGGACCTGCTCGTCGATCGAGTCGATCTCCTGACGCAGTTCCTGCAACGATGGCGGAGCGGGGGGCGGCTGGGACATGGATCGACCTGCGGCGGCTTTCGGCGTGCTGAAGGAATGATGGGTGGGCGCATTGATAGGAAAGACGCCGCCCGAAAGCAAAGAAAACATCGGTTTTGGGCATGTCTGTGGTTCGCATGCGCCGCGCGCGGGGGGAAGGTCTGTCTTGACGACGCCCCGGCTTGGGATTAGCTGTTGAGCTACATCGTGGTCATTTGAGCCGGCCGGCTTGCAGCCACGTTAAACAACTCGCTAAACAGGCCGGGGACAGATGCGATCCCGGCCGAACCGTTTGTTCAGGCCGGTTTTTTTATGCCTGACGCCGGGTGATTGCTCTGGGAGGCCCTGTGGGGGCCGTGTCACGATGGTAAACGCACAGTTAGTCAACGGCCACGCCACGCAGCCGCAGGAACGCGAGGTGGATCAGCCGTCATCGCTGGTCGCGCTGTTCGGCAAGGACCAGCCGCTGAAGCTCGATTGCGGCGTCGATCTGGCGCCGTTCCAGATCGCCTACCAGACCTACGGCACGCTGAACGCCGAGCGCACCAACGCCATTCTGGTCTGCCATGCGCTGACCGGTGATCAGCACGTCGACAATATCCATCCAGTGACCGGCAAGCGCGGATGGTGGGAAACGCTGGTTGGGCCCGGTCTTGCGCTCGATACCGAACGCTATTTCATCATCTGCTCGAATGTGATCGGCGGCTGCATGGGCTCGACCGGCCCGGCCTCCACCAATCCGGCCACTGGGAAGCGGTGGGGGCTGGATTTTCCCATCGTCACCATTCCCGACATGGTGCGGGCGCAGGCGATGCTGATTGATCGCCTCGGCATCGAGACGCTGTTCGCGGTGGTCGGCGGCTCGATGGGCGGGATGCAGGTGCTGCAATGGTGCGTCGCCTATCCGCAACGGGTGTTCTCGGCGCTGCCGATCGCCTGCGCGACGCGGCACTCGGCGCAGAACATCGCGTTCCACGAATTGGGGCGGCAGGCGGTGATGGCCGATCCCGACTGGCAGCAGGGCCGTTACTTCGAGCGCGGCACCCACCCGCATCGCGGCCTCGGCGTGGCGCGGATGGCGGCGCACATCACGTACCTCTCGGACGCGGCGCTGCATCGCAAGTTCGGTCGCCGCATGCAGGACCGCGACCTGCCGACGTTTTCGTTCGACGCCGACTTCCAGGTTGAGAGCTATCTGCGGCATCAGGGCTCGTCCTTCGTCGAGCGCTTCGATGCCAACAGCTATCTCTATCTGACGCGGGCGATGGATTACTTCGACGTCGCCGCCGACCATGACGGCGTGCTGGCGAAAGCGTTTCGCGGCACCAGGACGCGATTTTGCGTGGTGTCCTTCACCAGCGACTGGCTGTTTCCGACCGCGGAATCGCGCGCCATCGTGCATGCGCTCAATGCCGGCGGTGCGCGGGTGTCGTTCGCGGAGATCGAAACCGACAAGGGCCACGACGCCTTCCTGCTCGACGTGCCGGAGTTCATCGACATCGCGCGCGCCTTCCTGCAATCGGCGGCCGCCGCGCGCGGCCTCGCTCCATCCGGCACCTGACATGACGATTCAGCAACCGACATTGCCGCTGAACGGCGCGGCGCCTTTCAATCCGGCGGATCATCGCGGCGATCACCTCTTGGTCGCGGAGATGGTTGCGCCCGGTTCGCGCGTGCTCGACGTCGGCTGCGGCGACGGTGATCTGCTGCAACTGCTGGAGCGGCGCGGCGTCGACGGGCGCGGTATCGAACTGTCGCGGGAGGGCGTCAACAAGTGCGTCGCCAAGGGGCTGGCGGTGGTGCAGGGCGATGCCGACACCGACCTCGACGCCTATCCGGACGATGCATTCGATTACGTGATTCTGTCGCAGACCTTGCAGGCGACGCGGCAGCCGAAGGCGGTGCTGGAAAACCTGCTGCGGATCGGCCATCGCGCCATCGTCTCGTTCCCGAACTTCGGCTTCTGGAAGATGCGGCTGCAATTGCTGGTCGGCGGCCACATGCCACGCACCGACAATCTGCCGGCGACGTGGTACGACACGCCAAACATCCACTTCTGCACCATCAAGGATTTCGTCCAGCTCTGCGACGAGATCAACGTCAAGATGGAACGCGCCGTGGCACTCGACCTTTACGGCCGCCCGCTGCGCCTCAACGCGCCGTGGTGGTTCTGGAACCTGTTCGGCGAGCAGGGCGTGTTTTTGCTGAGCCGCCGCCGCAAGGAACGGTGAAGCAGGAATCGTCACCCTGAGGCGCGAGCGATAGCGAGCCTCGAAGGGTGACAGTGATCCTTCGAGGCTCCACGCTGCGCATGAAACACCTCAGGCCGACGCTGCCGGGCCGCTTAAAATTATGCCCGCACCGAGCGCGGATCGCGCGGGGACCAGCGGCCTGCTTCGACCAGCGCGAGGAAGCGGCCGACGGTGTCGTTGAACAGCGCCGGCTCCTCATGATTGAGGACGTGACCGGTCTTCGGAAACATCGCGAGGCCGGAGGCGGCGATGTGCTGCTTCAGGAACAGGCTGGATTCGATGCAGGCGTCGTCCTCGTCGCCGACAATGATCAGCGTCGGTGTTGTCAGCTTCTTCAGTTGTGCCGCGAAATCCGACAACGGCGGACGACCGCCCTGGAAATTACGCATGGTGAAAGCCGAACCGTTTGCGTCATGTCGTGCCAGCGCGTCGAAAAATTCCTGAAAGCCGCGCGGGTCTTTCACCAGAAACGGAATCCGTCCCGGCGTCATGCCGGCGAGTTGCGCCAGCGTCGCGCCGCCTTCGCGCGCGAAGCGATCGGCGTCCGCTATGCATTGATCGCGAAAGCCTTGCAGCCGTGCGGCCTCGAAGCCACTTCCGGCGCCAGCCAGCGTCAATGACAGCACGCGCTCCGGCGCTTTCAGCGCCGCTTGCAACGACGAATAGGCGCCCATCGACAGGCCGACGAAATGCGCTGCGCGGATTTGCAGATGATCGAGCATCGCGAGCGCGTCATCGCGAAAAGACTCCCAGCCATATGCGTTGTCGTCGTTGGGAATGTCGGATGGCGTATAGCCGCGCGCCGAATAGGCGATGCAGCGATGGCCGCGGGAGAAATAACGCATCTGCGGTTCCCAGCTTGCGCCGTCGGCGGCGAATTCATGCGCGAACAAAATCGGCGTGCCGTGTCCGACCTCGTCATAGTGAAGGCGGACACCATCGCTGCTCGTGGCGTAAGGCATTGCAAAAATCCCCGCTTGCATTCCTGAGGAACTCGCAGATTACGCGATATCGCGCGTTAACTCGCCCTGCACTCAGTGCAAACCTGCCATGAACCTGAGAGTCGGAAGGGAAATTCGCATCAAATTGGCCGCGAAACGACGCGGAATCGCAGAAAGCCGCGTTCCATGCGCCTTTTTCTCGCCATATCGCGATTGCTTTACGCCACCGACGCCGGCCCGGTTCTCGGTCCGGTCTACATTCGGGGGTGTGAAGGATTTTGTGGATGGTTGTTCAGTTGCGTGCGTTGAATCGGGTAGTTCGGTTCGCAGTTTTTATTTTGAGTTCTTTGGCAATCTTTACGTTTGCTTCCTCGCCGGCTTCGGCGAGGCCGTCTCATCACCATGGCGCTCGTCATCACGCTCATGGTCATCATCAGCAGTATCATCGCGCTCATCACGGCAAGCGGCATCGCGTTCGCCATCGCCGCCATGGTTCGCGTCGTCGTAGCGATGCCGTGGAAACCTCCGATTGGGATCGTCATGCGCAGCAGTTGCGCCAGGTCGGCAATGTGCAGGCGAAGGCGACGACCGAGACGCCGAACAGCGTCGGCGGTTTCAGCGGCGGCTCCAGCCTCGTCGCCGAAGCGCGCCGCTTCATCGGCGGCAATCCGACCGGACGCGCCAGCCTGTGGTGCGCGCGCTTCATGAACATGGTTCTGCAAAAGACCGGTCATCGCGGCACCGGCTCCGACATGGCGCGTTCGTTCGCCAGCTACGGGCATCGCGTGTCGGGTCCGCAGGTCGGCGCCATCGCGGTGATGTCGCGCGGCCGTCGCGGCGGTCATGTCGGCGTGGTCAGTGGCGTCGATGCCAAGGGCAACCCGATCATCGTCTCCGGCAACCACGGCCGCAAGGTCGCGGAGGCGGTCTATCCGCGCGGCCGGGTCTACGCCTACGTGCTGCCGAACTGAGTTCGGCTTTCCATTTCCTTCGATGAAATTCCGGTCGCCGCCTCTTCCCTTTGCGGCGGCCGGTTCCCACATTTGGATCAAGCTGCTCCTTCCCCAAAAGGGCGGCGACGTGACCGCACGCTGGTTGAGGAACGTCAGCGCGGCGTGTGGAACCCAATGAAGATGCTGGTTGCGTGCCTACGGGGCGGACCGGCAGGCTGAGGGACCATCATCGATGAACGTTGAAAAATATACGGAACGGGTGCGCGGGTTTATTCAATCGGCGCAATCCTTGGCGGTGCGCGAGGGGCATCAGCAGTTCTCGCCGCTGCATATCCTGAAAGTTTTGCTGGATGACAGCGAGGGGCTGGCGGGCGGTCTGATCGACCGTGCGGGCGGCAATTCGCGCGCCATCCTGAAGGCGACGGAAGCCGAACTGAACAAGCTGCCGAAGGTGTCGGGCGGCGGCGCGGGCCAGATCTATCTGGCGCCGGCGACGGCGCGCGCCTTTGAGGCGGCGGAGCAGGCGGGCGAGAAGGCCGGCGACAGTTTCGTCACCGTGGAGCGGCTGCTGCTGGCGCTGGCGCTCGACAAGGACAGCGAGGCCGGCAAGATCCTGGCCAAGGGCGGTGTCACGGCGCAGAACCTGAATGCGGCGATCAATGCGCTGCGCAAGGGCCGCACCGCGGATTCGGCGACCGCCGAGAACGCCTACGACGCCCTGAAGAAATACGCCCGCGACCTGACGCAAGCAGCGCGCGACGGCAAGCTCGATCCGGTGATCGGCCGCGACGAGGAAATCCGCCGCACCATTCAAGTGCTGTCGCGGCGGACCAAGAACAATCCCGTGCTGATCGGCGAGCCCGGCGTCGGCAAGACCGCCATCGTCGAAGGCTTGGCGCTGCGCATCCTCAACGGCGACGTGCCGGAGAGTCTGAAGGACAAGAAGCTGCTGTCGCTCGACATGGGCGCCCTGATCGCGGGCGCGAAGTATCGCGGCGAGTTCGAGGAGCGGCTGAAGGCGGTGCTGTCGGAGGTGACGGCGGCGGAAGGCGGCATCATCCTGTTCATCGACGAGATGCACACGCTGATCGGGGCCGGCAAGGCCGACGGCGCGATGGATGCGTCGAACCTGCTCAAGCCGGCGCTGGCGCGTGGCGAACTACACTGCATCGGCGCCACCACGCTCGACGAGTATCGTAAACACGTCGAGAAGGATGCCGCCTTGGCGCGGCGATTCCAGCCGGTGTTCGTCTCCGAACCCACGGTGGAAGATACCATCTCGATCCTGCGCGGACTGAAGGACAAGTACGAGCAGCACCACGGCGTGCGCATCGCCGACAACGCGCTGGTGGCGGCGGCGACCCTGTCGAACCGCTACATCACCGACCGCTTTCTGCCCGACAAGGCGATCGACCTGGTCGACGAGGCGGCGGCGCGGCTGAAGATGCAGGTCGATTCCAAGCCGGAAGAACTCGACAATCTCGATCGCGAGATCGTGCGGCTGAAAATCGAGCAGGAGGCGCTGAAGAAGGAGCACGATGCCGGCTCGAAGACGCGGCTGGAAAACCTCGAGACCGAGCTGGTTGATCTCGAGAAACGGTCGGCCGACCTGACCTCGCGCTGGAACGCGGAGAAGGGCAAGCTGTCGGATGCCGCCAAGCTCAAGAGCGAGTTGGACCAGGCGCGCAGCGATCTCGCCAACGCGCAGCGTCGCGGCGAGTACCAGAAGGCGGGCGAACTGGCCTATGGCCGGATTCCCGAACTGGAGAAGCGGCTGGCGGACATCGAGGCGAGCGAGAGCTCGACCATGATGGAAGAGACGGTGACTGCCGACAACGTCGCGCAGGTGGTGTCGCGCTGGACCGGTGTGCCGGTCGACAAGATGCTCGAGGGCGAGAAGGAAAAGCTGCTGCGGATGGAGCAGAGCCTGGGCGAACGCGTCATCGGCCAGGCCGAGGCGGTGCGCGCGGTCTCGACCGCGGTGCGCCGGGCGCGCGCCGGCTTGCAGGACCCGAACCGGCCGATGGGCTCGTTCATGTTCCTGGGGCCGACCGGCGTCGGCAAGACCGAACTGACCAAGGCGCTCGCGGCGTATCTGTTCGACGACGAGACCGCGATGGTGCGTATCGACATGTCGGAATACATGGAGAAGCATTCGGTCTCGCGGCTGATCGGCGCGCCTCCGGGCTATGTCGGTTACGACGAGGGCGGTGCGCTGACCGAAGCGGTGCGGCGGCGTCCGTATCAGGTGGTGCTGTTCGACGAGATCGAGAAGGCGCATCCGGACGTGTTCAACGTGCTGTTGCAGGTGCTTGACGACGGACGCCTGACCGACGGCCAGGGCCGCACGGTGGACTTCCGCAACACGCTGATCATCATGACCTCGAACCTCGGCTCCGAGTTCCTGGTCAACCAGCCGGAGGGCGAGGATACGGGTGCGGTGCGCGGGCAGGTGATGAACATGGTGCGGAAACACTTCCGTCCCGAGTTCCTCAACCGCATCGACGAGATCATCCTGTTCCACCGCCTGCAGCGCAGCGAGATGGGCTCGATCGTCGCGATCCAGTTCAAGCGGCTGCAAAAGCTGCTGGAAGATCGCAAGATCACGCTCGACCTTGCGGCATCCGCGCGCGACTGGCTGGCGGAGAAGGGCTGGGATCCGGCTTACGGCGCGCGTCCTTTGAAGCGGGTGATCCAGCGCAGCGTGCAGGACCCGCTCGCCGAGATGATCCTCGCCGGCGACGTCCGCGATGGCGACCACGTCAAGATCGCCGCCGGCAAAGGTGGACTGACCTTCAACGGCAAGCTCGCCAAGCCGGATATCGAGGACGATTACCCCGATCTGCCGTCGGGCAAGCTCGCGATCAACTGACGCTCTTGCGCCTGTTTGAATATGAAGCGGCCGGGCATTGTCCCGGCCGCTTTTTGCGTCTTACCGAACGAGGCTGGGCGAAGGTGGTGGATGTGGTTTCGTGCCTGAAGGACCTGAAGGAAATGTAACGGAACAGAGACAATGATCGCGGTTTGTCCCTAGAGGCGGAGGCATGTACGGGAGTCGTCAATGAGCAATGAAGTCATCTCCTCCAGCCACAATCGCGTCCACCGCGATCAATTTCATCCCCTGATCTATCGCGTTGCCGGCGGGCTCGCAGTCTGGTTCGCGCTGTCAGCGTGGATTCTGTTCGACCATAGGGGTGACATCGAACTCCCACTTACTTTCATCAGCCTTCTGCTGCTGATGGCCTTAGGGATACCGTGGATTTTATGGCGTCAGTGGCACAAATACGGCCGATCCGAGCAAGACAACGGACCGGAAGTCGTTTCGCTACGTGACTGGGGAAACGGCGATATGGACGTTTGGGGAGCTCGGCTTCATAGCTCGGATGCAGCGATCAATATGCTGCTGCCTCTTGCAGCCGTTTCATTCGGTCTGACAGCAATCGGGATCGTTCTGCTTTTCGTAGCGCCAACAGGGGCGGCGTAGTCGAAGACTAACGAGTGCTGGTCTGTCGCGTTGCGGACGCCGAAGCCTGATTCCGGCCCAAAAGGCTGACCGGCTGGGTGGTGACGTTTTCCGAAACGCGCGGCGCGGCGCGGCTGGCCATCAGCCCATCGATCCGATTGCGCTCTTTCTCGAACGCCGCCATCTGCGCGCCTTCGAGTGAGCGGCCGCGCGGCAAGCGGATGCGCATGGGATCGACGAAGCGGCCGTTGACCAGGATTTCGTAGTGCACATGCGCGCCGGTGGATTGTCCGGTGGAGCCGACGAACCCGATCACCTGGCCCTGACGCACCCGCTTGCCGGGTTCGATGCCCTTGGCATAGGCCGACATGTGGCCGTAGGCGGTCTCGTAGCCGTTGTTGTGCTTGAGCCGAATATACTTGCCGTAGCCGCCTTCCCAGCCGACTTTTTCGACGATGCCGTTACCGGAGGCGAAGATCGGCGTACCGTAGGCGGTGGCCCAGTCGACGCCGGTGTGCATCTTGGTGTAGCCGAGGATCGGATGGCGGCGGGCGCCGAAGCCGGAACGCATGATGGCATTGTTGACGGGCTTGCGGACCAGGAATTTCTTCGCGCTCTTGCCGCTCTCGTCATAGTAGTCGACGATGCCGTCGTCGGCGGTCTGGAAGCGATAGTATTTCTTGGTTTCGCCGCCGACGGTCAGGGACGCGAACAGCACATCGTCCTTCTCGATCGTCGGGGTGGTCTCGTCGTCGCTGGCGTAGAACACCTCGAACGAATCGCCGGCCTGGGCACGGCGCTGGAAATCGACATCGTAGGAGTAGATGCGGATCATGTCCTCGATGACCGACGTCGGCACCTTGTAGCGCAACGCCGTCTCGTAAATGCTCTGGTAGAGCCGCACGCCGCTGCCGTCATCCTCCTCATCGTCGTCGCTGCTGGTCGTGGTGGCGGTCGCGGTGTTAAAGCTTTGCGCGTCGACCGGAACGTAGCGACCGAGATCCGACAGGGCGACCACCGCTTCGATGGTGGAGTCGCTGGCAACGATGACGCGATAGGGTTGCAGGCGTTTGCCCGGCGCCGACGGCTCCATCAGGATGCGGAGTTTCTGGCCTTCGCGCAGGCCGCCGTCGCGGCCGCGCGGTCCCAGCGTCGCGGCGATGGCGCGCGCTTCTTCCGGCGTGGCGCCTTGATCGACCAGCACCGAGGCGATGGTGTCGCCCTTCTTGACGATGTGGACGCGCTCGTTGACGGCATTGCCGCCGGTCACCTGATCCTTGGTTTTCGGCAGCAGCGTCACGTTTTCGGGAACGATCCGGGCTTCGAATCCGGCGTAGGGATCGGCGGCCCCGCCCTCGGCGGCATAGGCCATTTTCATGTCGACGGGCGCCCCGGCATCGGGCGTCGCGCTCGCCATGGTGTAGCGGACGCCGCTTTGATTGCGCCAGCTCGAGGCGTCGCGGACCCGCATCAGTACCTCTTCGATGGCGACGCTGGCGCTGATCTTGGCGCGCGGCAGCACGGTGCCGAGATCGCGGGTGACGAACGAGACTTCCGCGTCGGGCTCCGCGGCGTTCTGGGCGTCGTCGGCGGCGGCCTGCGCCGAGCCGACATCGGTAAGCAGGCGCTGGGCGTTGAACGCCGGAATCTTGCTGCTGAGATCGCTGGTCGACAGCGCCAGGTTGCCGGCGATGCGAATATAGGGCCGCACCCGCATCACCTCGCGGTTGCCGACTTGTGCGGCTGTCGACACGCGGATCACGGTGCGCGCGGTGCTGGTGTCGCTCGGCGGCGGCAGGCGGTCGCTCTTGTGCAGGGCGGCGAGGCGGTCGTTGGCGCCGAAGGCGCCGCGCAGCGTCGACTCGACGCGCTCGGGAACCTTGGCGAAGGTCATTTCGCCATCAAGCGACGCGAAAACGGCGCCGCCGATCAAGGCCGCGCCGCACAGACCGGTAAGTATCGTCCCGCTGAACCATTGGACCGAGATGCGGCGGCGATCAATAACGGCGGCTTCGGTGCCATCGACCGACAGCGGCGGCTCGTGGCCAAGGTCGATGACCCCGGTCCCTCGCCCTGGAAAGGCTCCGCGTGGCGTCTTCTGGCTCAATCCGTAGTCCCCCGAGATCCCATTACCATCCGCATTACATCACTGGCCGCGCCAAGGTTCGAAGCATCGCGGGCCAAAGTGCTGATCCGCGCAGGCAACGTCAATGGCGTCGGCGTCTCCTGTGGTCATCCAAGATCACGATGACGTCGGATCGGGCCGATCCAAGATCGTGAACGTGATCGGTTCCAGTCGCTTGGCGCGCGGTGCGATTTGAGGCCGCTCCGCGCTGTCCGGCATCCTGCTCCGGGTCGTGTGCTCAAGGTTCTTGGTCGTACAGGGAGGGGAATCCGGCGTTACGCCCGATATCGATCGCCGATCCCCGGAACTCGGTCGCGCCGGAGGTTGTTTCGATCCCCAGCGATTCAAATTTCTTTCCGTCAGAACGTCGCAGGAATGTGGCTCAAGTACGGCGCGGCGTCGAAAACGCCTTGTTTTATAGGGCTTTGAAATTTTTTGCAGTGCGTGACGATTTCTTGACGAAAGGCGTTGACAACCCGGATTGGGAGGGCCTATAACGCGGCCACTGAGCGCGGCGACGCTTTGACCCTCTGGGCCAAGGCTTCCAGCCGCGCCTTTGAAGTCCCTCACTTTGATGAGTGAATCAGCAACCGAGAGTTATCGGTTGTCATTCGGCGTCGAGTGAAACTTCGAACCTCCTGGTCACAGGAGAGGGGTTCCCGCCCCGGGCTGTTTGACAAGTGAAGATGAAGAAAGAGAAACGTGGACGGCGGAGTCCTTGCGGGTTTCGATTGTAAGAAAGCTTCGGCTTTCGTGCATTGAGACCGGACGAAAGACTTCGGCGGTACACGTTTCAAAGGTTACACCATCGTTGTCCGCGATGTGAATCGCAGACAGCAAGTTAGCTTCGGCTAACAAATGGTGGGACCTCGTCAAACGTTGTGATCAGCCGGTTTAAAGTTTCAAGTCCAACTTGAGAGTTTGATCCTGGCTCAGAGCGAACGCTGGCGGCAGGCTTAACACATGCAAGTCGAACGGGCGTAG
>Ga0209915_1002044_pt1 | contig 23994 bp, 20 predicted proteins | sample ThiBiot_750_plan_FD_183952 | JGI IMG/M metagenome (GOLD analysis project Ga0209915, IMG submission 183952) | Wastewater bioreactor microbial communities from Cape Town, South Africa - Thiocy_cont_750_plan (SPAdes) | ecosystem: Engineered > Bioreactor > Thiocyanate-remediating > Anaerobic-Aerobic... | reverse complement strand
ACGGCCAACTCTCAATTAGAGAAGTTTGGCTTACAAAGGTTATATGCCAGAACTAATGCTGGTTTTGAGCTTAAAGTTCAGGCTAACATTTTGGCTTTAGCTTTCACCAACTACTAGCAATCAAGGTAAATTATGACTGAAATCGGCAGAAAATTGGTGTATGTCGGCTGCCGGGCTAATGTTAACCGGAGTTTTATCGCCGAGCAGATTTTGTTGAATTATTTGCGTGAAAACCCCTTACCGGTAGAGGTGCGGTCGGGCGGGGTCCAGGTGAGCGAGCAAGCCTGTAACATGACTTTTTATCCCTGGATAATGCCCCAGTTTACCCAGGCTTTGCATAGGATGGGGCTGGCCTATATCATCCCGGCGATTTCGCGCCACCGCAGCCGCCCTTTTACGCTCCCGGTAATAAAAGAGGCCGACCTGGTTTTGACCATGACCAAACGGCAGCGCGACCACCTTAGAAATTTCGCGACTCCCCATACCAAGGTTTTGATGCTGTCCCAACTGGCTGATTTGGGCCGGGAAGAAGATGTTTTCGACGCCATGCTCGCGCCGGAAAGCACCGTCGAGGCGTTTGTCTACCAGATAGCAATGCTACAGTATTTCCTCGATTTGCGGGCTTTCCGGGCGCGGTTGGGTTTTCCCTGATAGAAAAAGGGAAACTCAAATTAAAGATGAGCTTCCCCCTTTTATACTTTCCAAACCAGAAAATTAAGGTTTAAGCCTTTGAGGCGTACATCTTCTCCAGCAGTTCGTCCAGCCGGTCGTAGGACTCGTTGGAACCGCCTTCCATCCCCGACATAAGCATACCGTCGCGGTCGACCACCGATTGGAAAACCGAGGAAACGGTCAGGGTGGTCTGGCCGTTTTCGGTTTCTTCCAGGGTCATGGTTTCGAGAATGACGTGTCCCGGCAGTCCTTCCCACTCGAACGTGTCAATAATTTTGTCGAGCGAAACGGAGTGATAGACACCGTGAAAGCCAAATTCGTTGCCGTGAGCGTCGTTCTGGACAAACCGCCAGGAGCCGCCGTCCCGCGCCTCCAGCCTGGCAACGGTCGTGCTATTGGCGCGCTGGCCCCACCACTGCGGCACCAGGTCCGGGTCGGTCATCGCTTTGAAAAGCAGGTCGCGCGGCGCGTTAAAAGTGCGGGTCATGATAATTTCGTGAGTGCCCGGTTCGGCGATTAAATCAGCTTTTGCCATTTGATTACTCCTTCTCTTTTTCTTTAGCGTGTCCTGGCTTTTCCACTTGCAGCCTGGTGAGCAAGCCGTCCAGCCGTTCCATGTTTTCCGCCCATAAATGACGGTACGAAGCCAGCCAGTTATCAATCTCCATCAGCGGGGCCGGGTCAATTTCATAGTAATGCCGCTGGGATTGCTGGCGGACACGGACAAGTTGCACCTCGCGCAGTATGCGCAGGTGTTTGGAGACGCCGGGCTGGCTGATTTTTAGCTCCTCGACCAGTTCGTTCACCATGCGGGGTCGTTCCTGGAGCAAATCGAGAATTTTCCGGCGCATCGGTTCGGCCAATGCTTCGTAGACTGTCATCATAATTATAATATACCATATTAGTTATATAACTGTCAAGTTATATAAGAACGAATTTTCTATGGATTTTGAATCAAAGACATTCCATAAAAAAGAACCAGCCCAATTTTTTAACTGGACTGGCTTGTGGTTTATTCAATTTTCCCGGTTTAGTCCTTGAGGGTGACGTTCCCATCTTTATCTATCCGGCTGACCCCTTTGGAGCTTTCGAAACAGAGCGCGATTAGTTCAACTTCAAGGCTTTCGTGCGGTCCAATCTGGCGGGCGGTGCCTCTTTCGACGCAACTAGCCAGGCCGGAGTCGTCAATGCTGGTAAAAGGCTCAAAACCCATCACATAGGTTGAACTGTACCAGGGCCAGCCTTTACCGCCCCGGAATTCCTGCCAGAGCCAGAGATATTGAAAGATTTCCCTGGGCCAGACCAGGCCAAAGCCTATCCCAAGGTCCGGATTGGTCAGGCCGTACCAGCCTTCTTCGAGACCGCCCAGGAAGGCCAGTCCAGCGGAGGTTTGAGATTCGGGGGGCAGGACGGAGAGGTCAATGGTCTGACCATCGGTGATAACATTAGGCCAGTCGTAACGGCCTCCTTTAGGCAGGCGGGAGGAAGGGCCTTGCCGTTCCTTGCTTTCCACCCAGGTCGCCGGGACATCAATCATTAAACCCTCGGCCAGGAAAGGCGCGCCAAAGGCCGGGTGGTGGCCCCAGCTATAATCCATTACCTCGTTCGACTCGTTGGTCAGCTTTTCCCGGATGTAGAGACGGACATCACCGTCTTTCAGGGTCAGGGTCTTTTCCATTTTGAAGGGAGTGCGGGTGGTCCTGGCCGTGAGCTTTACGCTGACTTCCTCGCCGCTCTCCTGCAAAATCTCGTAGCGCCAGGGCAGGGTCGAAAGTTCGCCGTGGAAACCGATTTCCACGCCTTTGTACTTGGTCGGGCCGCCCCCGCTGGGGAACAGTTCCTGCCAACCCCCTTCGTAATAGTCCATCCAGGCCACGTGCGAGTCGGGCGCGTAGTTGATACCTTTGTTGGGTGAGTGTAAGCCCCGGTCGAACTTCCATAAAAAGTCTAAATTGCGAGGTTTGTAGATAAACTCGTAGATGTCGGCTCCTTTGTCCGGCAACACGGTAATTTTGAGCAGGTCATTTTCGAGCGTAAGGCCGTTTAGCTCCGGCCCGGTCTGGGTAATCTTACAGGCGGCCATCGTTGGCTTTTTTCCTTTCTTTGGGTTTTCTGGGACAATGCTGCAAATTATAGCTGGTTCCGGCCAATCGCACTAGCTGGACCGGAAATTGCCGCTACTCCTGTTGTAATTGCCCCTTATGCTACCCTTTCCAGTTAAGGCCTGGCAACTCCTCCACGACTACCCCTGAAATTTTCTTGACCGTTGAAGACCTGGCGGAATACACTATCTTGAGGTTCATTAGAAAAGCAGCCCGCCCCTGGGCTGCTTCTAAATTTGGTAAACTTTTAAGTTACTTTTGGGCTTCCGTAAACATGACTTGCTGGATACCAAACGAAAAACAGCGCTCGTCCAGGTTATTTTTATCGAATACGCGGGGTTGGGAGCAGCCCTGGACCGCCTGGATTTCTATCAGGTTGTGACCGGCGTTCAGGTTTAACCCGTTAACCTGGACCGGCTGGTAGATACCCGGCCTTTTTATTTCCACGGTGGTGTTAAGTTCGCCGTTTACAAAAATTTTCATGGTAAGGGGTTGAAAGTAGGGAAATGAATTAAACGATAAATTCTCGGTCCTGGCTTTATCCAGGTCCACGATTATCTGACCGTTCTGGGAAATTGCCCGTGAAGGCGCATCGTTGCGGGTATCAATTTCTTTCAACCAGCCTGTCCCGGCCCGGACCCGGATTTCTTTTGCAGGGGGGGTCGAATCAATGTGCCAGGCTACCAGGTTTTCCTGGCTATTGTCATAGAAGGGCTGGCCCAGGTTCTGGGTTAGAAAGGAGCGCATCCAGGTGTAATTATCTGCGCCAATTTCGGGATAATTATGGAGAATTACATAAGTAATCTTCCGGTCTCGCAAAGAATCCTTGAAGTACTGGGTATAGTCGTTGTTCAAAAAGACGTCCCTGGGAGTAAGAGGCGCGGTCTTTATTAAATTAGTGTCCATAAAGGGCAGGATATAGGGTATGGTTGCCACCGAATTATACATGTCGGGGGTCGTCCGGGGCGGGTAGCCGGTTACCAGTCTTTTACCATGAAAAAGCTGGTAGTACATATAGCCACCAATCCGGTAAAAAGGCGGCATATCCAACACCAGGCCGTCTTCGTTATCCTGGGCAATCTGGGTGTATAAAGCCGGGGTAGGCGGCACCGGGGTCGAGAGGAAAGGAAAGCTTACCAGGGTTGAATCGACTATCGAAAGGATAAGCAGCCCGGCAAAGGCGACATGCAAGCCTGCTTTCCATTTTAGCCGGGCGGCAAAGGGTTGTTGGAGCAGGGAATTGACGGTATAGCCGGCCAACAAGGTTAAAGCCATCAAAGGCACCGGGGACATCCGGTAAGGTGCTCTAAAGGTGGACATTGGGGACCAGCCATAAAAGATTGAATACAAAGGAAAGCCTATCCCTAATTGCCCATCGACATATAATTTGGGTCCTAAAGACAAAATTATAGTGAAAATTGCCAGGATTAGCCAGAACAGGGTAATTTTCGAGCGGTTCTGGCGAAACCAGAAGGTGCCAAGGACCAGAATAATAGTAGAAAATCCCAGGAATATATCTTTCGCGCCCGGCCCCAGCATTTTCTGGAAAATTGGTAAGGTTATACCCCCAAAGAGGGGATTGTAGTAATGCGGTACGAAATAGGCCAGTAAGTCGGCGGAAAGCGGTTGGGTCGTGCTATCGGCGACATTTTTCGCTGTTTCCTGGACGCTGGGGTCAACCATAACAAAAGAAATGAGCATCGGCGCGGCTAAAACCAGGGCTATTATGCCAGCCAGGGCGCCCAGGAGAAGATTCCGCCGGACCTTAAACCAGCCGAAGTTCGTCACCAGGATACCCAGCACGAAAAGCAGGCCAAAAGGCACCGTAAAATAGGCCAGGTAATAGGCATCAGTCAGAGGGACCAGGGCAATCCCGACCCCGGCCAGGATAGCCCTTTTCAGGGTTGGTTTCCGGTAAAAAAGAAAAACAGTATAAGCGCAAAATGGCAAGACTTGCATGGTAAGTAACCCCAGGTGACCAAAAGCCCTGCCGTAATGGAAAGTCGAGAAATCGAACAGGAACCCGGCGACAAAACAGGCCACCTTCTTTTCCAGGAATAGCCCGGCGAACAGGTACATGCAAAAGCCGCTCAATACGAAGCTGAGGAAGATCAGTAAATTGTAAACCCCGATGTAACTGAGAATATATTGAAGGGGCCAGGCGGCAATTGCGTTGGTAAATGTCCAGACAAAAATTTGGACCTTGGGTAACTGGCCGAACAGGTAATTGGTATAGTTTGGGTTATGCCCCTGTTCCAGCGCGTGTTTGAACCACCATAAATCCCACACGTTTTGTAGATTATCCGACCCGGCGAAGGTGCCAACGACTGAAGTGTTGAGATTAAAAATAAGCGGGAAAGTTACTATTACGCTTATTACCGAATAAGCAGCCAGGGCCACCAACCAGTGATAGCGGGCCAGGGTAAAGGGTTGTAATTTTGCCAGGAGGGCCGCTTGCGGGGCTCTATTTTGTTTTAATTCGGTTAACGGCTTCATCATAAAAGTTGTAAGGGCTGACTCCAGAAGTAATTTAAATTTTGCCTGATTGGCGCTCTGGCGGGCCATTTCGCTTAATAGAAGGTTTGAAAGGAATAAAAAAGTTCTTTTTCCCGGTTGGTCTGGCGTTTGGCCGTCGCGGAGAAGGGAAAACCCGTAATCGCATCACGAGAAGCCCAATCAATCGCAAAAATCTGGTTGCCGTAAGGCCAGGTTAAACTCCCCAAAATTTTGCCGCTCTCCATGTCGACCGCGTGCAGGCCGCACAGACTTTTTTCGACATCCAGGCCGGGAGCGTACTGCTTGAACCGGGGAATGACCCGCGAAGTCCCTACGAAAGCGATATTTTTGTAAAAAGCCAGGCCCCTGGTCCAACCGGGCAGTCGCAAGAAGGGTTTAAACCGGCCATCCTGGGCAAAGCCAAGCTCGCCATAACCGCTGTTATCCACCCAGATTTCGGAGCCGTAAAAGCGGGCCGAATGGGGCCGGGTCAGGCCAGTGGCGACCGGTTCGCGAGTGGCTCCCGAAAAGATGACGCCCCGTTTATCCACCGGGAAGTTCTTATGGCCGGGCCGCCGGGCCGAGATTGTAGCGGCTGAAGCTGAAAAGAAAGACCCGGCCAAATCGTCCCCGGCGGCTATCGAGTTTACCTGTAAATAGTTTTTGGAAAAATCGGGTCCGGCCTCTGTTTCAATGCCGCGGGGCCACCAGACCCGTTCGGGTGCGCTATCTCTAGCCAGTTTTACGACCGCGTTCTGGCCGACCGAGTTGGCAAAAAGTTCGCCCCCGATAATCGCCAGGTCGTGCAGGTAAAAACAGCCCGGCAGAAACCTTGAACTGACCGGGACGAGTGGGCGGTCTATCAATTCCGGTTGCTGGACATCCGAGCGCGGCATCAGGCCGGTGACCGGTTTAAGGTCAAAAACCTGGTTGGGGTTGCGGGTGCTGGCTATATGTACGGTATTCTCCTGACGGTTTACGACCAGGCCGGAGGGATGGGGCATGCGCATATAGGAAACTTGCGGCTTACCACCGGAGACCTGTAAGGCCATCACCAGGTGTTCGTACTCGCGGGTTACGAGCAGGGTTATACCGCATTCGGCCAGAGTATCCCACCAGGCCCCTTTTACCCTGAATTTCAACAGGTCGGGGTCGGTATCCCGTGCGGCCTCCCAATGGCTGGTAATTTGCTGGGGGTGCCGCCACTGCCCGTGATGCAGGGCCCACAAACCTTCCAGGTTTTCCAGGTCGGGTTGCCCGCTCATGCTTAAATTTCTCCTTTGCGGGCGGCGCGCCACAACTGGTAAGCGCCCCAGTACATCCTGAAGGCCGATTTGTAACTGGTAGTGCTTTTCCCGCCGTGTCTTTTGGTAGAAAATATCGGCACTTCGAGCACCGGGTAATCCTGGCGCCGGCAGATAACATTAAACTCGGCGTCAATCAAATCGTCGTCCCGGCTCAAAGAGAGTAACCGGTCGAACTGGCGGGGAAAGACCTTGGGGGTGCCGTTAATATCCCAGTAGGAAAGGTCGAACAGGTAGCGGCATTGCAGGTTATAGAGAAGCGAGCCCAGGCGGCGCCGGAAATTCTCCCTTATCTTACGGTTCGCCTTTATGACGACCTGGGGATAGGCCACGGCGTAGAGCAGGAGCAGGGTTAAATCCTTGCCGGTGGTCCGGGCGGAGTTGGTGTAGCAAATTAAATCGCCGCTGGCTTCTTTGATACCTCTTTTGACGGCCAGGCCCCACCCGCCCTTGGCCTCGTGGATAACCCGGATGGTAGAATATTTCCCGGCTAACTCCTGGCAGACTTCGAGCGAATTGTCCCTGGAACCGTTCACAACCAGGAGTAACTCATGGGGAGTATGGACCCTTTGCAGGGTTGTTTCGTATTCTTCGACTATTTCCGCAATATGCCCGGCCTGGTTGTAGACCGGCAGTATCACCGAAATTAATTCGTAATTCAAAATGTTCGAACCTCCCCATTGATACCGGTCCCGGTGCTTGCAGTTTCACCGGGCACACTGTTTGCCGCTAAAGCCTGGCGGGCGGTTTCGGCCAGACTCTGAATGTCGAGCCCGTGGACCCGGTAAAGGTAGTTCTGGCTGCCGCTCAAACCCTCCTGGCTTTTACCGACACCGCAGCGGACCAGGCGGCAATTCAGGCCGTTCTCGGCGATGGTTTCGGCCACCAGTGACCCCAACCCACCCGTTTTGTAATGGGCTTCCACGCTGATAGCCAGGCTAAACCGGCCCAGCGCCTCGACCAATTCCCGGACCGGGGCCGGGCTGACGGTTGAGACGGCCAGGACCGAACTACGGATGCCCTGTTCGGCAAGTAGACGGGCCGCCGCCATTACCTCGGCGGTAATGTTGCCCATTGTGATAAAAAGCAAGTCCGGCCCCCCGGCGATAAGGTCGGCTTTGCCGAGTTCGAACCGGCCAGCCAGTTCCGGTACGAGCAAGGTGTCATCTTTGCTAAGCCGGTAATAAATGGGGCCGGGTAAATCCCAGGTCTCCTGGAAAGCCGTCCGGGCTTGCGGGGGGTCGGCGGGGGTTATGACGGTGAGACCGGGTTGGAGACGCATTACCCCAACATCTTCCAGGCCGTGATGGGTCGGCCCGGCAGAACCGTATTCGAACCCGCCCCCGATACCGATGAGCCGCACCGGCAGGTGGTGCAGGACCGGGCCGTTGCGGAAAAATTCGTAAGGCCGAAGGGTGGCGAAAGTAACGATGGAATAGACAAATGGGATAAACCCGGCTTCGGCCAGCCCGGTTGCGAGGCCAACCATGTTTTGTTCCGCCACCCCTACGTTAAAAAAGCGGTCCGGGAATTTATCGGCAAAAGGTTCCAGCGCCATAAAGCCAAGGTCACCGGTCAGGAGTAAAATTCTATCGTCCTGCTGGGCCAGTTCGATAAGGGTTTGGGTAAAAACCTTTCTCAATTTTCCCTCCCAATTTCCATTAAGGCTTGCCGGTACTGCTGGTCGTCCATCGGCAAGTAGTGCCATTTAATCTGGCTTTCCATATAGGAAACGCCTTTCCCAAAGGTGGTGTGGGCAATCAAGATATGGGGCGGGCCCTGCCTCGTATCGAGTCCGGCGATGGTCTCGGTGAGGCTCTCCGTATCGTGCCCGTTCACCTCGTGAACGTCCCAACCAAAGGCGCGCCAGCGGTCGGCCATGGGGCTAAGGGAAATCACCTGCTCGGTATAACCGAGGGCCTGCTGGCCGTTCAGGTCGAGGATGGCAACCAGGTTGGAAAGGTGGTGATGGGCCGCAAACATTACAGCCTCCCAGACCGAGCCTTCGTTACATTCGGCGTCGCTCATGAGGGTAAAGATGCGGCGGTCAGACTTTTTCAGCCTGGCCGCGAGGGCGGCCCCGGCGGCAATAGATAACCCCTGGCCGAGCGAGCCGGTCGAAAAATCTATACCCTTAAGCTGGTGTTCGGGGTGGACACCCAGAAAGCTTTCGTTACCGCAATAAGTTTCAATCTGGCCTTCGGCTAGCCAGCCTTTGAGAGAAAGAGCGGCGTAAACGGCCAGGGCGGCATGGCCCTTGGAAAGGATAAAGCGGTCCCGATTGGGGTCGTCCGGCTGTTTGATACTCAGGACTGAATCGTAGAGGGCAGCTACAATATCGGCAATAGACAAAGCCGAGCCGATGTGGCCTACATTTGCTCTTTTCGATTGTTCCAGGATAATCTGGCGGACTTGCCGACCTGAAATTGCCAGTTTTGTCATATATCTTTGTCCATTCCACCACAAGCGTTATGGTTACAGGTTAAAAATCAGGCACAGCCAGGGACCGCTTTGTCCTGGTGTGTCTTTCACCGTCCAGAATTTTTGACATTAAGCAAACTAGAATTTTAAGCTGGCCGTGAGCGGTAAAATACCCGGAAAATAAAATACAAACAGACCGGGCCTTTATTTTACTTTGAAAAGGGTTTTTGAAGCTATTGGTTATTTCTTTTGGCGACCAGTTTGTTTCGGTAATAATCGAGCAAGGCCGGGTTCTGGCTTAGCCAGTCCGTGGTCGCTCTAAAACCTTGCTCAAAAGTATATTGAGGCTGCCAGCCAAGTTCCTGCCTAATTTTTGTATTATCCGCGACCCAGATACTGGTATCCCACTGCCGGTTTTCCATCGAACCCCACTGAGGTTCGGTGGTAATTTCAAAATGACGCCGGACCGTTTCGACCACCTCGCGCAGGGAAAGCTGGATTCCGGTCCCAACATTAAAGACCTGGCCTTTCACCCGGTCGGGGTTCCGGGCTGCTGTGATAAAGGCCCTGACCACGTCATCCACATAGATATAGTCGCGGGCAATATCCGGGTTGACCAGGGGCGGTAATTTTCCCTCTAACCCGTTTATTAGCAGCGCCGGTATCAGGCGAGTTGGCTCTTCGTAAGGTCCGTAGGCCGAGTAAAGGCGTAAGGTAGTTATAGCCACGTCCAAGCGCTGGGCCGTAAACCGGCCAAAGAGCGTCGCGGAAGCCTTGCCGACCGCGTAAAAACTGTTTGGCTCAACCATTTCGTCTTCGGTCGGTGGGTGGTCTTTGAACCCGTATTCCGAGGACGACCCGGTGTTGATAAAGACTTCGAAGCCCGGTTTAAGGCATGCTTCTACCAGGTTTATGGTGCCCGTAAAATTGGTATCAAGCGCCGTCCGCATATCGGCCTGGTGCGAATAAGCGCCATAGGTCGCCAGGTGAAAGACCCAATCGGGTTTTACCTGGCCGACCATCTGTTGTAAAGCCTCCATATCGTTCAGGTCGGCTAGGTGCAACCGGACCTGGTCCCGGATGGCCTCCAGGCGCCAGGGGTTAAAACCGGGCCTGACAACCAGGTGAACCTCATGGCCTTCGGTCAGGAGCGTGCGGGTGAGGCATGCCCCTACAAAACCGCTTCCACCGGTTACGATAACACGTTTCATGCTCATTCCAGGCCCACTACAACCGGACCGGACTAGAGAAAGCTCTTATAGTCAAAGGTTTCGAGATACTGCCAGGTCCGGGCCCGGATTTCGTCCTGCTCGGCTTTCGAGAGTTCCTGGGCAGTAGCTTTGTTCGCCTCCGGGCTGGCTTTGCGAATGGTGCCCCAGGGGTAAATTTCTTCCAAAGGCTCGGCGTTCCAGGTCGGGGTCTTGAGCGAATCGGCGGCTTCCAGGCCCATTTTCTCGCAGACCGCGCCAAGGGTTTGCTGCGGGTTAGCCATCACGTCTTCGGCCCGGACGATATGCAAGCGGTCAGGGAATTTTTCCTTAAAAAGAAGGGCGTGATATTGGTTAAGGGTCCAGCCAAGCATGTAGTTTTGCAGGGCCAATGGGACCGGCCTTTTCCTGGTATCGGCATAGGCGGACCAGGGGTTGCGGACCACGTGCAGGAAGTGGGCCTGGGGCATTTCGGTCAGGATTTTATCGGCGTCCACCACCAGGATAGGACTGTAGCCAACGTGCACGACCTGTTCGCCGGTCTTTTTGTAATCTTTCCAGGCATCAAAGGTAGCCTGGAAGAAGGCGGCCACATTGTTAGGGCGGGAGCGCCCGGTTCGGGCGATATACTGCTGGTAAATGTCGCAGCGTTCGTCGTCGTTCATATCAAACGGTTTGTGGCGAAATTTGCTGACATTTGGGGTGCGGGAGCGAATTTTCCCTTCCTCGTCAATGATCGCTTTGTAATCCTGGAAGGGGGTGGCGTCGAGATTGAAGACCGGCCAGCGGTATTTGACCGGGAAAGTCGAAGACAGGCTGTCCTGGACCATGTGGGTACCGATTTGCGATTCGAAAGGGTAGACGAACATCTGGGGGTGCCCATCTAAGAAGCGGTGGGTAGTATTGCCGCCGTTTTCGTACATCGCCCCTAGCATCAACAGCCGGAAGTCATTCGGCATTATAAAAATTCTCCTTTTCTAAAAGCCTGGAATACTGCAAAGCAAAGCTTGAAAAATTAGTTTGATTTACCGCATGTAGATGGAGTCCCAAAATATTAAGTCCGGTTGTACTATAAATGACCGGCAAAATTCTACTCAGTAGATAGGGGAAGCGGTGCCTTTTCTTAGCCCCAATTTCCAGGAAAAACTGTTAGAAGTTTGCTGTCCTGTTTTTATACCTGAAACTGAATGACAAACGGAATTTGCTGCCGTCCTGGTTTAATTTAATCATGAAACAATCACTTTAAAACGTTTGAGTCCGGTTCGGTTTAGCCTGTACCATAAATAGCATAAAAATTAAAAGTTCGCAAATCTTACAAATTTTAGGGAAATAGGTTTTTGAGGTAATTATTACTTGAAAAGGGGGTGGTTGAGGCCGGTTAGGCATCTTTCACCTTCTGAAAGGCTCCCAAACCGGCCCTAAAAAAACAGGCTAAACTTTAGCCGGGATGTCCAGTAAATCAGAGACGCGGACGGGCTCACCGGTCTTGAAGGCCCGGTTGGCCGCAATTCCGGTCATAATCGAGGTCGCACCGTCCAAGTGTCCGGCGGCCCGGCCCAGGGGGTCGTTGTCGGCCCCAACGAAAACGTCGCGTAGCAACCGGATGTCACCACCGCCATGACCGCCCTCGGTCGAGGTGGGCAAGTCAATTTCGACTGGCTTTTCCCAGAGCGGTCTTAAGACGATCCTGGGCGGTAGGGTCACATCTTTGGCGGTTGCTTCGATGTTATAGCTGGTCCTGGGCAGTCGGTAAGAATTTTCTTCCAACAAAATTTCCAGGCGACCTTTGCTACCGTTAAAGGCGATACGGTAACCTTCCCAGGGCGAGTAGGCTGTAAGGTGATAGGTCATGGTTGCGCCGCTATCGTAGCGGATGACCAGGGCCATATCGTCCTCAATGTCTATATCTTCGGCGAAGACGTTTTTATCGCGGAAGTAATTGTCTTCGTGTTCGGCTTCCAGATACAAGCTTGTTAAGCGTTCGTCCTGGCTCAAATCGAGGCCATAAGGGTCGGTTTTAGCTTCCTCGTAACCGCGATAGCGGGGATAGCTCGTCACTTCGCCGCGCGCCAGCCCATTCTGGCGGCCATAAAAAGCCAGTTTACCAAAACCAAAGACCGTTTCGGGACGGCTGCTCAACCACCAGTTGACCAGGTCAAAATGGTGAGTAGCCTTGTGGACCATGAGCCCGCCCGAATTTTCCTTGTTGCGATGCCAGCGCCGGAAGTAGTCGGCCCCGTGGCTGGTATCGAGCAGCCATTCAAAGTGGACCGATATAATGTCGCCAATCGCGCCCGACTGTAAAAGCTCTTTGATTTTCGAGTTCAAAGGGGCGTAACGGTAGTTAAAAGTGACGATAAGTTGTCGCCCGGTCTTTTTCTGGGTTTCGAGGATGGCGCGGGCTTTTTCGGCATCGACGGTCATCGGTTTTTCGGTGATGACATCGCAACCTGCTTCCATAGCCCGGACGATATACTCGTGGTGGGTCCGGTCAATTGAGGTGACGATAAGACGGTCGGGCCGTTGTTCCGCCAGCATCCTGTCGAAATCGGTGGCCAGGTAGGTTGGGAGCGGTGGCGCCTGGTACAAATCCTGGAAATAGCGGTTGTAATAATCCATGCGGGACTGGTTGGTATCGCAGAAAGCCACCAGCTTGCCATAATCTTTAAATTCGTTATTGAGGGCATCGGTATACATTAAAGAACGGTGTCCCAGGCCCACAATCGCGTATCTTTTTACTTCAGTCATATTTCCATTCCCTGTTCGTTCCACTAGGTTATCTTGTTTGGTCGTCCGATGAACTTCTTAAACCCCGCTTGTAATGGCAAAACCGCCGTCCACCGGCACGACCACCCCATTGACAAAAGAGGCGCCGGGGCTGCACAGCCAGATTAAGGTGCTGAGAAGTTCGTCCGGGGTGCCGAAACGCCCGGCAGGAGTATGGGTCACGATGGACTGGCCTCTTGGGGTCAGGGTGCCATCGGAATTAAGCAACAAAGCCCGGTTCTGGTCGCCTACGAAGAAACCTGGGGCTATCGCGTTGACCCTCAGACCGGAGCCGTATTTCTGGGCAAGTTCGACCGCCAGCCAGCGGGTAAAGTTGTCGATGGCTGCCTTGGCCGCCGAGTAGCCGACGACCCGGCTAATAACCCGGATAGCCGCCATTGAAGAAATATTGATGACACAGCCCCTGGGCGTTTCGCCGGGTTGAGAGCGGACCATGGCCGCGCCGAAGACCTGGGTCGGCAGGATGGTCCCCTGCAAATTCAGGTCAAAAACCTGCCCGAAGGCTTCAATCGGCAGGTCGAAGAAGGTTTTATCGGGCGAGAGGGTGGCGGCAGGAACGTTCCCCCCGGCGGCGTTCACGAGGATATCAATTTTGCCCCAGGTTTCCAGGACCTTCTGGCGGGCCGTCTCAAGCTGGGCCTGGTCCAGCACGTCGGCAGGGAGGGCGATAGCCTCACCCCCGGCCTCGATAATTTCAGCCGCGACCGCCTCGGCCTGTTCCCGGCGGCGTCCCAGGATACCGACCTTGGCCCCGGCCCGTGCCAACCCCCGCGCCATCGCGCCGCCCAGGACACCGGTCCCGCCTGTCACGACAGCGACCTGGCCTTCCAGGCTGAACAACACATTTATTAAGGAGTCTTTTCCCATTTTAAAATCCTTGGTTTGTTTCTATTCGTAAAGGACCCGGCCCAGGGACCGAGGCTTACCTTTTACGAGAAATCTACATATTTTTAGAGTATACCCTGAAACGATGTATCTTTCTAGCTTAAGCACCTTGTTACACGCTTTCAAGCCGGGTTTGTTACTTAACCCCGGTTTGAAGTAACTTTAATCTAACCTGAGGGCCTGGGCTTCGGCCTTGAGGGCCAGTTCGGAGGCCAGGAAACAATGGGCCTGGGTCATGGCCGTTTCGGTCCGGTTGAGAATGTCGTTAATCAGTTGGGAGCCGTAGGGCAGAAATACCTCGTTGCAATCAATATATTCGGTCCCTTTTTGATCCACCACGAACAGGTGGTTACCACCGGGTTTTCCGGCAATATCGACATACTTGCGCAACTCGATAAATCCCTCGGTGCCGAGAATGGTCAGGCGACCATCCCCCCAGGTGCTGAGACCGTCCGGGGTGTACCAATCCAACCGCACGTAGCCGTTACCGCCGTTGCCGTGAACGACGGCCTGGCCGAAATCTTCGAGTTCAGGATACTGGGGATGTTTGTAATTCCCCACCGTGGAGGATATAACTTCAGCCTCGGTCGAGCCGGTGAAAAAGAGGAATTGTTCGAATTGATGCGACCCTATATCGGTGATGATGCCGCCGTACTGCTCTTTGACAAAGAACCAGGCGGGCCGGGTCGGCAGGTTGGTCCGGTGGGGGCCAAGCCCGACCGTCTGGACGACTTTACCGATGCGGCCCTGGGCGACAAGTTCGCCCGCCTTGACGGTAGATTGGTTTTCAAAGTGTTCACTATAGCAAATCGAGTATATTTGGCCGGTCTCCTGCTGGACTTTGCGGGCTTCGGCCAGTTGGTCCAGGGTGGTAAAGCCCGGTTTGTCGCTCATGTAATCCTTACCATGTTGCATCACGGTGATACCAAGCGGGGCGCGTTCTTTCGGAATCCCGGCGCTGACCACCAGTTGAATGGAAGGGTCTTCGAGAATCTGGCGGGGGTCGGCAACTACCTGGGCCTGGGGGAAAGTTTTGGTAAAACCTTCCAGCAGGTCAAGTTCTTTGGCATAGACCGCCACAAACTCGGCCCCGGCCCGGAGTAGTAAATTGACCTGCCCGTAGATGTGGCCGTGGTTTATCCCGATGACGGCAAAGCGCACCTTTTGGTGTGTATCACTCATAATTTCTTACCGGTTTCTTTCATTTTGCAATAAATTCCAAACTCAAGGCTTCTGACCTGACAATCCGGGTTGCCCTAAAGTTATTAATGGTTCTAAAGTTTTCTGAAACGTTTTTCCAAAAGGCGATTAGTATTGTAATACCCTGATTCCTACTACTAATGTAGTAGTAAAGGTTCTCTATATACCTGAACCTTTCGGAGCAAATTAAATAAAAGAGCAGCAACCCTGTTAATAAATGGGCTAAAATCAATATAAATTTGAAAAAGCAAAGAAAAATGGGCATTCTCCTGTCAGGAAGGGTAAAATACCCAGGAAAAACGTTTCTTTGGAAAGTTAACATGCTTTAAAATCGCTGTCAAACCAGACCGTTCCAGGAGGCGGGGTTTTAATTTATTATAGGAACCTGGTGCTTATAAGTTTGACAAAACCGGAAAATCTGCTATTTTGGATAAACGTTTCACCTGCTTAAAAATCTACTCTTTATAACAGACTGGCTCGATTAGATAGGGAATTTAACGAAGATGAAAATTACCGACATAAAAGCGACGACGGTTACAGTCCCGATGGAGGCGCCCTTGCGCCATTCTAACGGTGCGCATTGGGGCAGGTTCGTGCGGACGATTGTTGAAGTCGAAACCGACGAGGGTATCAGCGGTTGGGGCGAGATGGGTGGGGGCGGGGAGAGCGCCGAGTTAGCCTTCGCCGGTCTGAAATATTACCTGGTGGGGCACGACCCCTTCCAGTTGGAAGAACTGCGCTTCAAAATCGCCAACCCGACCGCCAGCCTTTATAACAACCGGACCCAACTCCTGGCCGCGATTGAGTTCGCCTGTCTCGATATTATCGGCAAAAAGCTTGGCCAACCGGTCTACAACCTTCTTGGTGGCAAGGTCCGCGACACCGTGAAATTTGCCAGTTATCTCTTTTTCCGCCTGCCTAACGAAAAGACCGGGCAGGGAGAGGTCCGCACGATAGAGCAGCTTCTAACCCATTGTAAAGAGTTAAAAGAGCGGTATGGTTTCACCACTCACAAACTCAAAGGCGGGGTTTTCGACCCGGATTACGAACTGGAAGCCTACAAGGCCCTGGGGGCGGCCTTTCCGAACGACCTGCTGCGTTACGACCCCAACGCCGCTTTGAGCGTGGAAGAAGCCATACGGTTCGGGCACGCCATCGAGAATCTCAATAATGATTATTTTGAAGACCCGACCTGGGGCCTCAACGGGATGCGGCGGGTCCGCCAGGCCGTCCGAATCCCGACCGCTACCAACACGGTGGTTATCAATTTCGAGCAGCTTGCCACCAACATTCTCGACCCCTCGATTGATGTTATCTTGCTCGATACAACCTTCTGGGGTGGGATTCGAGCCTGTATCAAGGCCGCGAACGTCTGCGAAACTTTCCAGCTTGGTATGTCGGTCCATTCGTCGGGCGAACTGGGTATCCAATTGGCGACCATGTTGCACCTGGGCGCGGTGGTGCCGGGCCTTTCGCACGCCGGGGACGCCCACTATCACCACCTGGTGGATGACATTTTGGTGGGTGGCAAGCTCGAATACAAGGATGGAGCCATAGCCGTACCGGACGCGCCTGGCCTGGGGATTACGGTGGACCGGGATAAAGTGGCGCAATATGCCGAGCTTTATAAGGAACTGGGCGGCTATCCTTATGACCGCGACCCGGCCAGGCCCGAATGGTTCCCGATTATCCCAAACGACCGCTGGGCCGACCCTAAAATCGCCGGGTAAAGGGATTTTTGGGTCCATAACCCCTGTTAACAGCTCGAAACAGGGTTTCGCCAGGTAGCAATCAGGAAGTTTTAACCATTTGAATATGGTAAAATTGGGTTCAACCCTGGCGAAACCGGGCGGCTAATTTCTAAAAACTTTGTCCCTGAATCGTCCATACATAGTCAAGAAAAACGTTTTGCTGAGTTTTGGAAAGCGCACCTCCTGTATGGCAAAAGAAATAGTAACAATAAAAGATGTCGCAAAACGGGCCGGGGTGGCAATCAGCACGGTATCGAGCGTAACCAACGGCCATAACAAACACGTCGGCCAGGCCACCCGCGAAAAGGTGTTGCAGGCGATAAAAGAGCTTGATTACCGCCCCAACGCCATTGCCCGGAGCATGGTCAAAGGCACCTCGACCACGGTCGGTCTTATCATGTCCGAGGTCAGCCCACTGTTCGACCCGGTCGACGCCGGGGCCGAGCAGGTCCTGACCGCCGAAGGTTTCCAGGTATTTATGGCTCACGCCCAGGATTACGAAGACGAGGAAAAAGCCATCGAGACCTTCCGCTCCAAGCAGGTCAACGGCTTTATTTTTATGCACCGTTCCCGCAAAGCTCCTTACGAAAATTTGCTGAGCCTCAAGGAAGATAACGTGCCTTTTGTGGTGATAAACCAGGGGTTGGACGATAGCGAAATCAACCAGGTTATGTCGGATGATTTCGGCGCCGGGCGCATGGGGGTCCAGCATCTGATTGATTTAGGCCATACTCGGATAGCCATGTTTTGTGGCCCGCTCGACGACCCCTTACCCTGGCACTCGGCCCAGGAGCGCTACCGGGGCTGGCAACAAACCATGCTGGCTAATAATTTGCCGGTCCGGGAGGACTGGATTATCCGCTCGTCTTACAGTTACGAAGGTGGTTACGAGGCGGGAGTGGAGTTTTTGCAAAAATTTAAGACGGCCCAGGAACGCCCAACAGCTATTTTCGTGGCGAACGACACCATGGCGGTGGGACTTTTAAAAGCCTTGCTGGAAGCGGGGTTACGTCTTCCGCAGGAGATGGCGTTAGTAGCGGTGGGCGACCCACCCCACATGGCTTTTACTTACCCGGCCCTGACCGCCCTCGAATTACCGATAATGGAGGCGGGGCGGGTGGCGGCGCGAATCCTGGTGAACTGGATCAGGCAGGGTAAACCGGAATACGCCCAGCGCGTCCTTTTAAGCTGCAAGTTGCGGGTCCGCCAGTCCTGTGGGGCCTACCTGTTAAAGGGGTAAGACACGGCTGGTAAGAAAATAATTCTACACAAATCAGGTATAAGCCTTTCAGTTAAAAAGTCCTTAAATCTGTGATTATAAGTTTTTATTATGAATGGGAGTAATATCACTTGACTACCATCACCAACCCAATCCTGACCGGGTTCAACCCGGACCCCTCCATTTTGCGGGTAGAAGACGATTACTATATCGCCAATTCAACCTTTGAATGGTTCCCCGGTGTCCAGATTCACCATTCCAGAGATTTAGTCCACTGGCAGTTGTTGACCCATCCCTTGAACCGGGCCAGCCAGCTTGACATGCTCGGCAACCCCAGTTCGGGCGGTATTTGGGCCCCCGATTTAAGCTACGCCGATGGCCTCTACTGGCTTATCTATACGGATGTGAAAAGCTGGCACGGCGCTTTCAAGGATACGCCGAATTACCTGGTCACCGCATCTTCTATTACGGGGCCATGGTCCGAGCCGATTTACCTGAACGGCAGCGGTTTCGACCCTTCGCTTTTTCACGACGAGGATGGCCGGAAATGGCTGGTCAACATGGAATGGGACTACCGCAAGGGGACCAACTCATTTTCGGGGATACTTTTGCAGGAATATTCGGTCGCGGAACAAAGACTGGTCGGGCCGGTTAAGAAAATTTTTAAGGGGACCAGTCTGGGATTTGTCGAGGGGCCGCATCTTTACAAACACGCCGGGCGCTACTACCTGATGGTGGCCGAGGGAGGCACTTTCTACGAACACGCCGTTACCATGGCTCGTTCGGAAAATATCGAGGGGCCTTACGAGGTGGACCCGACCAACCCGGTTCTGACTTCGTTTGGTCACCCGGAGTTGGCCTTGCAAAAGGCCGGGCACGCTTCGCTGGTAGAAACCCAGACGGGCGAATGGTACCTGGCCCACCTGTGCGGACGACCGCAGGCCTCGGTGATTCCCCAGGATAAAGAAACTTTAGCCTCTTTAACTCCGGTAGTGAAAGATAACGGTATCCGGTGTAACCTGGGCCGTGAGACTTCATTACAAAAGGTGGTCTGGACCGAGGATGGCTGGTTGCGCCTCGAAACGGGCGAAAATACGCCTCGCCTGGAAGTGCCGGGGCCGGATTTACCGCCTCACCCGTTCCCGGTAGAACCCGTACGTGACGATTTTGACAGCCCGGCCCTGGGCATCAATTTCAATACCTTGCGGGTGCCGCCTGGCGATGATTGGTTAACCCTGACCGCCCGGCCCGGTTTCTTGCGGTTGTATGGCCGGGAGTCTTTAAGTTCGAAACACCGCCAGAGCCTGGTGGCCCGGCGTTTACAGCATTTCGAGGCGGAAATAACAACTTGCCTGGAATTTGCGCCCGACAACTTCCAGCAGATGGCCGGGCTTATCTGCATTTATGACATCGAGAATTATTTCTATTTGCGGGTCGGTTACCACGAAGAAAAAGGGCGTATCCTGGGTATTCTCGAAAGCGACAATGGCCGCTATGACGAGCCGTTGGCGGAAGAAGTGGCGCTGGGCGACGCCCCCAAAGTTTTCTTGCGGGTGACATTTGAAGGTCCGGTGTTGCAGTTTTCCTACAGCCGGGACGGTCAGGACTGGCAGGAGATTGGCGGGAAGTTCGATGCCACCAAACTTTCGGACGAATATTGCCGGGATTCATCCTTTACCGGGACGTTTGTGGGGATGTGCGCCCAGGATTTAAGAGGTACCCGTTGCGCCGCCGATTTCGACTTTTTCGAGTACGTTCCCAAAAGAGGCCGGTAATAAGGGTGAGCCACCGGCGGTTTCCAACCGGTGGCTCAACATTTTAAATAATTATTCTTCGATAGCCCCGCCGATAGTGCGGAGGTGCTGGCGGAAGGTCAAACCGGGGTTTTGTTGGCGCTCGGCCAGGTAGCGGTCGAACCGCATTTGCTGGCGCAGCGTAACCCCGGCCCGGGCTTGCCCGGCCTGGCGGCGCTCGGTATCCCGGATTTTCTCGGCCAGGGTAAACAACTGGCCGGCGTGGGCTGCCGGGATAAATATTACCCCGTCGTCGTCACCTAGCACCAGGTCGTCCGGCCCGACCGTCCAGTCTCCGATGGTGGCGCTTTCCAGGGCGTCGGCGGGCCGGGTGTCGAGGCGGAGCGGCCCGGTCGGCAGTTTGCCCAGGCTGAAGACCGGGAGGCCAATCGCCCGGAGGTCCGCCGTATCCCGGTGCAGACCCCAGATTATAACCCCAGTCAGACCGGCCTGCTGGGCCTCCAGGACCACTAAATCGCCAACACAACTTTCATCAACCCGGCCCCCGTTATCGACCACCAGCACCGCGCCCGGTTCGGCCAAATGGATTGCTTCCAGGAAAATATCGACGCTTCCGGCATGGCGGGCCGGGCAGACCTTCCCGGCAATTTTGCTGCCAGGTATTACGGCCTGTAACCCTGCCGGTCCGCACCTCACCGGCACCGAGGCCCGGATACAGGCATCGGCCACATGCGCGGTGGTTAAAAGGGCGAAACGCGCCCAGAGTTCCTGGTAATCCATCTTTGGATTTCCCCTTATTCATCAAAAATTGAAAAATATAGCCTGAAAACCGGTTGTTAAAGCTCGCCCAAGGCTATCGAGTTCTCGGGGGCCTGTTCGCTGGCGTAGCGGTCTTTTAGCACCCGGTATTCGGCCAGGGCGTTCACAATCTGGTCCACGTCGTAGACGCAACCGCCCCAGGTTCCGCCGCTGACTTGTTGGAGGGCCGCCCAGAGCCGGGTATCACCGGGCAGGGAGGGGTGCGGCGACAGGTCGGGCCGGAGATTGCGCCGGGCCAGCACGCGCGTGCCTTCTTCAGGGCCGTAGATAAGGTCGCCTTCACCGACCAGGTCCACTGAGCCAACCAGGTTGTTCCGGTCAATCGTTATCTGGATGCGGTCGCCGTCGAGGACTTTACCGATAGGGCCACCGGCCAGGGCTTCTGGCCCGACGTGACCGATACAGGCCCCGGTGCTGACCCCGGAGAAACGGGCATCGGTCAGGACAGCCACCTGTTTGCCCCATTTTAGGTGTTTGAGAGCCGAGGTTATCTGGTAGGTTTCTTCCATGCCGGTGCCAAACGGACCGCCGCAAATCATGACCACTATATCGTTAGGCAGGATGCGGTCTTCGCCGTGACTTTTAACCGCTTTCATGGCGTCGCGTTCGCGGGTAAAGACCCTGGCCCGGCCCAGCAGGCGGTAAACCCCGTCGGCGTCAACCACACTTGGGTCAATCGAGGTGCTTTTGATAACCGCGCCGTCGGGGGCCAGGTTGCCGCGTGGGAAAGTAATAGTGCTGGTGAGGCCGCGTTCGCGGGCCTGTTCGGGCGACATAATAACTTCATCTGGGGCTACCCCATCTCGGTCAAGCAGGAGCTGGCGCAGCCTGGTCCGCCGTTCCGAATGTTCCCACCAGTCCAGGACTTCCCCCAGGGTATGCCCGGTGGCGGTGAGGGCGTTCAGGCGCAACAGGCCGAGTTTGCGCAGGTGCAACATTACTTCGGGCACGCCACCCGCCAGGAAGACCCGGACGGTCGGGTGATTTTCGGGACCGTTGGGCAAAACGCTGACCAGGCGCGGCACCTGCCGGTTGACGGCCATCCAGTCATCGACGGTAGGACGCGGCAGCCCGGCGGCGTGCGCAATGGCCGGGAGATGCAGTAAAAGGTTGGTCGAACCGCCAAAAGCGGCAAAGACCACCATGGCGTTATGGAGGGCGTCGGGGGTCAGGATGTCGCGGGTGGTCAACTTTCTTTCTTGCAAATTGAGCAAGGCGCGGGCCGAAGCGCGGGCCATTTCGAGCCAGATAGGTTGGCCGGAGGGGGCCAGGGCCGAGTGGGGCAGGGACAGGCCGAGGGCTTCCCCGACGACCTGGGAAGTGGCCGCTGTACCCAGGAACTGGCAGCCGCCGCCGGGAGTGGCGCAGGCGGCACAACCAAGTTCGGCGGCTTCCCGGAGGGTCAATTCGCCGTGGGCAAAGCGGGCTCCAATCGTCTGAATCTTGGCAGCATCTTCGCCGTGGGTAGGCGGAAGGGTCACACCGCCCGGCACCAGCACGCAGGGCAGGTCGGGCGTCCCGGCGATGGCCATCATCATGGCCGGGAGACCCTTGTCGCAGGTGGCGACCCCGATTACACCGTGACGGGTCGGTAGCGACCGGATCAGGCGGCGAAAGACCTGGGCGGCGTCGTTGCGGTAAGGAAGGCTGTCGAACATGGCGGTGGTGCCCTGGGAGCGCCCATCGCACGGGTCGGTGACATATCCCGCAAAAGGCAGGGCCTGGTGCTCTTTCAACTCCTTGGCGGCGGCCTGCATCAAAAGACCGACCTCCCAGTGGCCGGTATGATAGCCGAGCGCGATGGGGGTGCCATCCTCGGCGCGGATACCGCCCTGGGTGCTGAGTATCAAGACCTGCTTACGGTTGAGGTCGCCGGGGTTCCAGCCCATCCCCACATTCTGGCTCAGGGCAAACAGGTCGCCGCTGGGCGAGTTGAGCAACATTTCTTCGGTCAAAGGTAAAGACCCTTGCGGCCCGGCGGCGTTTGTCTGAACATCAAAAAGCTCGCCGGCCCCGTTGCCGAGTAAAGTATCTAAATCTATGCTATCCGCCAAAATACCGCCTCCCAGGAATATATTTTTTGGTTGTTATTTTTACAAAAAGAGTTATTAAAAGCCGTGTTTCAGTTTGTGATTTTTGGGGTGTAACGTTTAACCCACCTTATCACTTTTTGCCCGGTCGTGCAAAAATCCTCGGCTTTAATAAAAAGGGTTAGGTAGGGTTTGCCCTTTTGCTGGTCCGCTTGAAGGAAATTGTAGCCCACAAAAGAAAATTAAGGGGAAATTTGTTTACTTATCCGCGTTAAAGGTTTACTATGGGGACTAACCAGACAGTACACCTGTGTCCAGACACAGGTGTCTAAAATCAGGTGTCTGCAAACAGGCAAATTAGGTAGAGTGATGGAATTAAAAAACTATAAATTTCTAAAAATTTGGCCTGAGAACGAATTACCTTACGCGGAAACCACCCAACCCCAGGATATTCCTACCCTCCAGGTGGTTAAACCGGCACCGGATAAGGCCAACGGCGGCGCAATTATTATTTTTCCAGGAGGTGGTTATACCCAACTGGCTCCTCACGAAGGGGTAGAGGTGGCCGAATGGCTGGCAGAGGCCGGGTTTACGGCTTTTGTACTGGCCTACCGGCGCGGACCGGACAATCCGTATCCTGTCCCACTGGTGGATGGGTACCGGGCTATCCGGTTCGTCCGGCACCATGCCCCGGAATGGGGTCTAAACCAGGACTGCGTCGGGGTGCTGGGATTTTCGGCAGGCGGGCATCTTGCCAGCGCTCTCGCCACTCACCCGCTAGAGGCCGACCCTGTTGCGCCAGACCCGGTAGATAGAGAAGCCGCCCGGCCCGATTTCCAGGTTTTGATTTACCCGGTGATTTCGATGGGTAAAGAGGGGCACGAACGGTCGCGCTTGAATTTGCTGGGAAGCCGCCCGGAAGAAGAACTGGTCCGGTGGATGAGCAATGAGCAGCATGTTACCGCCGCCACCCCGCCGGCCTTTCTATTCCATTCCACCGCCGATAAAAGCGTGAAGGTAGCAAACTCGGACCTTTACGCGGCCAGCCTGGAGGGGTCAGGTGTTCCTTACCAGTATATCCGGGGCGACCTGGGCAAACACGGCATCGGGGTCCATCCTTATTGGTCCGACGCATGCCTGGAATGGCTCCAAACTCTACCTTTAGAAGTGCAATAAAGATTTTTAGATAATTTTGGACATTTTGAATCTAAGCTTCTAGTAGACAGTCTAAATTTGATTGATAAGTTAGCTATAATCTGGTAAGGTTATAGCATGAACAAAAAATATATTGTAGAACTGCCTGATACTGAGCGCGAGTACCTTTTAGAATTTATCGCTCAGGGTCA
>Ga0209915_1002041_pt1 | contig 24023 bp, 14 predicted proteins | sample ThiBiot_750_plan_FD_183952 | JGI IMG/M metagenome (GOLD analysis project Ga0209915, IMG submission 183952) | Wastewater bioreactor microbial communities from Cape Town, South Africa - Thiocy_cont_750_plan (SPAdes) | ecosystem: Engineered > Bioreactor > Thiocyanate-remediating > Anaerobic-Aerobic... | reverse complement strand
TCGATGCTGTACTATAGCAAGATAGTTAATCTCCATTAAAATCCCAAATGATTTGTCTATATTTAATCAGTTATTGATGTGTTTAAATCTAATTAACAAAGAGAAAACGAAAGTCTACGCTACATTTTTTGCTACTTCCATCACATTGATTATCGCCATATAAACTTAAAGAAATACATCGATTCGTTGAATGACATTTGAAAAGTGCAATGGACGAACAATTTCCATTAATTATTGAACATTGTAGTTCATCAGCACTATCGAAACAAGGTTTTCTCGTCAATTAAAGTCGATGGAATATCATTGAAGCGAAAATGTTGACAAAGTGTTGTATTGTAACAGATATATTGTGGAATATCGAATCGTAGAAATGGGTTAGACTGTTCTTCTCTCTTATAAGCAGCATAAATACGTAACTGTTCAGTTGTGATATGTTCCTTTCGAAGATCATCGAATGTTCCATTTGGATAACGATTCAGTTAAACAAAGCGATATGATTTCATCAAAATTACGTTGAAAATTAACTGGAGGAAAAGCAATTGTCAATGACAATGAATAGAGTAGAAAATAGAAAACAATCATTTTCATCAAATCCATCTCTCTCTGTGTTCAAAATCAACAAATGGAATTGGTAAACTATCGATCAACTTTCATTTTTAGGTACGAAATTCAGAACACTCTTATAGATTAATCTAAGAGAAGCCAGATATATAACTTAATTAAATGTATAAGTCAAAGTTTCTTTCTGCATAATAATGATTTTTTTTTCAGATAAAATATAATCTACAGCATCAGAGAGAAGAAGAAAAAAATTGAGTTCATTTTTTTTCAATCATTAGTTGCGTAAAAGTGCCTGCAATGCCAATAAAGAAAATATTCGCACATGATTTTGAAAAAGATTTTCATGGTCAACAATCAATAGGAAAACAGGTATGTTATATTTAGTTTTTGATTAGTCATATAATTTATATTAATTTTAATCTAGTGTCATATATCCTCAAGAAGAGAACAATTGCGAAAAATTATTCATGTGACCCTTGGAACAAGAAGAAAGTCTGATTATGAAAATAGTGAATCATTTAACCTTAAACATCGAAAGCTGATAAGTCCTCGACGTCATATCAAACTTTCCTCAAATCTGCAAATGGAGAGACGAGACAAAATAGCAGGGACACCGTCAACAATAATATGTACGCATTCAAATAATTCAATGAGCTAAATAAAGACAAATATTTGGTCAGATTCTAAAAGTATCACAAATCATTATCATCAATATCCGAAGAAGAAGAAGAAGACTGATAAAATGTGAGATTCCATGTTTTATTTTCATTTCTATTATGATTCTTTTTTATGCAGATGTTCAACAAAATACGTCCTCATCTCAGTAATGGGAATACTTCTTCTCATTGGAGCAATTTTGACAGCCATTCTTGTCACCATCGTCAATAAGTCTACAATGACAAGAGTAACATGTAAGATAGACTGTTTCGATATTTATCTATTATTTATTTTATTATAGCTTCCATGGTTTTGCTTCGATGGAATACAAGTGGAATTACTGTAGCTGGTGAAACAGGATTGAATGGTTCTACTTCTTCACGATTGAACCTTCCATGGGATTTAACATTGGATTGGTCTAATACACTGTATGTTTCTGATCGACAGAATAATCGAGTACAAAAATTTTTGAGAGGATCTTTAAATGGTTCGACAGTAGCCGGTGATGCTAACGGGCAAAGTGGTAGAAATTTATCTCGATTGAATGACACATTTGGCATCGCAGTTGATTGGAATGATAATCTCTATATTTCAGATCGATACAATTATCGTATACAGTTATGGCTCAATGGTGCAATCTCTGGCTCGACCATAGCTGGGACTTCAGGTAATATAATAACACGGTCAAAATGATCTCTTTTTCAAAAATAAATTTATAATTTTTTTTAGGTGTGTCTGGAAATACGGCCGATAAACTCAATCATCCGTATGGAATAGATCGTGATTCTACAACTGGAACTATTTATATAGCGGATTTTCAGAACGGGCGAGTAATGCAGTATACAAAAAATGCTTCTTCGGGTACAGTAGTTGCTGGTGGTAATGGACATGGACTACAAACAAATCAATTAAATCGTCCTTATGCAGTCTATTTTGATTCATTTTCAAATTATCTTTATATTGCAAATGGATTTGCTAATAATACCGTTCGTTGGAAAATCGGTTCTACTAATTGGACTCTTGTTGCTGGAAGTCCTAATGGAACAGGAGGAGGCTCATCAACACTTCTTTCAACTCCAACAGATATTACGTTAGATCCAATGGGTAATATTTATATAGCTGACCGACGGAATCATCGAATACAATGGTTTGAAGTTGGTCAATCAAATGGAACTACTATTGCAGGTATAACAAGTGTTCCAGGATCTACTTCAACTCGTCTTGCAGAACCTGTATCATTAATGCTCGATAATCAACTCAATTTATTTGTTGTTGATTCTCGAAATCACCGAATACAAAAATTTTTACGTTATTAAAAAACAGTTTTATATTTATTTAATTAATTCTTGAATATATTCAATCATTTAAAGGTGATCTGCTCATCCTCTATACTAAAAGTGAATACCATATTACAACAGACAATCTTCAAAAAATAGAATGTTTATCTGCAAACTTGGCCGATGTGGCTTTAGCACGCTTACAAATATAAGGAGATCAGATTTTGACTCAAATTCTGACAGTTTTCTAAGATTAAAAAAAAATTCGTTCAATTTGAAAGGAGAAAATATGACAAAAAACAATCGCGGTTAACCGGCGGTTTTGGGCCGGTTTGTGAACGGAAAATTAAGAATTAATTGATTCGTGTTCTTCGAAAATTCGAAATTCAATTTAAATATAAAAAATAAAATTTAGGAAAAGCATATTTAAATTTGAATTCAAACTACAAGTTCGACACTACTGCGATTACTCATGGTCGGACCAAGTTTCAATCACCATTGGTCACTATTATGAATTTCTAAAACCGATGTTCTTTTGACCCCAAATGCATGACCCTCCTTACAGTCGAGGGAATATAATTAAACAAACGTGGCTTCAGAAATTCCAAATTCGCACAGAAGAAAATCGAGATCGATCAATCGAAAGTAAATCCTGATAATATCGATGGTAATCAAGAAAAGAATCATGAAACAGCTAAAAAAACAAATGTTATTTCTCCAGTTCATGTTAGTGATATTCGACCATTATTATCTCAATAAACACGATAGTCGACGAACAAATTACGTTTATTCTTTTTAACCCTTGCAGTACCAGCCTTTTTAAAGCATTATAATAGCAATTTATACTCTCCTAAATTATTTTTTTCGTACTTTCTGATCAATCTCTTGGTGAATATGTCTTGTTCTATTCAATTAGAGAAAATATTATTTATACGATATTCTTTATTTACTGCAGCTTGTATAAAAAATGTGTTTAACGGAATGCTCGTTAGAAATAAACTCAGTACAGCTACAACATTGAGTTGATGTTTTTTTCTTCGTAGAGCGTTCACAAAAGGAACATCTTTTTCGTTTTGTTTGAATAGAGTTCGGATACACCAACGTATTACAATACTCTATTCATTAACCGAAAAACAACAATCGAAGAATTAGTTGCGATTCGTGAACAAATTCGAAAAACATCGATTTTCACTTTTGACAACGAATCAACAACGACAAGAATTTCAATTAATCCAGAAAATATTCGACGATATATTACAACCGTCAAATCAGATCTTCAGTAGGGGTGGAATAATCGAATTAAATAACTTTATTCAATTCGGTTTATTCGACGAAAACCAAATCAATTCTCAAGAAAATCGAGACCTTCAACAGGAATTTAAATTATATTGGGATCATAATTACCCACACGAAACAAATCTTGGTAATGGAACATGCAAATGCCGAAATTGTTTCGGCATTGGACACAAATCACTGATAAGCCTTCAGGATGTCGTAGCATTTCAATTCAATGAATATCTGAATAAAGAATTCACTGGTGAAAACTTTATGATAGGATTGGATCCCAAACTAGTTATCAACATGAACACAAATGAATACAATCATCGGAAAAAACTGAGCCAATATGCCTCAAATGATTGCGATTCGATATTCAGAATAATATCAAACATGAACCTCGTCAAATCAATTAATCATTGAAACCATCGTACATGATGCCACAGAAATGGAAGTCGAACAATCATCAATACAACACTCAGAAAATCCATTAGCAGTCGATGAACGACGACGAATCCATAACAGATCTCGAACACTTCACCAACGACAAATGGCGTACAAACATGAAATATTCATTAGAAATATTGATCATCGATATCCGGTTCGACAAATGAAAATAACATTAAAATCCATGGGTATTGAAATCACACAAGTCAACCCATTGATATCAAACAAAACGAATGAAAGAATTCTTCGAGTTGGTTTAAAACAACCCGACCATCTCGAAAAATATGAAGAACAAACCGAAGGTTTATTTTCGACACGATCATATCATCGAAATTGCCACAAATTTAATAAACAACGTCGACGAAATCATCATGAGCATAGAGACGAACATCGAAACGAACCACATCGACAAAACCATCGCGAACATCGAAATGATCAACAACAGCACAAACAATAATCGACAAAATAAACAGATTCGAAAAAACATTTTTCTTCCTTCTTCTTTCTTTCTTTCTTCTTGACTCTTTCTTCGAAATATGGAAAAAAACCGTTTTCTATCATCATCACTGTTCCTTTCTTCTTGTTAATCTTAATTCTTGTCTTTGAATTGTGAGAAACCGAAAACAGAGACTTTTTGTTATTATCATTGTTCTTTCTCTTCTAGTGAAACCAGTTTTTGTTTGTAGGGGAGAATGTTAGGAAGATGTCGTTATAAGACGACATACTCCTTGACATATCTCTCTCTCTCCCTTTTCATTCTTCTCTCGTCGTTTCTGTTGTTGTGCTTTTGTAAACGTATATATAAATATGGGCAAAAGAATTAAATAAAGTTAGTCCGAATAAGTTCCATCGTAAGTTGGGCTTCTCCTTTCCTTCTCTCCTCCCTTCTGCATAAAGCCCCTAACAAACAGGAAAGAAGATTTATCAAATTAATGTTATTATATAACGGGTAAGTTGTTCATCATTTACTAGTTCGTTATTGTTATTTTTCTTTTTGATTGACAAATCATTTCATTAGTTATCCATCTACGTTTATTGATGAACAATTTGAATACTTTTTTTTCTAAATATATTGGACAGTCATCATTTTTACCATATATTTACAATCAACATCATTTGACATTATTACAAGATGAATTTTATAGTCAACTAACACCTCGTCAATCACAAGCAACAGCACGAGCAGCTACAGCTGATTTGGATAATGATCAAACCGATGATAATGATGCTACCACTATTCATCCTCCGATCCTTGTTAACGAATCATCATCAAAAGAGAACAAATTTCTCATTCACTACAATCATGAAAGACGTTTTCGATGTTTTAAACGCAATTTACATCGAATACATAATCATCTTATACCACGTAATTTAGGATTGGATCTTCGGCTTATCGTAGACAATCGTAATCGGCCATATGCTGCTAATGAATTAATACACAAAAAGCCTCAACGATGGCTATTGATAAATAAAGCAAAAAAATCAAGTGTAAATACCAGCGATTCCTAGGTAAGTTTAAAACCATATATTCATCATCTGACTATATTCTCAATTTCAATTGCAGATCGACATAGAAATTTCCAACAAACCACTGCTCCTAATCAATCAGATATGAACTTTGATTAAGCATATCCTATAATTAAAATATTGTACATTTATACCTTGAATTCAAAACATTTTTCATTTTTCTTTTCAATACAAAATTCTCTCTTTCATTCATATTTAATCGTTTCATCTAACCGATCGAAATCACTTGTTTCATTTATTTTAGATAACATCTGCATAGACACAACAGTTTATTCTTTCAATCTAACATCGTTTCCAAGGACTTTCAAACTGATACAAAAACATATTTCATCAAATACCATCGCGTCGTGTATGCTATTCCGCCCACTTATCAATCGTCATCTATAAAAGCTTCTTGTTTCTTATCATTAAATCCATTTAACAAAAATTTTCATCCAGTACACAAATAAAAACCAATACTCTCACAATCACTTTAAATTCATTCGAATTATTTCTTAGAAATCAACATCAAAGATTCATTTATTATAATTCATTCATATATATTCGCTCAATCAACATAGATTAATCCAAATTTTATACCATTCCAACAGTCTTATTCATCCATACAGTCCGAAATACTTTATAGAAACAATATTATTTATATCCACATTCAACTACAAATTGTTAGTCTGCAACTAAGGTAAAGCCAGTGATGAGATAAATCTGTGAAACTCTAGCGAAATCCGGATCATGGCAGGACTTCCTCAAAACTGTCGAAGATACATTTACTACTGATCAATTGATTGAAATTTTACCAATTGATTGGCAGCAAAGTAAAGATTATTCTTGGAAAATAGAATAATTATGTAAGCCATCTGATGAGCTAGTGAAATTCTAGCGAAATCCGGATCATGGCAGGACTACCTCACCCTCAACACCCTCAAGATAGAATAATCAGACAAGCCATCTGATGAGTCCATGAGATTCGGACGAAACCGGTCATGGCAGTACTTCCTCACCCTCAAAAGTTGAGAATAGCAAATTAATTTGTATTGTTTTATACATATATACAAGTTGATCTGTTTTCGTATTGATGATCTCCGTAGCGGGAGTGAAATCTTAAGCTGATGGCTGCTGTTCTTACCCTTTAAGTTAAGATTTAATTTGATGCAGTATCGATTCCAAACTTATTCGTGAAGACCCTTAAGCAAGGTCGAAACCGGTCGTAAGTATGCTTGGAATTAACTTATGAACTCACCCTCAATGATATTTACTAATCAATCGGTAATAGAAAGTCGATCGCTGAAAAGCAAAGATTGATATCTAGCAGATTACTTTGACTTTTCGTCAAAGAATATATTAATCTGTTCTCCAAAAGTTTTAAAAGTTCTTTCAGTTTCTCCATATGAATTCTTCCAGTCACGACATTTATCATTTCGTTTGTCTTTGATTTCGTTGAATATGTGTCTGCACCGCTTCGTAATTTTCGTCTTCAATATCGTTGAACGCGAGATCTAGTCTCCAGAGTGTCTGTGAAAAGTCAACACCCTTAATTAAGAAAGATCAACAAACAATCGAACTCACGGTATTAGTTCGTAACACATCAGCCAGACGTTGTGCTCCTTCATCTCCGATTTTATTCACTTGGAGATACAGTGCCATGAGAGTCTGTGTGGAAATCTCAACACGCTTATATGAGACACATCGAAAACCGATCATACTCACCTTGTTTTTACGTAACCCATCAGCTAGATGTTGTGCTCCTTCATCTCCGATTTCATTTTCCGAGAGATCTAATGTCGTCAGCGTCTGCGTCGAAAATTCAACACGCTTCATTGAGAAAGATCACCAAAAAAGTCACACTCACGTTATTAGTTCGTAATGCACGAGCTAGATGTTGTGCTCCTTCATCTCCGATATAAGTCCCTTGCAGATTCAGTGTTATGATTGACTATGTGAAAAGTCAGCATGCCTATGGGACAGAGATCAACAAAAAAATCACACTCACCGTGTTGTTTCGTAACCCGTCAGCTAGATGTTGTGCTCCTTCATCTCCGATTCCATTTTCCGAGAGATCTAATGTCGTCAGCGTCTGCGTCGAAAATTCAACACGCTTCATTGAGAAAGATCAACAAAAAATCACACTCACCACGTTAGTTTCTAATGCAACACCGAGATGTTGTGCTCCTTCATCTCCGATTCCATTTCTCGAGAGATATAACACGGTGAGTGTCTGTGTCAAAACGTCAACGCGTTTAATTGAGACAGATCGACAAAACAATCACACTCACGTTATTAGTTCGTAATGCACCAGCTAGATGTTGTGCTCCTTCATCTCCGATATAATTCGTGGAGAGATCTAGTCTCTTAAGCGTTGTCTATGCAAGAGAATCAACGCGTTTAATTGAGACAGATCGACAAGACAATCGGACTCACTCTGTTTTTTCGTAGTGCACTAACTAAATGTTGTGCTCTTTCATTTTGGATTCCATTTTCCGAGAGATTTAATATCGTCAGCGTCTGTGTCAAAACGTCAACGCGTTCAATTGAGAAAGATCAACAAAAAAGTCACACTCACCACGTTAGTTTCTAATGCAACACCGAGATGTTGTGCTCCTTCATCTCCGATTCCATTTCTCGAGAGATATAGCACGGTGAGTGTCTGTGTCAACACGTCAACACGTTTAATTGAGATAGACCGACAAAACAATCACACTCACGTTATTAGTTCGTAATGCACCAGCTAGATGTTGTGCTCCTTCATCTCCGATTCCATTTTCCGAGAGATCTAGTCTCTTAAGCGTTGTCTATGCAAGAGAATCAACGCGTTTAATTGAGACAGATCGACAAGACAATCAGACTCACTCTGTTTTTTCGTAGTGCACTAACTAAATGTTGTGCTCCTTCATTTCCGATTCTATTTTCCGAGAGATTTAATATCGTCAGCGTCTGGGTCGAAAATTCAGCACGCTTCATTGAGAAAGATCAACAAAAAATCATACTCACCCTGTTTTCTCGTAATGCACCAGCTAGATGTTGTGCTCCTTCTTCTCCGATATAATTCTTGGAGAGATATAACACGGTGAGTGTCTGTGTCAAAACGTCAACGCGTTTAATTGAGACAGATCGACAAAACAATCACACTCACGTTATTAGTTCGTAATGCACCAGCTAGATGTTGTGCTCCTTCATTTCCGATTCCATTTTCCGAGAGATCTAATGTCGTCAGCGTCTGCGTCGAAAATTCAACACGCTTCATTGAGAAAGATCACCAAAAAAGTCACACTCACGTTATTAGTTCGTAATGCACGAGCTAGATGTTGTGCTCCTTCATCTCCGATATAAGTCCCTTGCAGATTCAGTGTTATGATTGACTATGTGAAAAGTCAGCATGCCTATGGGACAGAGATCAACAAAAAAATCACACTCACCGTGTTGTTTCGTAACCCGTCAGCTAGATGTTGTGCTCCTTCATCTCCGATTCCATTTTCCGAGAGATCTAATGTCGTCAGCGTCTGCGTCGAAAATTCAACACGCTTCATTGAGAAAGATCAACAAAAAATCACACTCACCACGTTAGTTTCTAATGCAACACCGAGATGTTGTGCTCCTTCATCTCCGATTCCATTTCTCGAGAGATATAACACGGTGAGTGTCTGTGTCAAAACGTCAACGCGTTTAATTGAGACAGATCGACAAAACAATCACACTCACGTTATTAGTTCGTAATGCACCAGCTAGATGTTGTGCTCCTTCATCTCCGATATAATTCGTGGAGAGATCTAGTCTCTTAAGCGTTGTCTATGCAAGAGAATCAACGCGTTTAATTGAGACAGATCGACAAGACAATCGGACTCACTCTGTTTTTTCGTAGTGCACTAACTAAATGTTGTGCTCTTTCATTTTGGATTCCATTTTCCGAGAGATTTAATATCGTCAGCGTCTGTGTCAAAACGTCAACGCGTTCAATTGAGAAAGATCAACAAAAAAGTCACACTCACCACGTTAGTTTCTAATGCAACACCGAGATGTTGTGCTCCTTCATCTCCGATTCCATTTCTCGAGAGATATAGCACGGTGAGTGTCTGTGTCAACACGTCAACACGTTTAATTGAGATAGACCGACAAAACAATCACACTCACGTTATTAGTTCGTAATGCACCAGCTAGATGTTGTGCTCCTTCATCTCCGATTCCATTTTCCGAGAGATCTAGTCTCTTAAGCGTTGTCTATGCAAGAGAATCAACGCGTTTAATTGAGACAGATCGACAAGACAATCAGACTCACTCTGTTTTTTCGTAGTGCACTAACTAAATGTTGTGCTCCTTCATTTCCGATTCTATTTTCCGAGAGATTTAATATCGTCAGCGTCTGGGTCGAAAATTCAGCACGCTTCATTGAGAAAGATCAACAAAAAATCATACTCACCCTGTTTTCTCGTAATGCACCAGCTAGATGTTGTGCTCCTTCTTCTCCGATATAATTCTTGGAGAGATATAACACGGTGAGTGTCTGTGTCAAAACGTCAACGCGTTTAATTGAGACAGATCGACAAAACAATCACACTCACGTTATTAGTTCGTAATGCACCAGCTAGATGTTGTGCTCCTTCATTTCCGATTCCATTTTCCGAGAGATCTAATGTCGTCAGCGTCTGCGTCGAAAATTCAACACGCTTCATTGAGAAAGATCAACAAAAAATCATACTCACGTTATTAGTTCGTAATGCACGAGCTAGATGTTGTGCTCCTTCATCTCCGATTTGATTTTCCGAGAGATAAAGCACGGTGAGTGTCTGTGTCAAAACGTCAACGCGTTTAATTGGGACAGATCGACAAGACAATCAGACTCACTGTTTTTTCGTAGTGCACTAACTAGATGTTGTTAGTGCACTAAGAAAAACTATTGAACAGGGAGAGTATAGTGGAAAATTTTACAATGGTACTCAGGATCGAGGAATTCAATCCGAAGTTTTCTCTGAGGTATGAGAGTATCGCGTGGAGTACAGGAGTATCATCCGAGTACGGGAGTACCATTTCGAGGACTGGAACAAGAGAAAAACGGCACTCCGCCACTCCAATACTCCTGGCTCTACTCCCGCACTCCGAAAATACTCCGGCACTTCTGAAACACTCGCGGAATCGCGAGTCCACCAGTCCTATGGCAGAAATTGATATATGGTTCAAATGTCTGAGTTCCTCTGAGTAGAGGAGTATGTTCAAGATACTGTAACCTCGAAATTCTGAGTATCAGAGTACGGGAATATCGGGATCCTGGAGTGTCGGTTCCCCCTTGATTGGATACGAAACTTCTTCAAGTTCTAAAGCTTATATAGAGTTTGGTACAAAACCATTGATTGCTGCCACTTCCTCAAAATGCTTTTCTACGGAACCCTTGTAAGCTCTAAAACTCCTCAAAGGATTTTTACGAAATCATTCTTAGACATCTAACAAGTATCTAAGGCTTTATAGAAAATCTTCTCTAGCTCCAACAGCCATGAACATTTGTATACGAAATCTTCTTGAGCTTCTATTCTTGCTAATGGTTTGATACAAAATCTTGTTTAGAGTTTCAGAAATTATAAAAGTTTCAAACAAAACCATACATATTACGAAACCTCTTAGATGTTTTGAAAAACGGTGCGGTACTATTTGGAATACGTTAAACTTCCACGAAACCCTACAAGATTCGTCAAAAACCTTTTTTTGTTTTCAGTGTAGAGCGTCGCTATCCGAGACACAATTCTGCTAGTCGTTGTTATTAGGAACAGTTTTTAGCTGAACTGTCGGTATTAGAGACAACCTCCTGCCAGCCGTCGTTATTAAGAAGAGAACCTGATACTTGTCATTTTCCACCACAGAGTCTGCTGGTAGTCGTTATTGGGGACAGGGTGGTTTCCAACATTTCGAGGCTTTACCCTTTCAAATGATATGTTTTCCTCTTCTCCGAATTCATGCCTCGTGAACCGCTGGACTAAGATAGACTTCGACTTCGCCTTGAAAAATACTATCTGTACTTTGACTCGATTTCACATGAAAATATGTTAAAGAAAGAATTTTCTCTAATTATAATACATTTCTGATGAAATTCATTGACGCGTCATTATTAGGGACATCGAGTTGGCTTGCCGTTGCTATTGTAGAAGGTGCTGTTAATACTGACGAAGAGTGATGACCTTCGCATACCGCTGTTTTCTCATCCTTGTTTGAAAGCAGAGATTCCATAGATTCTCCTAATCGAATATTGGTTCGAAGCCAATGCAATCAGGGTGTGCACCGACGCAAACAAGGCTATGTCTTTTGTTACCGCCGTTATTAAGGAATTTAACTGTATGTGTATCACAAGATTTTACTTGCAGTGATCCACTTCGGTAAAACACAAAACTGTTAACGATAAGGATTTTTGCACTCTATTGCATATGTAATAATAGATCAGAGGAGCTTTTGAAGAAATGTTCAAAATTTTTCTCATAGTCCGGTATTTCGCGAGACGGTATACCGTAGACCTTAGGCGGTAACGGTACATTACAGTGCAGTATGATGCTAATGAATGCGTTATACGGTACGAGACGGTGTCAACTTTTTGCAGTACCGCCTGCCTCTAAATCTTTATAAAACTAACAGGAAATTTAATTTCAATGTATGATTGGAAAGATCCCTAATTTCATTCATCTCATTCATTAACTTGGAAGACGTTTTCTTAGAGATGAATCCTTTGAAATTATCACAAGATTAGACTAGACAAAGCTTTCCATTTTACTGTTATCGAATTACGAATTTTAATTAAACTAATTATTTCTTAACTTAAGTAGATGATATGAAAATTTTTCTCTTTAATTATAAGAAGCAAATTACTTACATCATTATTTTGTAGATAATATGCCATAAATTCCATATCATCATCCGTTAATTCTTTTTCCTTCAACTCCAGTTTTGAGTTCGTCTGGGTTTCATTGATCATTTGTTCAAGTTCTGGATTTTCTGGTTTCGATGCTGAATAATTCATACAAAAACATAAGCAAGTAATTAGAATACATCAATAAGTAGAAATACAGGGTGTTTGAAAAATAACTCCCTATTTTAATTTCTTTATCAGTCACAAGTAGCACTCATCTGATGAGGTATGTGCAGATTTCCTGAAAAGTAAATTGCGGAAATTTCTATGATTCCCATATATGATACAACAACCTATCAACTTGAAATTTATACACAACATTAGAAAACAACAAATCATTTATACTAGTTCCACGAAACTCAGTCGATTCTAAATCTAATGAGACATATCGATACAAGACCTAGGGGTAGAAATCTGTGGAAATTTTGGTAATTTTAGGAAAATTTCTGTATTTTCTGAAACATGTTTCAGTATTAATTGAAATTCATGTACGGGGAAGGGACCGACGAAAGTAAAGAAGGTGATAGTTTTGGTTGTTTCCATGGATTTCTAAAAATTTGATTAGTTGAGGTTGTCGAATGTTTTATGCTAATCGAAGATCGTACAAGCAATATCAAGTTGAGAAACCATCGGTAACTTCATAAGGTCATCAACTTTAAGATACTGCATTATAGTTGATTTTTCGATGGAAGAAGGTTTTACGGGCAATGATTTTAAAGTATTTGTATAGGAATGGCGCAATTGCTGTATATTAAAAGTGTTTGATGTGAGGTAAATAAAATTAAACAAAGGGTCGGTAGGAATATTATTTTTTGCGCTACTCTGTTTCTGGTGTAATTAGATTATTGAATGATGACTGAGTGTTTCATGAGTGTTTATCATCGTATCTTAGGTTTTTCTCGATACGATGCAACCTTGTTTTATGTCTGGGAAAGATTTCGAGTATTTTGATTATGATCTTTACTGTTTAGGCTGATTCACTAAAGCTGCCTCTTATACTTCGTTTTCTCTAACGTTGATACTTATTAAAATGAGTGTTTAAAAAGCAAATCGTTGAATGGATCAGAGCTCATATTGTTGGTCTAGATCTTCTGCTGATGATCTAGCGAAATAGGGAAGAAAGGAAAAATATTCAATACGTTAATGTTGAAGAAAATTGGGTGAGATATAGAAAGAAAAATTATCAGAAGAGAAAATAATAAATGATCATCAAAGAGAGCTGAAGTATCACTATGGTTCATATACTAATTTTCGATTAAACGCTTGTTGTTATGTATGTTTATTTGCTCGTTCAATAAAATTTCCTATGAGTTTATAAACATTATTTCTCATTCATATTTTTTATGGAGCGGACATTTTTTCTCTCTCCTTATATTCAATTCAGCGCTTCATCATTCGTCTTTTTTCGTTTTTATATTTTCATTTATCGAGTTTAAAGCAAATGTATGCATCATTCTCCTCTTTTTTATTCGTCGTTTTAAATGAAACTGTTATTATATTATAATTTTCGAGAAAATTACCCAACTGAATTACTCTACTAATATTCTTTTTGATTTCTGAGTCGATTATTGATCATAAAGAACACAACATAAAAATTCGTAAGACAAAGAAAAGGTGTTTACTTTACCTCTTTGTTTGTCTTGCTTCTCTCATATTCATCGCTTCTTATCTTAAGATTCTTTATCACTGTTTTACTGTATTTTATTCATTACTCTCTATCAATACATTTGTTCGCTCATCTTTCTTTTCTTCCTCTTATTGTAACGAATCTTTTGGTATCATTAATAACCAACCACATAATTTGATCTGATGCTTCGTTGACATGGATGACTGTCATCATAGTGAAGCGTGTGCATACTGCTCTCTCCATTTTTTTGTTCCATCAGGACAGCCTTCACTTTTAATAGATGACAAGAGAAAAGGGAAAGTGAACGCATAGGGACATGGAGAAAAGAAACAAATGTGTCAAACGATAAGAATTAGCGTTTCGTTCTTGTTCGTATTGAAATAACACATGTAAATTATTAGGATGCGTTAATCGAAGAAGAATATATACGGTTTATTGGCTCGGATGGCCCTTACAAATATCTAACTCAACCAAAGACGAAATGTAAAAGACTGGGGAACCGGCAAGATGAGCACACATGCATTTAGGTGAGGGAGAGGGCGTAATTACACGTCTGCTGATCTTTCAATAACCCAAAAGACCGCGAGTCTACCTCAAACATCGAACGGAAGGGTAATTCCAGGATCTACGAATATGCCTCCTACAATGCAACATTCAGAAAACACAAATTTCTGAATAAACCTATAAAAACATTTCAGAAGTTCCTTTAACTCTTTCCCATTAAAACATCTTATCTCAGACTTTTATATAACATTTTTTACATATGAAAACTATTACACAACTTCCAAAACTTACTCTAACTATCTATGCTTATGCTTTCTTCACTGCCTAAAACAGTCTTTGAGCATATGAAATATTCTCTTTCTTTTCATTCTAATCCTGTGTGCATTTTTGCGACCACAAATTTAATATATTATCACGTTGAAAGAGTGTCTTCAAGCTTTAGACAAACTGCTATCAAATCTTTCTTCAATTATTCACTCAAAGATCCTGTCTAAGCAACTTGGAAATCATTTGCGTTTGCCTGCAATTATTAACAACTCCGTCCTTATCTCTGGTCATGATATTTATTTCTCTAACTATCTACTTACAATTACAAGAAACACAAAAACTTCTCACATTCACTCGAAATTTCTAAAATTTCCACCGTCTTTGACGCCTAGGTCTCGTATCTACGTCTATCATTTTTATTATCATTTACTGAAATTTCCAATGCTTTTAACCCACAAGTAACGCTCATCTATGGACTCGCTCTGCTCTTTCTCGTAGAGATCATCGTCTCACCATTTTATAACCTTATTTATGACAACGATTTTGAAAAGCAAAACTAGAAATATCTCCTCATTTTTCTCTCTAACATATCTACCGTAGTGTACCAGTAGAAGTAATCTGGACTACATCAGCTTCCAAATATATCTCTAGCACAAAAAACTCTCTTTATAAATTCACTTTCAATGGAGGCTGTTCATATCACATCAATTATTCTACTGATTATAACAAATCGCTTCTCGTCGGTCGTCGGCGAACTATGGTTTGCCACTCCCGACTCCACAACGCCCAGCATCCATTGAACTTAAACCGATGTCCTATTGACATTAACCATCGAATGTTAAAAGTTATGCCTTCCTAGATAAAACTAGCATGACATTCGAACTGCTCGTGCTAAAATACTTCTTGATGACCTTTCATTAAAAATATCGCTAACTAATTATTAACTATTAATAATTAATAATTGGTTAACAGTTAACTGCACAGTTCAGTTAGCTCGATTTCAATTATCTAGGGCCCTACTATTCTCGGATCTGGTATAGATAACAGCACGTTTGTATTGAACGGATGTTCTTTTGACCTCTGCGGACCAGCAGTTACCAGGATTTATTTTATTGAGATTTATTTGGATTTATTTTATTTAGATTTATTTGGATTTATTTAAAAAATCCTTGTATATTTCGAAATAAATCCCACCATATCTCGCTAGTGTGGGTGAAGGCGGAACCTAAAGTGAGGGTGCGGATGATAATGGGATGATGCACAAGATTGAGGGTACCATGAAATCTTGACACAATAAATAAGTCCGTCACAAATAAATAAATCCTGTTGAAGAATAAATCTCAAAAAAAATAAATCCTGGTATCCCCTCAATCATGTTACAAACGTCCTTTAGAAAATGTCCTTGACAAAATGTCCTCCAGAAGTGGTCCTGAGAAAAAAATGTCCTTTGGATTTTGTCCTTCTGAAAATGTCTCTCGAGCAAATGTCTCTGATAGAAAATGTCCATTAGAAAATATCCCTCTTTTGAAAATGTCCTTTATCGTAGAACTGATAGATTTCATATAAAAGATTAAAAATCTAGATGACGCTATAATTTGTTCATACAATTATAACAATTAAATTATATGGATAGAGGATTTTCATACTTATCGATGGGAACTATTCGATAAAGAAAAACATATCTTATTGTCGTTACATAATCGTGTGTATTAAATACGAATTAATAGAAATTGAGAACAGTTTTAAATGGCATCGAATTATCTTTTCGGAACTAATGAATCATCATCTTCACCGTTATCCTCACGATCTTCTTCTTCATTATCTTCATCATTAACCTCAATAAGTCCAGTTGCGAATGAAATAATAATTACTAAGACAACATCGAACAAACGTAAATCTATGCTGAGTATCCAAGGCTATCAGTTTCAAATGAAAAATTACAATAAAGCCAAGACGATTAAATTTTGGCGATGTGGAAATCGAAACTGTGGAGTACTTTTACACACAAATCTCAATGATGAATTCATACGTTTTTCTGGTAGTGTGAGCGAACATTCTCATGCACCAAATCCAGCTGAATTAGAAATAAGAAATTTGAGAGAAGAAATGAGAAAATGAGCTGAGAATGAATTGTTACCGTTACAACAAATTGCCGAACAAGAAGTTCGAAAAGGTTTACTTACAGGCGAAGCTCTTGCGATTTTACCGAATATTCTTAATCTAGGTATAGTAAACTAACTTTTCATAAAATATTGCTACGATTCTATGGTAATTTCAGGACACAATTTAATACGTGTTCGTCGACAAACAACGCCTACAATTCCAACTTCTTGTTTTTTTACAATTCCAGAAGAATACAAAACATGCCATGTAAATCATGATCGCTTATTATTACACGATAGTGATGATTTACAATCCCAAATCAACAATTCTTTGTATTCACAACCTGAAGGACGAGTTCTTATTTGGTCATCAGACGTTCAATTGAATTTATTATTCAGTAGCAAGAAGTTGTACATGGATGGCACGTTTGCTTCAGCACCGCCGTATTTCAATCAATTATTTATTATACACTCTATTCATCAAGATTCATGTACATTCTTTGTTTTTTTGTCAAATGTTCTTGATCATTGCTTTCTAACAAAATATATTTTTTGAAATAGATGTACCAGTTGTTTATGCTCTACTACCTGATCGAAAAACATCGACGTATATGTACTTATTTCATATTCTATTTTCTGAAGCAAGAAAACGAAATGTTGTATTTGATCCCTCATTGATCATGACTGATTTTGAACCTGGAATTTCAAAAGGGATACTAGTAGAACTAACTATGATTATATTCGCTCTTATGTTGTCTTCATGCTACAAAAATGTTGTTTTCACTCATAGTTTGGAGAGAAGACAGTATACAAGGGCTGTTTCTACCACTTATGTAAAGCCATCTACCGCAATGTTCAATTTAATGGATTATCTGCAATGTATTTGGAAAATATTATGGTTCGTAGCACGATTCGACAGATGATGGCTTTAGTATTAGTTCCTCCAGATCATGTTCCACATCTATTTGCTTGTCTTGGTGAAGAACTAAATCCAGACGAACGTGATGAACTAACATGTTTATTTAATTATTTTAATAGTCAATGGATGAAGCAAATATCCATGTGGAATGCTTTTGATCTTTCAGACAGAACTAATAATTTCAGTAAAGGTATGCAAAGAAATTCAGTGAAAACTCCACCCTATAAATTCATGTGTTATAGGATATAACAACAGATTCAAACGACGATTACAAAAGTCATACCCGAATATATGGGAGTTTATAAAGTCGCTTAAAGATGAAATTCAAATTGTACATGATTTAATTATTCAGATAAACTCTGGTATGACACCTCGAGAAAAAAAGCTTCAATCAAAATTAGTTGATAAACGAATGAAAGAGTTGTACGATCGATTCAAAAATGGAAAAATTACAATCGAATGTTTATTAAAAGAACTTTCTTTCTATGTCGTTCACTAAAAACAAATTATCAAATCGTTCATTAGAGTAAAAAAATAATCCGATTAATGTTATTATTAATTGTTTTTTATTTTGCATCTGAAAGAACATTTTAACTATAGGGGACGTTACGTCAAAGGACCATACGATAAAGGACAATTTCTAAGGGACATTCTCTTAAAGGGCATTTTCACTGAGGGACATTTTTTGAAGGACCAATACTGAAGGGCAATTTGTCAAGGACATTTTCTAAAGGACATCGGGAACATATACCATATTTTTAACCCCTAGATCTAGCATCTATTTTCGGTATTTCTGAAATTTCTAAAGTTTATTACCCCCAGATCTAGTACTTATATCTATCATTATTTTCATCAGCTTCTGAATTTGCTGAAATTCTCTCGAAATTTCCAAAGTTTCCACTTTCTTTCACTTCTAGCTGCAGTGTCTATATCTCCTACTATAATTATCAGTGATTGCAAAATTTTCGGGATTGCTTAGAAATTTCTGCAGCTCTTTGTAGAGAATGTCGTCAATGCTTCAGTGACTTATGTGTAATTTCTGAATTTCGTTGAGAAATTATAGAAAATGCCTTTTATTTTAATGTTACCTATTAATTTGACAATTTATGTTGTTGTAGTGTATGTAGAAATATGAGAAATTTCTGAAATTCACTTTCGAAGAAATCTGCACACTGCTGGTGAATAAATACGCATGATCGGTCTGAATAAATTTCTATGAAATCAGAGCAAAGCATCAAAACATGTTGTATAACTAAGACACGAACCTTTTCCATTAATCCTCTCCTAACTGATCACCCCGTCTATCTGAACGATATAGGAAAGTCCCGGTGATGTTCACAATAGAGGGGTTTTACTGTATAGAAGATAGTTCTGTAGATGAATGATATGATTGTAGATAGTTTGAAAGTCAACTCATTATTTATACTTTTTCCTTCGATTAAAACATAAAACACGAACTCACTTAACAGCTTTGCAGACGCAGCACTTCTTGTATGTTGTTGGTGCTGCTGTCTTTGCTCAGTGAGTGTATTAATCATCTTAAGCCAATCAGGAAACATTCCAGGATACTTAGAACTGACGAACCAGACGTCATTAACACCTTTAAGTTTAAGATGCTTGATTCCTAAACGAATTTCTTCTTTCAAGGTTTCCCTCTCGTCTTCTTGATGTTGGTCAAATTTGTTCACCACAATATAGTATTTCAAATTGATACAATCAAGTAGACGAAATACGCTAGTCATTTCTTTTACCGTTGTCGTAATTAATACAAGACGATGTGTCAATTGTTTCCAAAAGGCAAAATATTCTTTGGTAAAGTAAGACATTTCATCACTTTTGCCAGGTACTTCATAGAGAGAGAAACCGTGACCATCATATCGTCGTAATTGAGTTGTTGTTTCACCAGGTCCGGTAGCTGCAACTGGTTTTCCAAGGAACCCATTAAGCATAGTACTCTTACCGGTTGAAATAATACCGAAAAAGGCAATATTGATTCCTGTCATTTTCAGTGGTTGTGCCATTGCTGCTAGGTGCTTCAACGCTTCCACACCCATACTATAATGTTCGTTCAAATCATTGAAAGATCCAATCTGATCGTCATCAATTTCTTCACATAGCTCATTGAATCTTTCCATTGGCTTTCGATTTCTTTCTTGATATTTTTGAATTTGCCAAAGTAATTTTCTACTTTTCGATTGGTATGTGCACAATAGCAGATAAAAGATGTGTGCAAATCGTCTCTACAACTGAAGAAACAAATGAAATGAAACTAATTCAAGTCTCAATTTTAGAGTAATCTATAGTCTCTATCAATTTCGAAGATTTTTAAGATATTTTGAAAAAAAATTTAATAGAAATCGAATAGAAATCGACGTTTTACTTTTCAAAGGAACGGAGCAATTATGTCGATTTCTAAAAAAAGAAACGACAGGACAGATTGAATTCAGTTTTGAATAATCAATACACAGATCCTAAATATTTTGAAAAATTAACTTCGATATTAACCTCCGCAAACTGATTTTTCTGTACTTTCTAAATTATAAACGGTCATTTCTTAATGAGTGGATTGGCTGAGTTTCGTGAAACCTGAACGCATTCACAAAGTAAAAGCGCACATTTCTATCATGTTTTATCAAACAATAGTCTAGAATACTGCAAAGATCTTCTGATTTGAAATGAATTAAGGCTACTCCCTCTTGTTTGTTGAAAAACAATTTTTCCACGTTTTTTTTCTTTTTTTTATCAGCGACTAGAGGAGATATTCGCCGTTGCTCGGGACACTTTCACGGTGAAAATTTGGCGTAATAAAAAACGACAGCAGATGCAGAGAAAAATGTGCTCGAAAGTTTTGCATCTGTCAGCAGAGCAGGTCCCGTCGTGCATACACTCACACACTCTCTAAAGTGCTATAGTTCAACAAATAGTTTGAGTTTTTATGTTTTCTCTTTTGTTCATGCCCACTCATACACACCAAACTCAAAACCAACTCCACTGCAAAACGATAGCCGTTGGCAGATGCACTGAAAACTGTAAGAAAACACGAACTTCCTTTGAAAATCACAAAAAGGGAGTTTTATCAAAAACTGTATTAACGCCGATGAGCCATCCACCCATCTCTGATCCCCTCGCCTTACCCTGTCGGGTGGAATTCAATTCGGATTCGACTTCTTCACACCGGAAAATCCCTGGCAACTGTTTCTGAGAAAATTCGAATTTCGATGTTTTTTTTTATCTCTGGAAAGCACACATATACACACTATCGTTTTTCGTACGACCTCGCATCCTAGAGAGAACGAACCAACCTATTTTCAAGGCAAATTAATCGCGGATTCGAGCTCGTCATTCTCAAAAACCCTTTGTTACGCGTCTTGTGCTCGGTCACAATGAGAATCTCGTCTGCCAACTATACCCATGACAATCCAAAATACTCTATTTTCGCTGGTCGGACACATATTTCGACCATCTGTGGACCCAGGATGACATAGTTTCGGCTGAAAAGTAGTCATTGCCCTGCTCCTGGATGCATGGATGCTCGATGAAAAATTTGGTGGCAGAGCTCCGAATGGGCTGGGCTGGGCCATAGAAAAGAAGCCCATGGGCTATCAAGTGATTTTACAGCCCGACCCATGGGCGGTTTGTTATAACCTAGCCCAGCCCAGCCCACCCATGGGCCACCCATGTAATTAAAATTTTCTGTTTTACACCAGCCAAAGTTATTCATCATTCTTTATGTGAAATTCATTGAGAATACTAATACTATAAATAACACAATACAGATATTTAGTGACATAAACGACAACTTGAAAAACCTTCAATTCGTTGAAATTGAATACTATTATCGAGTTTCTTAGTAAGAAATCTGAAACATTTCCAATACAATGAAGAATTTGTTTCTTCGTTTTTAATAACTGTGTAGATAGATGACTGTTGTTTCAAAACAGATTTAATTCGATCGGACGTGTACTTCTGAGAGTCATAAGAAAAGGAACTAGTAGCATCTATTCAATAGATAATGATTAAAACAAATAAGTAGAAGCAAACTTACAGTTAGAAGAAATTGATGATGATGGTGATGATGAAGGAGAAGAAAATGACAATGTGACTGTTGATAAATAGATATTTGATCAAAAGACATTTGTGTAAATGATGATAGATTTTAAATTTAAAAAATTATTTCGATAGTTTTCTATTTTTTCTTCTTTGTGCTCTCTATCACTTCAATCTTCAGTTCAAAATGTTTAAACCAGTTAAAAAATTAAACGAAACTTTCGAATATTTCGTAATATACGACATTTTCCGGAATTTCTATATTTTAATCGAAAGTAGTATTAGCCCAGCCCAACCCGGACCCACCCATGGTTTTTGCTCTTTTTAAAACTCAGCCCAGCCCAGCCCATGGGTTTTCGTTTGAAAAAAAACCGGCCCATGGGTCACCCTAAGCCGGGCTGGGCCGGGTTGGGCCGGGTTGGGCCGGGTGAAGCCCAGCCCATTCGGAGCTCTGTTTGGTGGCTTTTGCGGTCTTGCTAAGAAAATGCATGAAAAACAGGCAGATAAACTTTCTTCTTTATATAAACAACTAGCGCTCATCCTGTGGATTCGCTGACCCTTTTCTGAAAGAGTTATTGTACTAGTTTGTCGTGAGAAGATCATCATAGTTTATTACTATTCATTGTGAAATTATATATAAATACACCTTACCTGTATTTCAAGTTGTAACAAATGTTGAATGTGAACGATGCAAATGCTTGTCGCTGTTTAAAAAAATGTAGGAAAAGTAAACTTGTCGCTGTTTAATTACGTTGAACTAAAAGAGAGAAGTCACTAATGATTTTGTCGTTTTCTTGCTGAAGCTATCACAGCCTTATATATCTCCATAACATGCTTCATTGATTTCTTCTGGGTTTTTTACCACGTAAAGGTAAATTGGAAAGAATGTGTATCAATCCTCATTACTTTCTTTGACAGCGCGTTATCGATTGTGAATAGTAACCAATCAAGCGCGGAAAGTGGGAAAAAACCAACATAAGTCTGTGCGAAAAAATCAATTCATCTTGAGGGTGAGTAAAGAAGCACACCGCTATCACAAGTTCGACCTTGCTTGAGGGTCTCATCAGACGGCTTAATCGTAGAGTATAGACTCTATTGTAATAATTCGAAGATCACAAATAAGATGTCCATATTTTAAGGTGCAGGCAATTCAAACTTCAAGTGACATTTTTTTTTCTGATTTTTTTTTACATCATTTGATACAGCCGAAGTCGCTGATCACGAATATCTACTTTTTAGCCTTACCAGATTTTTCCTTCAGATCGAAAATTACGAAATATTGAGGGGGTATCGACTCTGTCAAAAAACGCATCTTCTCCAAAAACATGTAAAATTTTTATTTTCTTCTTATTCTCGACTTTTAAAAATGATTTTTTCGGATTCAGCATCACAAACTGAGTCTAGAAAAGTTCTTAAACTCATTCATGATCCAAAACTATATTGGTGGTGGCACTTTGAATCGCATCGAGTCTAGCACCAGGCTTGCCAAATCTCCTGATTTGGCCAGGAGTCTCCTGATTTTTTAACTTTTCTCCTGATCAAAATTCTCCTGAATTCAGGAGCTGATTTTAAAGATTTTCTACTGATTTCTCCTGATTTTCGAAATTTCGAAGAATTTTAATTTTCTGGCTATATTTTCAAGCAGTGAAGGAGATTTTAGATGATACTAAACTGAGCATAGTGGCAGAAGATTGTAAAGTCTGAAATAATTTTCTTCTTTATCTTCTAAGTATAGAAGACAATAACTCAAATGAGTTCTATGAATAAAAAGAACAGAATGATCATGAGCAATATTGAACAATGTTGAATTTCTAATACAAGAGTATTTTCGCTCAGTAGAACAAAACGAACATTGACTGGAAACTGTTTGATTGAAATGAATCCTTTCAATTTCGTGATTATATAAAGAGTTAAAGTCTGAAAATCCACAAAAGTGAAA
>Ga0209915_1002035_pt1 | contig 24069 bp, 20 predicted proteins | sample ThiBiot_750_plan_FD_183952 | JGI IMG/M metagenome (GOLD analysis project Ga0209915, IMG submission 183952) | Wastewater bioreactor microbial communities from Cape Town, South Africa - Thiocy_cont_750_plan (SPAdes) | ecosystem: Engineered > Bioreactor > Thiocyanate-remediating > Anaerobic-Aerobic... | reverse complement strand
GTAACTAAAAAGCCTGAGCGTACAACTGATTTGCATTCTCAAATTGAAATAATGAATTGGTTTATTTATTTATATGATGTGCTCGAAGAAACTCCACCGAGTAGTAATGCAAAGAAGCAGTTTGTTGAAGAGTGTCGAAAAAGATATCAAAACGAAGCGTCTACACTTCGTGTAATTAACGAATTTAGTGAAGTTTATGTGCCCGAAAGAGCTATTTGGTGGTATACTCGCGAAGGTTTTCTTTTTCGATTTGTTAATCGAACATTACGTCAACGTGATCAAAATGAAATGTTATTGATTCATTTTTTTATTTATGATCTTGCAAAACAATTAAAAATTGAATCAGATAAAAATAAGGATGCTGAATGGATGACTGAGCATGTATATCGTGGTCAGTTAATGTCTACCGCTGAGATTCAATTCATTCAAAAACGAAAATTTCATATACTCTATGTCAATACATACTTATCAACATCGACCGACCTCGAACTTGTAAAAATGTTTGCTGGTGCGGGTTGTGATAAAGAAAATGACTCCGAACAATCTGTTATTTTCGATATAACTGGTATCAACAGTGGTGGACCATCAGAAAAAAGTGTTGCTGATATTCGTCATTTAAGTTTTAATAGTGATGAATGTGAAATATTATTTGCACCAGGATATACATTTACTGCAGATGAGATTACGTATAATGAAGATGAAAAGTTTTGGAATATACATATAGATCGAATTAAAGATGCTTATGATCCAAATATAATATTTGATCAATATCTTATTAAACTTGATGTTGTCATTCGATTAATGCTGGATAAAATACCTTTAGATAAATCCAATAAACTTCACAATATAAATAATTACTCAACATTTGAAGATGATTTAAAACTTCTCATAGAAGAGTTGGAAAACTATTCTAGTGTCAATATTTCATTAGATTGTACCGGTGAAGAAAACCAAATAACTGAAATTAATCAACGAATTCCTCCATATAATTTATCAGCCATTAGTAAATTCAAAGAATATTCATTAAATAAACAATACGAAATTACATCATTGGTAGCAATAACTTTACATGATTGTTTGGCAAATATTTATAAACAAAATGGAAAATATAAACTCGCATTTGAACATTTTAATAGAGCTATAGCTTTAGCTGACCAGAATGAAAATACTCGAACGACATTCAATCGAAAGGTTAGTTACGTACAATACCTAATGTCCGTCGACAGTCATTATTTTCGATTTAATTATAGATTAATCTTGCGCAAACATACAAACTTGCCGATAATTATGAAGAGTCATGGTTAATTTTTCAAGAATTAGAAGAACATGATTTAACTGAATCATTTGAATATGAAAGACTATTTCGGGATATAACAATGGAAATTTCTTATGATAAGAGTACTACAGTGTCTGATAGATATATGAATTGTTATAATTATCTTGAATATGTTTATACCAAGGCCGATTTAGAGAATAATGGATTTACCATTGCTGAAACATATATGGAATTAGGAAAAGAATTTTTATATACTTGTCAAAATATCGATTATGCAATACTTTGTTTCAATCGTTATTTAGATATTCAACGTCGTTCTGATCCAGAAGAATCACTTGGCTTTGGATTTATATATGAACTTATAGGTGACGCATATACATTCACTGATAAACAAAAAGCTATTGAATGTTATAAAAAAGCACTTGATCAATACTCTCGTGTTGACACCATGTATTCTATGGATATGACTCTCTGCTGGTGTAAAATAGCCTATTCAGATATCAAATACCGAGTTGAATCTTTTAATCGAGCTTTAACAGTTTTTGTTTCAATTGAGGATGAAGATTTGGATGGAAAAACAGATGAAATAGCTTCTTTTTTATTATATTTAGCGAAAACTTGTATTCGTCAAGAATCTCTTATTGATATTGCTTTAGAAAGTTGTGAAACAATATATCGAATTTATCCGTATGAAGACGATTTCACTCCTGGAATAAATAATGATTTTAATGAATGGATTCAATTGATCATTGATCTATATCAAACTAAGAAAAGTAGATTTTAAAATATTTACAATTATTATTTTGCATAGAAGACTTCTTTTTAGAAAATGATGAAACAATTATTGTACCGACAAAAGAAGACATCATACAAATATGGAAAGATTCGTCACTTTTGAATGCAAAACAGATAAAGGAAATAATCAAGTTACTTATACAAAAACTAAATTCGAAATCCATTGAAAATTATACTACGTAAATAATTGTGAATTATGTTTCTTAGACATCATAGAATTACTTGCCATGCTTTTTTTCTATTAACAAAGAATAAAAACAAAATACATCGCTTGCTATCTTTATATGAGAAAATAAAGAGTCTGAAGGACAAATGTAAGTATGTAGCCAACAGAATATTATAAGACAATTTTGAAAATGTAAATTTGTCTTATATTTATTTGTTCGTATTTTTCTGAATACTGAATTATAAGATCTATTAACGGAAACATGGAAGATTACCGATAGTATGCGCATTATTAAATGGAGCAGTATACTCGTTGCTGGTGGTTATTATCATACAACTGATTTATACTATCTTTAAGAGTTTTTTTTTCTATTTAATAAAGATTTTGAAAACGATCAGTCAATATTTGTGTTTTATCTTAATGCAGAGGAGTGATTGATATATATGTATATGCGAGAAATTTTTATTAACCAAATATTTTGGAAGAGATCAAATGAAAATTTTACACGTTTTCGTATTCGTTTTTCTAAGTTCTAAAACTATATGTAACGCATCATCATCGTATGTATGTGATAAAAACACTATTCCATGCGGTTGTGGTCCAAAAGATGTTGACCAAAGTACACGTATCATTAATGGTGAAAATGCTATTCCATACAGTTGGCCAATGATAGTATCATTAAGAATAAATAGTACAGAACCAAAACATCATTGTGGAGGCACAATTCTCAATGAATCTTATATTTTAACGGCTGCTCATTGTGTCAGTAGTGTTTACTCTGGTGAAATCTATGAAAATTTAATAATTGCTGCTGGTATACATAATTTATCGGAATCAAATCAAATCATTCGAAATGTTGACAAAATCATCATTCATCCTTTATGGGAAAAGCTTAGAACTGAAGTCCAATATGATATTGCTATTCTTCATTTAGCTGAACCACTTGATCTCTCCGTCAATTCATCTCTCTCTCGAACATGTCTTCCACCTCTCGAAGATACTCTCGAAAATATTATGGAATATCCATTAAATGGTACTCGACTGGTTATTATTGGTTGGGGTGCTTCACAATGGTTTGGTTCTTCGACAGAAATTTTACAACAAGTAACAGTTCAAGCAATACATCATTTTGATCGAAAATGTTCGAAAACAATACGTAATCCAGCTATGCATTTATGTGCTGGTCTTTATCAAGGTGGAAAAGGTAAAGAAAAATCTGATTTCATGAAGATTAAAATATAAATCTCTCTCTTTCTCTATTGATTTTAGGTGCTTGCAATGGTAAATATTTGCAAATTGATTATTATAATATTGTGTATGTATGTTTCAGGTGATTCAGGAGGTCCTGCTCTGCAATGGATTGGAAATCGTTGGGAACAAGTTGGTATTGCTTCTTATGTCGATGGATTCTGCGGATCAGACGGTTCGCCAGTTGTTTTCACTCGAGTAGGATATTTCCGTGATTGGATTCAAACACAGATGATTGAAAATGAAAATATAAATGTTTACAAATGTATTGGCGTTTATGAGATGTGTGGTTGTAGTCGTCAAAATGTTGTTCTATCATCGTCGACAATTGTCGAAAGTGAATATGCATTACCTCATACTTGGTCAATGATTGTTTCGATCAGTCTTCGTTCAAACAATCAACATCTATGTTCAGGCACAATTCTAGAAAATTCATTTATTTTAACAGCTGCTCATTGTGTACGATATCGTTCAGCAAATGATCTCATTATCAAAGCTGGAATGTATTCATTATCTGAAAGTAATGACGATATCATCGTTCGACGAGTCAATGGAATATTTCTTCATCCAAATTATACAAATCATGTCAATGATCTTGCTATTTTACGTTTATCGAGTCCACTTGATGCATATGAAGATAAGAATATATCACGATCATGTTTACCTTCTGAAGATAATCCATCGATCTTGAATGGTACTCAATTAGTGATAACAGGCTGGAATATTAACAATAAACCATTGAAATCTCCTTATTCATTTATATTAAAACAAGCAGAAATCTATACGGTAGATAACTGTTCGGCATTGAATGGTGAAGATGATTCACAATTTTGTGTAGGTCAATACAGACGAGATCAAGAACATGTTCTATCGAGTACATGTTTTGGAGGTTCTTTTGCTGATCCAGTTTTTCAATGGATTGGCTATCGATGGCTTCAAGTTGGTATTGCATCACATTGTTCAATGAATAATAAACGTGGTGTTGTTACAAATCTGACTAAACATACGGATTGGATTCAATCGACAATGATAGCATCGACTTTGCAAACATCACAAGTTTATCAATGTGATCGAAAAGCATCATGTGGATGTAGTCAAGCAGATGTTAATATCACAACATTCGGTGTTGTTAAGAGTGATACTGCAGTTGAAAATAGTTGGTCAATGGTTGTTTCTATTCAATGGCTTAATACACATCGTTGTACTGGAAGTATTTTATCGGATTCGTTTATTATAACTGCTGCTACATGTGTTGGTAGTTTTGTTAATCGTACAAATATGAATCAAATGATTAGTATTGTAGCTGGTATTTCGAAACTTAATGATACAAATGAAATTGTTCGAACAATTGATCGAATTTATATTCATCCAAACTTTTCGGATTCATATTTCAATTTACATAATATTGCTATTCTTCAGCTCAATCAATCACTTCCATTCAGTCCAACACAAACAATTATTTCAAAAACATGTGTATCAATGAAAAATGAAACCTCTCCAACAACAAATACATCATTAGTTATTGTCGGATGGGATGATCATCTATTACAACAGATGTCTGTACGATCACTTAATCCTACGGATTTGTCATGTTTATACCAGTCTATTGATGAAAACTATCAATTTTGTATTACGTCATCAACTAACGACAAATTTCCAATATTGACTGATCTATGCGACGGTATAGACTTTCACAAAAAAAAATGTATAATTATAATTTTCGTGATGTTTAAATAGGTGCTATTGGTGGACCAGTACTCATGTTTGAAAATAATCATTGGGAACAAGTATTGCAATTAGCAGATTACATTTTTTTCTTTTAATCTCTATTTACTGTCATTGATTTAGGTAGGCATTATGACTGATCAATATCAATGTTTCACAAGAACCAATATACGAGCATTAACGCGATTATCACCATATTATCAATGGATAAAAGAAATAACAACAGTAACAACAACTACAACAACAACAACTGGTAATAATGCTATGAGAAATCAATTATCGAATGAACCTATTTTCCAAATAATGCTTCTTTTAGTTTTTATTTTATCATAAATAAAAAAAAGAATATATGACTGTCCTGACACGTTTATATAAAAAAATATTTACATGGGTTTTTATTTTATCATAAATAAATGTTAAGCTAACAATAACAACGTAGATGTAAATTTCCCATGACCATGATCTATATTAGTAATAGACGAGACAGATAGAAGAGTTTCCTATTGTACTATGATTGTTATTGTTTTAATTCTGCTTCATATAATATCAAGTAGTAAGAATCTTTTTTCCTAATTTTTCTATTCGTGATTTGATTTGATTTGAGGTGATGAGTTAAATCAGCCGAAATTTTGTCCAAAAGCTGCTTGGGATATCAATGGAATCACGTTTACTGATCGAACAACAGTCGGCTTTAGTCCAAAGAGTATTTTCATCAGTAAAAACAACACGATTTATGTTCTAAGCGAGAAGTACGATGAAATCTTAGTGTGGTACAATGATACGATCGATCCATCAGAAATAGAAATTATTTTCGGTAATTTCTCTGATTCATCGTCGATTTTTGTGACAGATAATGGAGATATTTTTATTGACGATGGTCGTTCTAATAATCGAGTTGATAAATGGATTTCAAACACAGATACATTTGAAACTGTAATGGTAGTAAATTCATCATGTCTTAGTCTTTTCCTTGATACTAATAATACATTATATTGTTCAATGATTCACTATCATCAAATTATCAAACGATGGTTAACTGATAATGAGACGGACGCAATAATTGCTGCTGGAACAGGTACAGAAGGATCAGCTTCAAATGAACTTAGTATTCCAGCAGGAATTTTTGTCGATGATGACACATTTGATTTATATGTTGCCGATTGGGGAAATAATCGAATTCAATGTTTTCAATTGAATCAATTGCATGGAATAACTGTAGCAGGACACACATTTCAACTCAATAGTCCAACAGATGTTGTCCTTGATGGTGATAAATATTTATTCATTGTCGATCGATTTAATAATCGTATTGTTCGTCAAACTTTAAATGGTTTTAGTTGTTTCATCGGGTGCGATAGTCGAGGCTCTCAATCGCATCAGTTAAATCAGCCATTTACTTTTCATTTTGATAGTTATGGAAATATATTCGTTGCTGATACAGATAATAATCGTATTCAAAAATTTCTTTTCATACAAAATTCTTGTCAAATCAATTCATCAAATGTCAATTCAATTTATGCATCATCAATCACATCAAATAGTCCAACGTTTTTTTCTGATTGTTCACTGATAAAAACGCCTTATGAAGCTATTCAAATCAATGTAACTATAACTGGATTTTATCAATTTCAATGCGAGAATACCAGTACAATACCATTCCATGTTATTCTTTATAAAAATAATTTCAATCCATTTAATGCATCACAAAATCTTCATAATGGTAATATTCTCCAAGCGAATAGCTCATATATATTAGTTGTAACAACAACTTCTCGTGAACCAATACGAAATTTTATGATTTCAATTTCGGGTCCGATGAATGTTAGTTTTACTCCTTTGAGAATCAATGCTTCAATTGTTCGGTCAACACATTCATTAAACTTATCGAATACTAGTTCAATTTATATGACCCGTTGTATCGCATCACCTTCGTATTATGAAGCAATAAAAATAAATGTAAGAACAACTGGAATTTACACAATTACTAGCAGTATTGTAATTTTGACACATGCTGCAATTTATACTGATAATTTCAATCCATTCAATCCACTGGAAAATCTACTATTAACTGCTTATCAGAACTGCAAAGATATTCGTTTTCGATTGACAATTTCACTTCAACCGGATCGAACATATATACTTGTTGTATCAACACAGGCTCTCGCTTTGACATCATTATTAGCACTTACGGTATCTGTATCGGGTCCCAATTACATTGATTTGATCTCTTCAGATTTTCCATCAGTTGTTCGTCCAGATTATGTCGAAGATACTCAATGGATATATGAATCAATGTTAACAACAAGTAGTGACACATATTCTCGAGATTGTATTCAATCAAATTATTATTATGAAGCTATAGAAATGAATGTCATTGAAAGTGGATACTATGCATTCGTTAGTGATAGTCAAATGAATATGTTCGGTGATATCTATGAACAAAATTTTAATCGAATAAATCCTTTCGAGAATTTACTCGCACAAGGTTATCGTGCTTGTAGTTATTTTAATTTTCTATTGGTTCCTTATCTTAATGCTCATACGACATACATATTGATCGTAACAACATATTCAGCAAATATAACTGCAAATTTTTCAATTGAAATACGTGGTCCAGAGAATGTTACTATGAAACGTTTGAGTGAGTCTATATACGTACGTATAAAGTTCTTGACTGTTTTGTTGTAGGTAGAATTTCTGACGAATGTTTTCTTGGTGATAAATGTAAATTTTATACGAAAAGTATTGGTATAACTTTGGATGATATTTTACGTGATGAAATTCGACGAAATATGACATTGAACGATCAGAAGACATCAATAAAAATAAGTGCAAGTATCGTTATTATCATGTTTATTGGTGGTTTAATCAATAGTATTCTTTCGTTTTTAACATTTCAAAATAAAGATGTGAGAAATGTCGGTTGTGGAATGTATTTACTTGCATCATCGATAACGTCTCTTCTTACAATCTGTATGTTAACAGTCAAATTTTGGTTTGTACTATTGACTCAAATGAATCTTTTGATTCATCGATCGATTATTCGAGGAGGTTGCGTCTATATTGAGTCGATTCTTAAGATTTTCCTCTATTTTGATGGTTGGCTCAATGCATGCGTTGCACTCGAACGTGCCATGCTTGTTTTCAGAGGAGTCAATTTCAATAAAATGAAAAGTAAAAAGATAGCTCGATGGATGATTAGCATTTTACCTATCTGCATCATTGGTTCGATCATTCATGAACCATTTCATCGACAGTTGATTGAAGACAAAGAACATACTTGGTGTATAACTCGTCGTTATTCTCCTGTCGTTCAATATTATAATACAATTATTATATTTTTTCATCTTATCGGTCCATTTATTGGCAATCTTTTTTCTGCTTTATTTATTATATTTGAATCGACTCGACGTCGATCACGATTACAAACTCGACAAACCTATCGACAACATCTCAACGAACAATTTCATGAACATCGACAATTACTAATCAGTCCAATTATTCTCTTAATTCTCTCGTTACCTCGTCTTGTTATGTCTTTACTATCGCAATGTATCAATGCAACAAATGATCCATGGTTATTTCTCGTGGGTTATTTTATTTCTTTTATTCCATCGATGTTAATCTTTCTTATATTTGTCTTTCCTTCAAAATCCTATCGCGAAGCATTTCAACAAAAAACTTGTGAGTCATTATAGTTAATTGTTACAACAGAAAAATGCTCTCAATTTCATTTTAAGGCCAGGCAATGTTCCACAGCAAACGATTGGCAGCAGAAAACAAACGTAATAACCAAAGAAAAATAAATAATTCTTAAGATTTCCAAATGAATCCAATGGTAGACCGAATAAACCACATAATTGTAAAATAGTCCATGGAAATTGAAAACCACAGAAAACAATGAATATTGCCAAGACTTGAATGATTAATTTTTTGCTTTTATGCCATTGATTCTGTGTTTGAAGTTGCCTTTTTTGCTTGAGAAATCGAATGAAAAGTGCAAATGTAAAAATAAAAATAAGAATCAATGGAATGATTTGATGAAGTATTAAATCATATTTTGAAAGTATTGGATCAACGAGAAAGCAAGGAATGAATGCACCATTGATTGTTGATTGATATGGTATATATTCACAAAATGGATAGAAAATAATTAAACCATAATGAATAAAACCATATAAAACTATAATCAATGAAAACAATTGAAAGACAAATCGTTTACGATTATTTCTTAACCATGAACTATGAAATATAAGAATATATCTTTCAATACAACACCAAGCAAATAGAATTGTTTCAATTGCAAAAAGAGCGAAATTAAAAAATTGTAAAATTTGTGTATATGGACGTGTTGTTTGCCAATTGCCATCAAGTCTGTAATAGTGAAGTACAAACGACATAGGAACACATTCATATATTAAATCAATTAGAAGTAAAATTATAATTGTATAATGATTTGATCTGTCATGAATATTTCGATTGAATAAAAGATGATAAAGAACAAACAAACAACATAGAATTGAGAAAATACTTGATACTAAAAAGAGCCAAAATCGAACTGGATATGAAATCGCAAGTTCATCGTACGCCGACGACAATCTCATCGTGTTTGCCATAATGAGCAAAGAATTTTTTATGTCAAAGAAATTAAATAGTTGGTACTCCTTACGCACAAAGAGACCACATGATTTATCAAAATGACAGAATATGTAGAATAAAAGAGACGGGTGAAATTAAGCGTACTTAATTGATAATTTTTATTTTACACAAAAACATCAACACTGTAACGATCCAATGAAATTTTTTCAAGAATTTTTGTTGCTTCTTGTTCATCACATTGTTGAACTTCTGCAATGATATTAATAAAACATGTTTTAACTGAAACTCCTAATTTTCTTGCACTACCACATGTATAAAATCTTGCTCCATCACGATATAATTTCTCGATTTCCTTGCGATCTTCCCAAAGTAGATCTTGAACATATTTTTTTCCATAGATCATTTCACGAGAAAAAACAATTTTAAGTTCAACTGCACCAAGCGTTGCCCACTTCTGCAATTCATCAGAATATAGAAAATCTTGTTTTGTTCGACAACCATAGTAAAGAACTGTACGTCCAATATCTCGGCCACATACCAATTGAGCTGCTCTTTCTTGAATAAAACCGCGAAATGGTGCAATCCCAGTGCCAGCTGCAATCATCACAATTGGTACTGTTGTATCTTCAGGTGGATGAAATTGAACATTACTCGTTCGAACACAACAATTAATCGTATCGGATGGTTTTAAATTTGAAAGATAATTCGATGCAACACCATAATATTGTCCAATTCCACTCAATGATGGCATATTGATGATGTCAAGTGTTAATGTAACAGCCTGTGAATTCCATAGTGATGAAGATGAAATACTATATTGACGAATACGAAGCGCAGGAAGCATTCGAAGATATTGACCAAATGGTAAGTTACATGAAGGATACAATTCGAGAATGTCTAATACACTAACACGTTTATCAAGAATTTCTTTTTCGTACGAATCTTGAGCAAGATTTCTAAGATTGATTTGTTCTGTCTCATTTTGACATAATTCTGATAGGATTTCGATTTGTTTTCTACTAATCGGTTGAGATAATTCAACGTAGCCACTTAAGATATCAAATGCACTAACAGGAGAATTTGTTGGCAAGAAAGTCTCAGTTGAAGAAACGATTTTAACATGTGTATCACTCGATAGATTGAATCGTTTAAGAATACGAGAAATAATTTCAATTGGATTCGTTGGTAGAACAGCAAGATAATCTCCAGCTCGATATGTTTGTCCTTTTGGCAATTGAATTTCTAAATGTCGTTTCATGGGTCCAATTTCATTGGCTTCAACTAAAATATTATTTTTTAAAACAATACCAAAATCAGTCATTTGTCCAAGATTTCTTTTCCTATTAACAATTTCAATTGAAAGTTTTTCATCATCACTAATAACATTCGAATTTCCCGCATCTTTTTGTAACGTTCGAAATAGATGTTCTTTCCAATTTTCAAATGCACCAAAGAAATCACCAGCAGCATCGCTAACACCTCGTTCGATAATTCGTTTACCACCAACATTTTCAATCATTTGATCAATATAAGCTGGAATCTTTTGATATGTATCCACCCAATCACGATGACCAGCTCCAAACACTGCATAATTTATCGGTAGTTCAGGTTTTGTTTCAAGATATGTAACAAATTGTTTCGCATTTTCACATGGTTTACCTTCGTACGAAGCAGTTATGATAATTACAGGTTGATCAATTGAAAGACGGCCAACAACTGAATCAAGTGTGTATACACTTGCATTGTAACCATAGAGAGATGCTTCCGATGCTAAAGTATCAGCAAACGATTGACACGAACCAGAATTACTACCATAGAGAACACACATTGGTCGGAGATGGTCTTGTTTTTTTATTTGCGTTTGTATTTCTGATTTTGCCGTAGATGTATTTATTTGAGGAATCAATGAAATTTGTTGACGTGGTCGAGTTCGTATTTTAAATCCATCTGGTTTAATTGTTAATGTTTCTTTAATACGAAGATCATACGATGGATCAACGAATTCCAAATGAAAATGTTTAAGAATCATTGAAACGGCAAGAAGACTTTCTTGCCATGCAAATGGTCGACCAATACAAGCACGTTGACCATTGCCAAATGGTTTCCATGCGTTCGGTGGAAGTTTTTCAAAGCCACCATTTAACATTCGTTCAGGACGAAATTCTTCAGGTTGATCCCAAACTTTTGGATCACGATGTAATTGAGTCAATAGAACAATAACTTCATCGTTCTTATGAATTTCATAACCACCGGGAACTATGATATTGTCGACTTTCGATCCTAAACTAACTCCTGGTGCTGTTGGTTGTAAACGAAGTGTTTCTTTTAAGACAGCATCGATATATTTCAATTGACTTAACATTTCAACTGTAATTTCACTGAATTGATCGACTTCTGCTTGTGCTTTTTGTAGAACATGTGGATTTTTGAGAAGATAATATAGAGTAAATGAAAGAAGGCCAGATGTTGTTTCATGTCCAGCAATAAGAAACGTTAAGATTTGATAGCGAATATTTTCATCCGGTAATTGATAGCCCGTTTCTGGGTCTTTACCATTAATCATTCGATTCAGTAAATCATTGACATCATTTGGATGTTCTCGTCGTTCGAGAATAACTTCATCGCATATTTGATGAAGATACGCAATACTATCACGAAAACGACGTGTCGATTTTCTCATCAATGCATTTTGAAAAGGAAGTCGTTGAGAACGTCGACCACTTTCCATCAAAGTATAGACCATAGCATCAACAAAACGATGCATTTTCGTTTGATAAAAACTATTGAAACGATAATTAAAACAACATAGTGCAATTGTATCCAATGTTAAACGAGTTAAATTATCACAAACATCAATTTCTTCGCCAGCAAATCGTTGCCATCGAAGAATAAGTTGTGAACATATATCCATCATTGACGGAAACATATCTCGAATTGCTTGCGGACCGAAAGCTGGCATTAAGATTTTATGTGCAAGTTTCCAATTCGGTTCCGATCCTCTTGCTGTGAAAAGTCCATCGCCAGCAGCAGCTCTTAGTTCTTCAAGAGCTGGATCGATATGCTTTTCAAATTTCGATTCATCAAATACAAAATTGGTAATTTCTTGACTTGATACAACCACAAAATGTAAATTGTACATAGACAGTCGATAAATATCGCCATACAATTTTTGTAGTCGAATGAATGATTCCAAACTTTTTTCCGGATCGATTTCTTTTAAATTTCCAATTAGGAATGCTTTTTTAGGTTGTGGAATTGATTTGATCATGATACTGATTTTTACTTGATCAGAAAGAAAAATATGCTCCCGTTTATATACGTATGTCTCCCTCGTCTCGTCTCACCTTTAACGGTGAGTCATACGGGTGAATGGCGTGAGTACGTATGCAGAGGACGTCCGCAGAAGACGTACGAGAAATTTTAGTGTGTTTTATGAAATATGATCAATAATGGTCATTTCAAAACAAAATAATAGAAAATATTTCTATTTATCACATGAGCGAATATACTTTTTTAATTAAAATTTCTCATATTTTAATAATTGATTATCATTGGTTAGATGTAATTCAATAGTATTGAAGTATACGCAAATGTTAGTAGTTATTTTTGTTGTTTTTGTGACTACGGAGGATATGTCGATTAAAAATGTTAAGCAAGCGAATATAATCGTTGTGACAGAAACTGATGACACATTTCAAAAGATTATTTCCTTGGTTCAACAATCAGACAATCGTAATGAATTAATCAATTCAACAAAACGAGTGGTAAATGTGTTTGACATTGACAAAGACGTGTATTTTATATTTTGTATATAGAGTTCGGAATCGAATGAAGACAAAACATCTGTGACACGCAAACGTCGTAAAACTGATTTAACTTGTGTAATATGTAATGATAAATGTTCGGGATATAATTTCAATGTTATTTCTTGTGAATCATGTAAATCTTTCTTTTATCGAAATGCTTCTCAAAAATTGGTAAATGAAATGAAGAATTCATTAGAATAGACTATTTTTTAAAATTCTGTATTCAATAGAACGATCTCAAATGTCTGACCGATACGAATCATTGCAATATAAAATTTAATAATAATAGCAAACGTAAAATGTGTAGACGTTGTCGACTTAAGAAATGTCTTTCAGTTGGTAATTCTAATATCATTGATATGTGAACATCAATAGAATTGTTTCTTATTATTTAGGTATGAAATGGACGTCGACTGAAGATGAAAAATTAAATAAACAACGAGAGATGGAAGAAAACAGACGATTAACTAAGGCTTCGATTCGTTCAACATCAACATTAAATGTAAAAGTAATTATCGAAACTATTTCTTCAATCTATTATTTATACGACCTATCATTTTTAGGAATCTCAACAAAATTTACTAAGTTTTCAAGATTTTAATCGTATGAATTCGATTACACGCTCCTACGAAAGAGCTTTTCGATTTTCAGAAGTCAAATATAATCAATGTGATTTCAGTCATATCACTAATCGACGTTCGGGTTTAATTTATACCGTATCATTATTTCATGAGATCATCTTGAAACTTATCACATTTATTCGAAGTATTCCAGAATTCGAACTACTCAACGAACAAGATCGATTTATTATCGTTAAATATAATTCACCAATAGTAATTTATATGTATTTCTGTTTACATTATAATAGACAAAAGAATCTTGTTCTTATTTCGGATGCTGAAACTGAAGAACACGCTATGGCTTGTCAACAATTGTCTTTTTATTGTTTCGGAGTTGAAATAGAATTATTATCAGTCGAACTCTATCGCTCAATCAAAGAATTAACCAATGATGATCCAATTATTTTACAATTAATATTAGTTATATTAATATTTACTAAAAGTGTGTCAGCTGAAGATATTGTCGAGAACGAACAACCGATTGTTGTGAGTAGTAAACAAGTCTACGAAGCACAATCAATCTATGCAGATCTTCTCTTTCGTTATATGATTGAAAAATATTCGACTTATGATCAAGCAGCACTGCGATATTCAAAATTAATACAAAAAATCTTTCAAATGCAACTATTAGCACGTGCATATCAAGAGTATTTACGTGAGCAATTAGCTGACACAAGAGATGATGAACTTAATCCGATTACGAAATCAATTTTACGCATAAACTGAATAAAACGATAATTTTCGATTTCGATTTCGATAGTGTGTTAGTTAAACAACGTGCCGGTGATCGAACGGACACATGCATCATATGTTTCTTGCGAATACGTGATGATTTCGTCATAGTCTGTGTGAATAATAAATATATAAACTACTGCAACTGACTTTTACAGTTTTATTTTAAAAACAGAGAGATGTCGTACGTGTATACTACGCGATTCTTTTCGTTATTTATTATTTAGATTTTCTTCGTAGCAACATATCTACAATCATAATGTTTTCTTTAGAAACGTATTTAAATTGTGATCTAAAACCAAGTCAAGTAATACATTCGTTTTGGTTATTCGAGCACAAAGATGAGTTAGTTCAAAAATATCCTCCTTCAGATGGTAAATGGATGCAATTTTATCGCAAATCACAATTAGATGCGACGTGGGATTTAGCTAAATTAAAATATCGTGCAGGACAGTTAGAAGGCATTTCATCGATGAAAGTATCGACAGCTTGCGAGTCTCCTCGTTCTAGTAATTCAGCTGATGGTGTCATTCTTTTCTATTGTGGACCATCGAATGATGAACAAAGAATTATGTATATCGGAGAAAAATTATTAAAAGAAATGCCATATAAAAGTCTTACAGGTTCGATGTCTTACAAATCCGATAAACAAACTTTAGGCGGAACTCAAGCTACAGGACAAATTGTGAATCATTTGTATAAACTGCCATGTACACGACTTTAAATTTTTGTGTGCATATTATAATCGAAGTGCATGAATAAAATAAAAAGAAAAATAAAGTACAATAAACATAAATACTGATTTCAGTTTTGTTAATCATCTTCTATAGTAACAATCGTGTCAATAAAAAAAAACAAATATAAAATATTGTATCAATGGTTGTTCAGAATGGAATTCAGAAAACTGTAATCAACGTGCACAAGCATATTTTGAACATCATCTAACTCCAAAATCAACATCTGTAAATTTTCATTGGATGTGCAGAAAACCCAAATACCGACTAACAAGAATATGGCGAAGATGATAATCAAGAAGCAGAAGAAGAACAATAAAAACTCATATTAGCCGTTATATATGACGTAGTTTTTTTTTTGATTTATATACACAATAAATATCAATCATTTATAAAAGAAAAAAAAACCTTTTAATCCCTCAAGCTTAAACTCAAATACTATCATCGTTCGATTTCATATTTTCAAATTATAACTCTGCGACATTAAGTGATCGTATATAGAAACAGACGATTATAAAAAGTTTCTTAAATTCAAATAAATTGAAGCACTTTCCTTTGAAAATGGCTTGGCTATCGATTTTAATTCTTATCTGCATCAATATTCATCAAATTCAGAGTGTAGAATACAATATAACAACTGCAACAACGAATTGGCAAGCGGTTTTACAAGGTTTAAAAGCCGGTGATACAGCTAATATCTATCCTGGAACTTATAAAACTTCGGGTTCTGGTTATTTTCAATTGACATTACATGGTTTATTAACAAAACCGATTATTGTTCAAAGTGTACCGAATCAAGCACGACCAATTATTGAATGTGCATCGTCAGGTGCCAGTGCACAAAATGTCATGAATATTCAAGGTTCGAATTTTATGATCAAAGGAATTGGATTCACAAAAGGCTCGAGAGGTGTGCGTGTAGGACCTGCTGGTACATATATAATTTCCCAGTTGTTTAATCTTTGATATTGTGTTAATTAAATTTTAGTTACAGCAAATGCGATTTTCGATAATATTTATATTTTCAATACAACTGGTGCTGCTTTTACAGCTAATGATGTTGGTATTGAATATGTTAATATAACACTACGAAATAGTGAAATTACAAATACGAATGCTTTGAGTATGAGAAGTGATTTTGAATAGAAAAATATTTTGCACTTACTTGTGATATTCAGGTGCTACAACAGGCGAATGCGTTTATCTCGGTTGTGTTAGTGATGGATGTCGAGTTCGTGATTCTCTTGTCGATCATAACTATTGTCACGATACACTTGGTTCACAAGGTGGATCACGAGCTGGATTTCAAGTCAAAGTAACTATATTTACATACGAATGACAATTTTTTGTTTTTAGTCGGGTTCATTCAATGTTCGAATTCGTAATAATGTTTGCTACAATGTTGTTGGTCCTTGCATTGTCGTTTACGACGATTACAATCGTGGACGAAATTTAATTGATGGCAATCTTGCTATCAATGCTGGTACAGCTGATCTTGGTATTCAATGCACATCAGGAGCAACCGTTACAAATAATATTGTTATCAATTCAAGTAAAAACAAAGTTTTTTTCTTCCTAATGCATCGTTCGTCTCTTAGGTCTCGCTGGAATTGGTGTTATTTTAAATTCAATTTATCCAATAGTTAATTACATTCGTAATATAACTATAAGTCATAATACAGTTTATATGACACAAGCAGATGCTTGTCTTCGTTTGAATAGCGTTACGAATAAGGATATTATTATTTTTAATAATGTTTTCTTTTGTGACAAACAAAAATCTATCACTTCTTCGAGCAGTTTAATAGGTAACTTCGCATATACTCTGTCAAATTAACTTTCATATGTGTTAATACGTAATTTATTAGGCTTTCCGATATATAATAATGCAGTCAATGGTACAATTGGTGCAACAGGTATTCAAGCAAATGGAACTTTTACTGTTAGCAACACTATTTTTGCTGGTATTACTACAAATAACTTTTATCCAGCAGTTAAATCTGCATTGATCGGTACTGGTTTCTATGTCCAAACGAAATCGCCTGCTTACGATTATAATGGAAAGGCGCGTTCAACAACAAAACCGACTGTTGGCGCCTATGTAAAGTTTTATTTTCATAGTATATATTCAAAAAAAAAACCTTTTTCTCAAAGGAATATTCAACAACAACTAATCCTGGATGTCCTACAATCAACAGTTTTAAATGTGGCTCAACTACTGCTGCCGTTCGACAATATTCAATTTAAAAACTTATTCAGAGTTTGATCCAGCATCTCCTTCAGTTGTTCTTCCGTGATTGATACTTGATTATATATTCCTTCTAATAATTCATTCTTGTTTGCCATTTTATCTCGATAAAAACAGTCATTCTTACTGTCATCTTCTTGAAGTGTGAGAAGAAATTCAATACAATCGTGCATATCTCGAAAATTTGATGTTGGTAGTTTGACATTCAAAAATAAACGCAATGCTTGTTCACATAGTTGTCGAGCAGTTAATTTATCGATTATCGATTCTTCTGCAGTGTAGGTTTTTGCCAAATAAAAATAACATTCACCTACATCTTCGAGATTTTCTCGTTGCAATGTTGAAAGATCAGCAACATACATAAGTAGATAAAAGCATCGAATAAAGAAACGTTTTCGTTGCTGTAAACATCGTAGACGAGCATAACAAACTGCAAGTTCCACACAACATATTTCTTCAGTAATTGCTAATTCGACAATTGCTTGCTCATAGAGACTCTTGGCTTTTATTGGATCATCAACAAAATATATGTGTGCTAAATGCATCAGTACCGTACCAAGTTGTTCGTTATCTTCATCTAATAATTCTTTCCATCGATTATAACAAAGAAGAGCATGTTGTTTGTCATAAACGAGATACCAGTAAGCGTGTCCAAGAGCTCGATATCTCTCAGCAAGTTCACATTTGAATAAATTTCTATCATCGGACACGTCTTGACATTGAGCGTATACATATTCAAGATAACTAAACACATTAGGATACCAAATTTCCATAGCTTTTTCGTTCTCTACAGATGGCATATCGGTAGCAATTTCACAAAATATATTAAAATTATCTTCATCAGGACATTTGACATATTCTTCATTCAACAATTCTCGATAGACAGACTATGCTTCAGCATTACGACCCATCATTCTATTGACTTGAGCAATATTTACCTATAAAAATAAATAAAAACAAAAACATTTTTACTAAATAATGGATTTATAACCTTTCGAGCAACAAATATGGATAAATTATCGGTACCACAAGCTTCTGCTTTTTCAAAATAGTTCAAAGCATTTTGAAATTTACTATTTTCTTTACATATCACTGCTAAACAATTCCAAAGTGCCGCCATTGTATCCGTAGGAATATGTGGCTTGTGAGCAAGTGAATCACTTTTGAAATTTTTTAAAACTTTGAGAAGAAAGAGTGCAGTAACTGCATGTCTTGTATTTTTCTTAATTTCAATATTTTCGTCCAATGTTACAATATTGCCTTCAGTAATGACAAGTTCATCAAGTAGAACAGTCATGCCTTCGCTAAATGTTCGACAAATTTCTTCGTTGGCATTATCATTACTAGAAATACTAGTTAATAATACTCGAATGGCAATGTCAAGTTTAATTAATCGTTGATGTAATAATAATGGCAGACTGGTTTCATCACCATTCATTCCACATTCAATATTCCAAACGTGTTCGTTGTCGTCGTATTCCACTTGTCGAATAGAAAAGCTATAGAGAGGTGAGAAAAGAATCTCTTCTTCTGCGTCATTGCCACTTAATTGTTGGATATTTGCTGCACCTCGAGTAAGTTTCAACATAGAACAATTAAAATGAAAGACCACTGGCTGAACTAGTTCATCTTTCGTAATTTGTCCTCCACCTGAAAACATACGAGCCACTTCGATGTTTTTTGTTGTCGAAACAAAACTATAAAAGAAACCCATATGATAACTTGTTTTCAAATCTTCAATTTCATCTATCGACATTCGTTGACCACGATAAAGATCAATTTGTTCTTCCCACTCATCATTTTCTACTTGATCCATTACGGAAAGAAGCTGAAGATCCAAATCACGAATGAAAAAATGTAATACTAATAGTGCTTCGATATTTTGTTGGCGAAGAATTTGATTAGTAAGATTGTAGAGAAAACCATTACGTGTATACCAATAAATAGCTCGTTGAGGTGTATAAGTCTTGTCAAATTCATCGATGACACGGAGTATTGGTTGTTCATTCTTGAATAACCGACGACATACTTCTACAAAAACTTGTTTCCCATTTGGACAAGCCTTAGTCTCCATCAAACTATCAAGAAAATTAAAAAAATAATCTGCTTTCGAACCGGCCTTTACACATGCAGTTCTCTCGAATATGTCCGGTATATTGCTTGACATCAGTTTTGATAGTGATACAAAATTTTCACGGTTCAATGTAATGACTGCTTGTGATACTGTTGAGAAAAGTTCTTTCAGGTCGTCGAATGAGCCTTTAACCTAAATTATTTGACGTCAAAAATGTGTATTTATATTAAAATCTCCTATACTTTCTCTTTATTTTTTGTCCATGTCTGTTGATGAAAGTCTTCTTGATGAATATAAATCGAATGTACAGAATCAAAAACAGTCTCATCGTCAATCGTTTTTATCGGCGAGTCAGAATTGAAAACCGAAATAATCAGAATGATCGGTTTGTTATTATCATTGACCAACGATTCAATATAGTTTTGACATTTGTCCATACTAACAAAACATTCAAGATAATCAACAATACTACGTCGAAATTTCGATGAAATATTATAATATTCTAACGGATTTTCATGGCAATTATTGTATCAAATAAGACGATATTTTAGTAAATCATTCAATCGACCAAATATCGAACTTATTTCTTGACATGACTTTTTTGCTGAATGTGATGATGACGGCGAATCGGACAAACTCCTTTTGACTGACTCAGCACACATTGCAGAAAAAAATGCTCTGACTGCACGTGACATGTGTATTTCCTTTTTATTTTTTTAATTCTTTATTTTTTACTATCACATAACTACCAAAAATAGATTCATCTTTGTTGATTAGAACGTACGTTATTTTCTTCAATTCTTCCAGTGAAATAAATTGTATTGAAAAGTAACACACAGGAGTTCTTCGACTAAGAAGACTTTTAATTACCGAACGAAGTTCTCGATCCACAATAAAAACACATAGATTCGCAAAGAAAAATTAATTTTATTATAAGTGGAGATGCTTGTCTTATCATGTTCTTAAAAATATAGGATTAAAAAAACACACTTTTCCTTAATGAATAAGAGAAGAATGTCATTAAAATTCAACTCGGTCACAAACGGGTAACACTCGAAGTAGAAGATTTTGAAAATTCGATGCTTTCAATAAAGAAATCATCTGTTGCATCGCCAATTCGCCATTTTCCTTTAATCTCAAAATTGCCCATATCATCAAACTTGAGATATCCTTCGTATTCAACGGCATGTTGTTCAATGTATTGTTTTATAAAATAAACATTTCCATCATTATCATAAGTTCCAGCTATAACAAAATGTCCTACATCATCATTTCCTTGACCAGCGACTCTTCCTTGTCGTAAACTAAAGAAATCAAAGGACATATCGAACTCTTTCTCATATTGAGTAAATTTTCCTCGAACAGCACCACCTTCAAATCTTGTAATCACTTCTGACTCATTGAATTCTTGATTTTCGTTTTGTTGAAGATGTTCATGAATTTGTTCAATAAGACTTTTCAACGTGGCATCGACTTGTTTGTCATCATTCATATGTATTTTCTCTAAAGAAATGATTATTTTTCCTAACCAAGTATCTTCAAAATTCGTATGATCTTCAAGCAAAACAGGAACAATCGTTTTCTTCAATTGCGATGCATAAGTAAGTTCTTTTTGACAATTAACACTTTTACTATATGCAGTCGTATTAAAACTGACAATTATTGCAGCATTTTCAACGCCATTAGCCATAGCAGTATTGATATTGCCTTTCATATCGCCAGCGATATCAAACCAAATACGAATATTATTCTTTTTAAGTGAATCAGCTATTTGTTTAACAAGCTTTTGATTATTCCATTGATAACTTAACATAATATGTGACTTATTACAATTCGATGATTTATTAAGAGAAACCTCGAGATGAAATTCATCAGATAATTGTTCTAACGACCAATTTCCATCCAAGAAAATTTGAGATTCGCTATGAGCTGTTGTTCCAGCATATTGAACATCGTGTTGCTCAATATAATGTTTTGTAAATTGAAATTGATATTCTTGAGAATTTACTAAACGTGAATATTCTCCATTGATGACAAATTCACCGACGATATCCTCTCCTCGACCTGCAATATAACCATTGACCATAGTAAACATATCAAATGTCATATCACATTGTTGTCCATTCTGAATATAATAACCTTGAACAAGATTTTCATCAGCAAGAATATCAAGTTGTTGTTGTTGTTGTTCTTCATTCGAAGAACTGTTCATATAAGGTCGTAATTGTCCAACAAGTTCATCAAGTTTTTGTTCGAAATCATCTGAATTCGTCATTTGTGTCCACAATGAACCAGCACAAATGACACCAAGCCAACCGCTTGCAGAATAAGGTGTTTGTGCTTTCACGGGCACTATCGGTATGCCAACTTCATCAGCATAAGAAAGAACATATTTAGCACTATTCGATGCTTCGTATGCTTCACTCATTAATGGTACAATAACTCTTGCTTGTACAGTCGCTATTTTGATCATTTCATCGATATTAATCGATGGACAAATAGTTTCAATTCCTTTGTTAATTAATCCTTTCATTATTTTTTGAGAGAGATCATATTGATTTGGACAATAGGAAAGCATAACTTTATTTCCTTGTACTCGCACAAACTTTGGTGTTGGCATTCGTTCGATTTCTATTTTATAAATTTCGGGAAGAATTAATTGAATTAAAAATTCATCATGATTATTGCCAATTTCCCATTTTCCTTTCATTATACAATAGTTATCCTGGAAAGAAATTTCTCCTCGATATTCGACCGAATGCTTTTCAATATATTGCTTGTGCATCTTAACTTTACCAGAACCATTTTCGACTCGATATTTACCAGCAAGAGTAAAATCTCCAACATCATCATGTCCTTGACCAAATACTTTTCCTTGATCTAAACCCAAAAACTAAAACAAAATAAAATATATCTATACATATTAAATTCAATATTCAAATAATTGTACTTGAAGTTTCATTGGAAATTCTTGACCGGCCTGTTTATATGATGCAAAAACATTTCCCTTTTCAGTACCACCGTAGAATAGATGTCTTTGCATTTCTTGAGGTTGATTATTTTCGTTTCTTTCAAGAATGAGATCGTTAGTATTGATTTTCAAAGAAGTCAAATTATTCAAAATTTCGTTGAAATCAGTTGAACAACTCGTTGCAGATGCTAAAATCGTACCAAGCCAACCTTTTCCTTGAAAATCTTCACGATGTTTAATATTGAGAAGAGGAGTTTTTGTTTGATCAGCATAATTTAATAGTTTTGATGCTGTTTTCGATGTTTGCAATGACTGAGATGGAAAAACTAAAACGATTGCAGCATTTTCAATGCCTGTAGCAATTGTCATGTTAATATCTTCATTTTGTCGAGGATAATAAACTCGAAAGCGTCGTTTATCAAAACGTTTTTTCAAATCTGCAGCAATCGTTGAATCAAATTCATTTTTGTTTGCATAGCAAAAGTAGATATGTTTTGAGGGCATTTGATACGAAAATGAATGAAAATAGGAGTGCGAAAAAGAAAGATATTTTTATTTTCGTAATTAAAAGTGGTTAATGATGCGTATCAATAGATATAGAATGCGTATTAAACGATTGAAACGAAAGGTTTTGATTTATGACAAATATCAAAGAGAAGATAATCGAAGATTTCATAGAAAAGTTTGTTCTTTATTAACAAAAAACAATAACTCCAAATTTTAATAGAGATAATCATACTCATCTCTTCAAGATCGAACATAACAATTTTACTGATTATATCTTTCTAAAGCTTCAAATTTAATCAAAAAAGTTAATTGATTTCTTGCATCGCGTGCGGTTAGACGTTAAATCGAATAAGAACCAGCGATATACCATTTTATTTTATTTTTTAAATAGTCATAAAAATTAGAAAAATTTTATTCTTCCCAAAATCGTCCAATAGTTTCATCGTTAAGAATATCACAGAATGTCAAACAAAGAACAAAATTTTCTGGTTTAGCACCAAGCATTTTAAAGAAATTATACATTATCGACAGCTCTTCACTCATTCATGCTCTCAATCGATCCATTTTA
>Ga0209915_1002032_pt1 | contig 24115 bp, 37 predicted proteins | sample ThiBiot_750_plan_FD_183952 | JGI IMG/M metagenome (GOLD analysis project Ga0209915, IMG submission 183952) | Wastewater bioreactor microbial communities from Cape Town, South Africa - Thiocy_cont_750_plan (SPAdes) | ecosystem: Engineered > Bioreactor > Thiocyanate-remediating > Anaerobic-Aerobic... | reverse complement strand
AAAGTCAGAGTGCCGGCATTCGGAGGCACCTACCGTCCCACAACGGACGAGTCGCCATCAGATCAGTGCGCCAGCGGTATGATCCTCCCTCTTCGCATGGTACAATCTGTGACGGGAACGAGATGCGAGCCGACTCGAGGTTCTTGATGGTCTTGCTCGTGACACTACACAGCAATCGAGCGATACTCCAATCAACAACTGACTTCCATCGAGTTTGATCGAGTTTGATCGAGTTCGATCGAGATATACCGACCTCCATTCGATGGCGTCCGAGACGCTGGCAAAGGTCTTGGGTCGCTTTCGAATGATGTCGACCATGGCAGGCAAGGCCTCGACCGCCGTTCCTTCGACTACATCGACCACCACCAGCGCCTTGAGGCCCGATCCGAAGGCCTTGCTCGCTGCCACGTGCGTCGCCACAGCGCCTCCCATGCTGTGCCCGACGACGATCAACGAAGGAAGGTCGGCCTCGCCGTACACCGATCGAATCACGTGAATGACGTCGTCTCGCAGCACATCGATCGAGAGATCGGCCTCGTTGCCATTGGACCCACCTGATTCACGACTACATCAGCATCAATCCAATCCAATCGAGTCGAGTCGAGTCGAATCAGTGGTACCATGAGCTCGAAGATCGATGGCCATGACGCGACAGTTGTTTGCGATGAGATTGCGCTGGTGCCACCAACGAGATCGTCAGCATTCTCTGGGCACATCATCGATCGATCATTGAATGGTGCGTTGATTCGTACAGCAACCAAGGCCCACGAGAGAGCCGAATGGCCTGCGCCATGGATCAACACGAACACGGCCCCGCTCGTGCCTCCTAGATACACTTGGAGATTCTACATGGATTTCGATCGGTCGCGATCAGCGTGTGTGTGCTCGTACGAGTCATGGAGCCAGCGCACTCGCATCGTACTGCAGCAGGGGATGGGCACTCGATCGTGCGGCACTCGGTGAAGCAGCTCTCCCACGAAGTAGGCTCGCAGGTTCTGTATTGGCGAGAGTCGTGTCAGCGACCTCGTGCAGGTCGATGTGGTCGCAGCGAGCACCTGGTGCGTACCCAGGCGCCAGCGATACAGCAGCAGCAAGAGCGGCAGCGGGTTCCGAGTCTGCTGATGATGATGATGATGAGTGCGTGGCAGCAGGCATCGCGTGTCGCAGAGCAGCCTTCCGAAGGTCGGACATTGTGGCGGTGTGCGAGTGATGGCGGTGGCAGCGGCAGCAGGCAACGAAGCGAATGCACGAACGAACGAGCGAGTCGGTGTGGTCGATGTGGTTGGTTGTGCTGGATGTATTGACTTGAGACGGATGGGTCACAGGTTGGTCACGGAACGATAGAGAGAGATGAGGGCAGAAGAGCGATAGATGGGGATGGAGGGAGGGAGGGATTGCTAGCTGCGGTAGGGGGCCAGTGACTGTGGCTTTGGGTGTGCGGGCGGACGATCGGCAGCAGCGGCAGACGAACACAACGAAGAACGAATACAAGAACAACTCTCTCGGCAGACCAGGCGTATGGCGATGATGGTGGTGCCTCAATGCCAGCGACGGTGCGTAGACATGAGCGAGAGCCATCATCCAGTCATCGAAGCGAGAGAGAGCGAGAGAGCGAGCGATAGAACGAAGGAGTCGGTACACTGATAGAGGCGCACACACACGATGCACGAGATCGATAGAGAGGCTCTCGTGGTGGCTATCTCAGCACGTACGCGCTTGGAGGCGCTCGCTCCTTACAACTTGACGGCCTCGAGGTCATCCAAGAGCTCGTCGTCGTCCAAGAAGTCCTCGACATTGCCGACGTCGACCGACGGGCCGAACTGATACACCTCCTTGACCTCGGTGACGACCTCGCGAACCACCTGCGGCTCGGGAGCCGGCGCCACCTCGTGGATGATGACCGGCGGCGGGGCCACGGGCGCCGGAGCCGGCTCGGCCTGCACCGTGCGCTCGATCTCGATCGTGGTCGTGGTGTGCGTGTTCCTCTCAATCACCTGCACGCGGTCCGGGTCGTACTCGCCGTTGATGCAGGCCTGGATCTCGCGCAGCCACTCGTGCTTCTTGGCCTCGTTCTCGGCAAAGAAGAAGAAGGTCTTCTTGGGCGCCACCAGCCTGAACTCGACTGTAGTGTGTGTCGGCATTCATATCAGCAACAACATCAGCGAGTGAGCATCTTCAATGGCCCTCCCTCTTGCTGCCGCGCGATCCAACGACAAAGAGGCTCGCTCGCTCACTCGCTCCACCACCACACCACTCGACAGAGTACGCCAGCAAGCCTGAACACGCACCATTGGGAACGAGCTTGGTCTGCACGTCCTCGAGCTTGAGCTCGCCTCGCAGACGGATGTAGGTCTTGAGCCAATACTTGGCCTTGCCCTCACGCTTGGCGATCAACAACACGTCGTTGAAGAGGAACAAGACGCGAGGCTTGCGCTTGCGTTGGACCACGTTGTAGGTCTGGATGGCTCCTCCTCTGTTGGTGTGCTTCATGAGTGAGCAAGAAGATATCGCTCGCGCGAGAGATCGAGCGAGCGAGAGATCGAGCGAGCGAGAGATCGTACTTGATGTATCGTCGCGAAGACAACAAGAGCTCCTGTAGAACGACATCGACGACGCCATAGTAGTGTGTAGAATCACGGTGAGAAGCTCATGGTCACTAGCCAGAGTCGCATACGCGCGTGTGTATGTGATGCGCGCCAGCGTCGAGGTCGAGATCGCGATACCTTCGGACGTGGGTCGAGCATCTTGAAGATCTTGAGGACCTCCTCCTCACGCGAGGCCGCTGCGGCACGATCGATTTCGCTGCTCATCGTATCCAACAATGGTGCTCACAAGTGTGGCTACAAGGGATTCGGAGTGTCTGGGGGCGTAAAAGCCTGGAGGGAGAGATAGAGAGATGGCGGGAGTGTGGGACTGCTGGGACGGAGGCTGATGTGGCAGCGAGCGAGGCAACAAACAAACGACCAACAACCGGCCTCTCGCCTCGTGATATCGGAGCACCTCCTCGCTTTGATATCGGAATACCTGGGACTTGCTTTGATATTGGAATACCTTGGACTTGCCTTGATATTGGAATACCTTGGACTTGCCTTGATATCGGAATACCTTGGACTTGCCTTGATATTGGAATACCTGAGACTTGCCTTGATATCGGAGTACCTGGGACTTGCCTTGATATTGGAATACCTGGGACTTGCTTTGATATCGGAATACCTGAGACTTGCCTTGATATTGGAATACCTTGGACTTGCTTTGATATCGGAATACCTGGGACTTGCCTTGATATCGGAATACCTGAGACTTGCCTTGATATCGGAATACCTTGGACTTGCCTTGATATCGGAATACCTGGGACTTGCTTTGATATTCGAATGCTTGGGACCCCGACTCACCAGCCCGCCAGGCAGAGAGACTTTTTAAGTTCGAGAGTCACCTCGAAGCCGGCTCAGTTGAGCGAAGCCGGAGATGCAGGTGACGATGGCACGACGCAGTGTGCGAGAGAAGCACAACAACGACGACAGCGCACGATGGCTCGTTGTCTCCCCCTCCCTCCCACAAGCACACACCTCTCCCTCTCGCACACACGCGCCATCACCATTGGTTACCCGCGTGTTCTGTATCGATAGCTAGTGATCGAGAGAGTGTGGAGTGTGGAGCGTTGGCTGGTTTGTGAAGTAAGTGAGGTAGTTAGTGTGTTGCGTTGCGTTGAGCGATGGCAAAGAAACGAAGGAACAACCGAGCGCGTAAGAAGGCGCGAGGAGGTGTCGGTGTCGTTGGTGATCGAGGTGCCGATGATAGCGACGACGATGGCACGTTCGATGACGTTGATACTCCAAGAGACGATACCGATACACCGAGAGACGATACCGATGCACCGAGAGATGGTGACGAATCGACAGTCGGTGTCGGTGCGGCTGCGGCGCTCGATGATGTCGATGTCGCATCGCAAGCTGTCGAGCTCGATGATTCGAGCTCGACAGCCAACGACACTGCCGTGGCTGCTGAGGCTACCACGGATCTTAAATCTCCTAGTTCTACAAGTATCGACGTTAAGCATGATGAGAGCGTGGAGGCTGAGAGTGTGGAGCAGCCTCCTGCGGCTGGTGATGCTGATACATCGCCATCAGCTGAGAGTGCTGAGCAGCATCCTCATACCGAGACTACCGCCAACAACGACGACGACAACAACGATGCCGACGACACTCCTACTCCTACGGCGATCAGCGCAATCGACCACGATAGTTCTACGTCTTCTGACGCTGCTCAAGCAGAGCCCGCGGTCGCGCAGGAGAGCGACTCTTCAGCATCGCCTGCCGAAGTGAGCGACACCGAGCCATCGGCCGTTGAGGCTCCGTCGGCTGTCCTCGTCGCTGTCGAGCAAGTGACACCAACCGATGATGCGCCAACTACCTCTGCCGAGCAAGTAGCTCCTCCTCCTCCGGTAGCCGAAGATGCAACCGCGGAGACTACCGAACCAACCAGCTCGGGCAGCTCTGAACTCGAACACGAGCCAACTGTCGAGCCAACTGTCGAGCCGACTGCTGAACCAACTGCTGCGGTATCTGCCGAGCTGACTGCTGAACCGATCACCGAGTCGCAAGCCTCAGAGGCAACCGCTCACGAATCAACCCCGACAAGCGATCAAGCTCCCTCGGTCCCTGAGCCCGACTCGCACGAAGAAGCAGCCGCAGACGAGGCAGGAGTGCCAGCAGTGGAGCAGAGCACCGTGTCGGATGGCTCGGTGGATTCAGTATCGCGAGAACCCGAGCCTGAGCCTGAGCCTGAGCCTGAGCCTGAGCCCGAACCTGAGCCTGAGGCCGAGCCTGAACCTGAGCCTGCTGTCTCAGCGTCTTCGCTCGATTCCGTATCATCGGTATCGTCCGAGTCCTGCGATACTTCGAGTGCACCCGAGCCGAGCGCCATCTCGAGCACCGCCTCTGCTCCGACCTCGAGCTCTCAAGCCCACCCGACCATGCTGTCGCCACGTCTGTCGTCCAACTCGGCCTCGTCTCAGCCGACGACGCCATCGCACGACGACGAGCGCAAGAAGGAGAAGAAAGGCATCTTCTCGTTCCGCAGCAAGCGCACCGACAAGGACAAGAAGGAGCGCCAGAAGGAGAAGGAGCGCGAGAAGCTCAAGAAGGAGGAGCAGCGTCGCATCGACGAGAAGCGCCTCGCCGACGAGAAGCGCGTCGCTGAGGAGAAGCGCCTCGCCGACGAGAAGCGCAAGAAGGCGCTCAAGGCCTCACGTCGCATCTCGTACATGAACCCGAGCCCGTCGTCGTTCTTGAGCTCGCTCATGACGGCCAATTCGCAAGAGTCGACCAGCAACGCCTCGGCGATACTCGACGCGCCCGTCACGCGTGCTCGTGGTGCCACCGATAGCGCTGCCGGATTGCGAACGTCGGCCGATCCCTCACGGCGCTGGGGCTCGCCGACCGAGTCTCGACTGCCGAATGCCGTGAGTAGCGTGTCTGTCGTGCTCCCCGAGATCGATCTCGCGACATCGGACCCTGGAACTGGAGCTGCACCGGCAACTGGGCTATCCACCGCAGCAGCAGCAGCAGCAGCAGCAGTAACAGCAGGCGCCTCTCATTCACCACGCGTTGGCGCCGAGTCCGAGCAGTCACCGCGCAAGGTAGTGTTGGTCAATCCAGTGGCAGCAGCGGCGCCGGCGGAAGGATCTCCTCGCACGACACCGGGCCGTGAACGATCGACACCCATGTTGGTTCGTACCGATTCGCCTCGATCGCCACCTGCATCCACCCCGGCGTCAGTGTTGTCGCCTCGAGTCTCTACGCAGCAGCCTACTTCATCACTGGGCTTGACGACGTCGTCACCACGCAGCCCCGTGCCCACACAAGCAGAAGCAGTGGCTGATTCGATGGAGCTGACGCCACTTCCTGCGCCCGTTCTCGGGTCTCCACAAGCGTCGCGCGCGTCTCCGCGTACCGACAACGCCATCGAGGCTGCAGTCGTTCCACCGCACCACGAAAGCGACACGGCACTTACCTCTGACGAGAGTCAACCCACCAGCGAGTCGGAGGCACCCTCCACTCTGGCGAGCACTGCCGAGAGCTTGGAATCTCGCGAGTACGACAGCGAGTCACCAAAGCTCTCGTTCAACTCTGATGCAACCGAGGCCTTGGTCGCTGAATCGGACCCGTCGGACACTGAGAACAACGAATCCTCCGGCACTGTACGGTTGGTTGACGACGAGCAGACCACTGAGCGTTCGGTGCCGCGAGATGAGCCAGAGGACGATGAGGACAATGACAATCACGATGACAATCACGATGACAATCACAATGACAACGACAATGGCAACGATACTGGCACCGAGCTCGACAACAAGTTGCACTACGACCAGGAGCAGCAGCAACAACAGCAGCAGCACTACCGCCATCGCCGCCACACGCACGTGGAGGAAGATGGCCGGCCGGATCTCGACTCCATCAAACTTCTGATTCCCACGATCACCGAGCAACCTGCCGACAGCAGCTTGCACACGTCGCTGCAACGTGCGAGTGCACAAAGCGAGCTCTTTACTCGCTCGAGCGGTAGCAGCCACGTCGTACGCTCGCGCTCCAACTTGGCAGCGCCGGTGAGCAGCAGCAATCCGCTCGCTCTCTGGGCACAACGACACGTGCACCAGATTCGGTCGACCACCGAGAGCAAGCGACTCGAGGAGCGCGAGCAACTCGAACGCAAGGTCAACGAGTCGCTCATCACGGTCCGGCGCATCCGCACCGAGATCGACAAGCTCGAGCCGACGCTGCTCGAGTGCTCGCGCGTCTTGCAAGAGGAGCGCGTACAGGGCAGCGCCGTGCATGCCAAGAGCGAGCTGTACGAGTCGCACGCGATCGAGCTCGACTCGCTGTTCTCGTCGCTGCTCGCCGACGTACAAGGCCTCTCGCCCGAGATCTTTGCCAAGTACAAGGTACTGCACGACGGTGCGAGAATGGAGCGCATGCGGCAACAGAGCAACATTGAACGCGACGCAGCGCGCCTCAACAGTCCGGCCGGCTCGTCGAGCGCTCGAGCACGGACCGCACGCACCGAGTCGGGCCACTCACGCAATGCTTCGGTCGAGTTTGACTCGGCCTCGTTCTTTGCCAGCTCACACCCACTCTCGTCCGCCGTAAATACGACCACCGGAGCGTCGAGTGCGTCGTCGTCGTCCTCGGGCGTCACCTCGGCTGCGGGCACCCTCGATAGAACGTCGGTCGGTGGAAGTGCATCGTATTCAAGTGACTCAAGCCAACACAGCACGCTAGCAAGCGTGGTACTTATTCAATCGTGCATTCGACGAGCGATTGCCAGGAAGAGTATGTACCTTTGCAACCAGATATCCAAGCAACCAAGCAACCTGCTCATACTCATGATACATTGTTGCATTTGTACAGTGAGAAGACGAGCTCTCGTGGAGCGAGAGTTGGTAGTGACTGAAGAGAATTATGTCAACGCTCTCTCAGTGATTGTTCGAGTACGTTGCGTGAACGTTCATCAGCCACGTGGCTGTCATGATTGCATTGTTGATCAAGAGCGTCGCTGTAGGTGTTTTTGAAGCCTCTGAGAGAGCAAGAGATTGTCGGCAACAAGGAGATCCAATCGATCTTTTGCGATTCGGAGGAGCTTCTGAAGCAACACCGCGTGTTGCTGTCGCTGGTCAAGCACACGACTGCGAATTGGGGCAACATTGGTCAAGTGTTCCTCGAGCAGGTACCGTCGTGTGCTGTTGCGGCGCACTCGCACTCGTTGCATTCGGTACTGATGGATGCTCAACCATCGGCAGGCGACGTTCCTGCGAGACTACACAAACTACGTCAACAACTACAACAATGCCATCTCGTCACTCTCGTGGTGTATGCAGAATCCTCTGTTTGCCAACTTTATCCAGCAGTGTGAGAAGCGGCCTGATTGTAGGCGTATGGACCTTACGTCGCTCTTGATCATGCCCATCCAGGTTCGATGATGACGACGACGACGACTGGCAGTGAGGTTGTGTACTGATGACGAGGATTATGCTTTGACGTTTGTAGCGCATTCCGCGATACAGCATGTTGTTGAATCAAATTGCCAAGCACGCGTTTGAGAAGGACGCGCAGGTCATTCGACGAGCGGTGCAACACATTGACAACATTACCGAGTACATTAACGAGCAAAAGCGTGAAGCCGAAGACCTCGAGATGGTGTGCAAGGAAACCAAGCAGATCCACATCAAGAGTGGCAAGGCCGTCGTATGTATTCGCGTCGCGTCGTGTGGTTGTGTGGACGATACGAGCGAATCGTTGACTGATCACGAGATGGGTTGCGCGCGTGATGATCCAGTCGTTGATTGCGCTCGATAGCCCAAGCAAGCTCGAGAAGAAGGGCATCGTGCTGTACGGCGGCAAGCCCTCGATGATGTTCCTCTTCAACACCGTGGTAGTCATCACACGAGAATCGCGCTTGCGAGGTGACACGATCTACAAGCTGAAACACAAGGAAGCGATCGAGGCCCTTCAGCGATTCGAGCCAGTGAATGGTACGCCAGGCACGCTTGGAGGTTGGCTCGTCGATGCTTCGGTCTTGGTTGACTCGAAGGCTCGTTCGTTGGTTGTATTTGTAGTGCCGGAGAACGATGAGAAGCGTCGCGAAGAGGAGGGCCGCTATCCGTTCTGGATCGTCACTGCCAAGCGCAAGCACTTGGTCGGCGTCGATACGATCAAAGAGCGCGAGGGGTGGATTTCGGCGTTGCTCGGCGCCGTGAGTGCCTTGGCCGATCGAGAGGTGCAAAGTCGTCGTGCGCGAGGTGCGTAGCTCGAAGCCGCTCTTCGCCTCGAACGAATGGTTGGCTGACAGTTGGAGCTTGCTATGCTTGCGTGTGGCCAGCTGAACAATCGCGCTTGTCGAGACGACAGTATTCCGCCAATCAAGCAGCACCAACCGGGCCGACTTCATTGGCATATGGCCACGTGTAGCAGGCAGGCAGGCAGGCAGGCATTCGCGCTTCCCATGTGCATTACTTGTACTTGTTTCGTTATGACTCTTTGATCTGCCTATCACAGATCGTTCCCATCACTTGGTTGAGTTCCTCCTCTTGTTCTTGTTGACCGCAATAGCGCGTCGTATTTGTATGTGTATTCCAGCCGTGCGAGCAATGAAGACACTCTCCATGACTACGATTGCTTGCCGGCGGAGATTGTAGTTGCGTAGCTGCACTTGAGCTTAGAGCGGCGTGATCATCAGCACATAGTCGCACGAGCCAGAGATTGCGGTGTACGAAGCGACCCAGCTCACCGGTCCCTGCCACATGGGCGAGAAGGTGAGCGCCGCGTTGTACGGACTGATTTGCTGCATGGAATAGGTGGACGAGAGGCCGGTCGAAGCCGTGTACGACGACGTGACGTTGCAAGCGCCGCTCGTGCCCGAGAGTGCGAGGTTGAATTGGCCAGCTTGAATCTCGTAGAGCGCACCGAGGCCGGTCGACAGCTGTCCCGTGGTCTTGGAGTTCAAGCCAACCGAGATCAAAGGCTCTGCAACAACAGCGCGAGTGAGCACGGCACGGCGAGTGGCGAGTGGCGAGTGGCGAGTGGCGAGTGGCGAGTGGCGCACGAACCTTCGATGAGCGTGAGCGTGTAGGAGCACGAGCCCTTGGTGGTTTGGTATCCAAGCGTGCAGTTTTGAGCATTGTACTTGCTGGTGGGGATGGACATGGTGTTGGTTACGAGTGGCGTGCCGCCAGCAACGAGCGGCAGCGAGTTCGAGCTCAGGTTGATGCTCGGGCACTTGAGCTATTCACTCACAGTCAGCCAGTCAGTCAGTTAGTCAGTCAGTCAGTCAGCGAGCCAGTCAGCCAAGCGTTCACCAACCTGCATCACGACGTTGCAGGAGCCCTGCGTGACTTGGAAGCTGACAGCGAACTGCGAGTTGTTCGGGTTGTCGATGGCAAAGTTCGCAGAGACCTGCAGTGGCAACGAGCCACTGAACGCCGAGCCGAACGACGGGAAGGTTCGAGGAGCCTCTGTCGAATGCGGTCTGACATGAGGGAGGGGCGCTTTGGATCGCGGCGCGAGGTACGTACCCGAGATGGCGACGGTGCTCACAGGACACGAGACGTTGCGTGTCGCCAGCGTCGCGTGGTAGATGCCCGATGGCAAGGGACCGAACGGAGCTGGATTCCACACGACTGTTTGGTCCAATGGCGCAGAGTAGTACTGTGGCCGAGCCATCACGAGAGGCGGATCCATTCAGCATACAGCATATGAATGAGGGAGAGCCGTGTGTGGCGGGTGCGTACGGAATAGCCACCGCTTGGTCCAGTGGCAGTCATATCAACGACGCAACCTGCGACTCCCGCAGCACTGAATTGAACCGCGAATGGCGCCGAGACATTGTTGACGATCTAGCATGAACGAGAGGGACTGATCAGAGCAGTGCTGGTGGGCGTGTGTACACAAGCGAGCGAACGAACGACATACAGCAAACTCTAGCGGCGTCGAAGGCGTCAGCGTGCCGAGATACGGCGCTCCTCCGATCTCGAGGTCGATGCCGTGTGCGAGGTTGGCGATACAAGCCAACGCCACCACGATGGTGAGGCGAGAGAGCAACATACTGGCTGTGTGCGTGCGTGCGTGCGCGAGAGAGAGGGCGAGCAAGCAAATGAGACGAGCATCCGTCAGACACGAAAGTTCCTTTGGCGCGTGCGTATCCACTATCTTTCCTGAGTACCTCCTTGGTTGGTCTCGCCAATATCGAGCTCCCACACGGCTCACTCACGCGCACGATCGGCACTCGAGGCTCTCTCTCGTTCGAGAAACAGCTGAACGTGTCTCGCATCCCAACGTCGACGCTCGTCGTCGTGTAACAGGCTGCACACTAGCTGGCGAATCTGCGGATGCCGTATCGCCGCAATATCGGCAGCGCGCCTCGACTCTGGTGATGGTTGGGACGATGGGTTGGGAGGTCGACCTGACGACATCTCGCAAGCCATTACGCCTAGAGAGAACATATCTGCCGGTGGGCCTCGCTCGCGGTCGGGAGCCGCCACCTCCGGAGCCATGTAGTCCAGCGTTCCGACTCCGTAGGCGCCTCGGGTGGCTCCTCGTTGCGCGGATTGAATGACGTGCGCCTCACCGAGGTCGCCGATCTTGGCCGTGCCAGAACGATCGAGCAACACGTTCTTGGGTTTGAGGTCGAGGTGCAGCACTGGTGGCTCGCGCGAATGGAGGTACACGAGCGCGCGAGCAAGGTCCAACAAGATGGAGACGATGCGCTCGAGAGCCATTGGAGCTCCTTCTCGAGGCTGGACGTCGTTGGGGTAGATCTCATCGTGAAGAGAGCCGCCCTCCATGAGCTCGAGCACCAAGTAGCGAGGCTCGTTGCTGGCCGATCTCTCGATGCCGACGCCGAGGAACATGACGATGTTGGGATGTCGAAGTGATGCGTTGATCGAGCACTCCTTGATGAAGGCGCGGAGGGTCGCCTGGCGAGTGGCGCTGCCGAATGGTCCGCCCATGGCTCGTATCCTTGCTTGGTCGGTAGACATGAAGTACAGACACTTGACAGCGACTTGGATGCTACCGTTCCACGTGGCTCGCCAGACCTCGCCCAATGCACCCCAACCAATCGGCGTGTCCCGTTCGATATCAAGCTCGTCGAGTGGAATCATCCATTTGGTGTCGATCGTGTGCGTGCTGCTCGATGTCGATGTTGATGTCGATATGGACGTGGATGCGGATGTGGATGTGGATGTCGATGTCGATGTGGATGCCTCGGCTTCCAGCGGAGGAGGCGCCGGTCTGCTTGGTTCGAGTCGGCCTCTGAGGAGCGCTAGCGACTGCGCGATCGGGTCAATCGAACTGATGATATCCTGGATCGCCTCGAGATCCTCGACGATGGCAGGGCGTTCTACACAATGCATGTGACGTCCGTCATTCATGCGTGGCACCAGCAGATAGATCGCGCGTACGCTGCGGGATGACCGTGATCACGGCGTCAAGGTCCCCGAGAGCTTCCTCGTTGCGCCCAGACGCTGCATGGACGAGTCCTCGCTCGATGAGGGCGCTCGTGTGCGAGGGGCGGAAGGCCACCGGTTGCTCGAGATCTGCTGCTGCTTGCTTGAGCAGCTCGGTGCGACTGCGAGCCTGGCGGAGCCATGCAAACCATGTCTGCGATGCAGGATCGAGCAGCGCAATGTATCGACGAGCCTGTGCACGGCGCAACGATACCCACGCATCATTCGGGTCGGATTGCAGTAGCAGCGAGAGCTTCTCCTCGGCGGCCAGGAGATGATCGATTGCTTCCTGCCATTGACTTGGGTCGTGCGCCAGCACCATGCCGAGACCCAACGAGCCCAAGCCACTGCTGCCGTTGTCGAGAGCCAGAAGCTGGCGAAAGCTCGCAAGCGCCTGCTCACGATGATTCAGCTTGAGGCATACGCATGCTCGACTGAAATGCGCGTTGGCCAGAGCCGGCTGGAGCTCGACGGCGCGATCAAAGTCGAGGAGCGCTTGTTGGAGTCGGTGCAGGCGCAGGAGCGTGCAGCCTCGACGATTGAACGAGTATGCGAATGAAGCATCGAGCTCGATGGCGCGATCAAAGTCGAGGAGTGCTTGTTCGAGTAGGTTGAGTCGATACAACGCGAAGCCGCGACAATACAAGGCATACGCGAACGTGGGCTGGCAAGCGATGGCGTGCGATAGCTTGGCGATGGCGCCCTCAAAGTCGTTGGTGTTGAGTAGCCGCTCGCCCTCGATAGTCATCGAGCGTGCCGCAGCAGTAGTGCCATCGTTGGACTGAAGCAAGGAGCTGACACTGCTGCCCATGTCGGACGAGCCGTGACGGCGAGAGAGAGGGCGAGAGAGAGGGCGAGCAAGCAAATGAGACGAGCGAGCGCTGCTCGTCATCGCAGCAGACACGAAGGTTCGTGCGCGCTTATCTACTGGTCGCTCTGTTCTGCGACGTCACCCCGACCACCGACCACTCACCGCACAAATATCCAGTCGGAATGGACTGGGAATCAGCGATATTTTCGCGGGCTCGGACCACGGCGAACTCGTCGGCGCGCGAGGGAGGTGATGGTGGTGGTGGCTCTCCCATAAGCTCACGCACCGTGAGGCCGGTGGCGGAATAAAGGTCTCGCGGTGGCGGCATCTCCTCGGGTCCAAGGCGTGCAAGGGAATCAGGAAGCAAGAGATCGTTATGTCGTTGGTGTGGTCGCGAGCGCGCGTATGCGCCTCACGATCGCGCCAGCGAATGAGACTCACAATGGCATTGAACGCTCCTTCGGTTATGAACAACATCAACTCTCATCAATCTGAAGGAGCGGTAGAGCAAGTCTACCCCATTGTCGTCGCCTAATGAACTCTCGCATCTGCATCGGCCCCATCGGGGCACCATCCGAGGCTCGTTGGTCGTTCCGGCGATCGACGAGCGTCAACCACCTTGTGCCGGGGTTCGGCACACCCTCCTACCCGCTGCAGCTCGCTGTTACCGCGAGCGTGGCACACCAAGTCCTGATACGCGTCGGCTGCAATCTTCCTCCCTGCATCGCACTCCTTGAAACCCACAACCCCCTCTATCTCTCTCACTTGCTTTTTGCCTCGCCGCGCCTCGCAGCGCCTCGCCTCGCGTCGCGACCGCACATGGACCGCGACCTGCAGCATATGCTGAGCGCTGCCGTGTTGGCGGGCAGTGCCAACGTCGTGCAGCAGCTACTCGAGCAAGGCGCCGACGTCAACCTCGGCGATCTGCTGCACATGGCCGCCAGCGCCAACGACGTCGCCGTCGCCACGACACTCATACGCAACGGCGCCTACCTCAACATGCCAGGTCGCTTGTACGACGATACGCCGCTGCTAGCCGCGTGTCGGCGCGGGCACATGGAGGCCGCCCGAGTGCTGCTCGACGCCCACGCCGACGTCGACGCCGCCGACTCGGGCGGCACGACGAGTCTGCACCTCGCTGCCAAGCTGCGCCATGTCGGCCTCGCCATCATGCTGATTCGTACCTATGGCGCCGACAAGAGCGCGACCAATGTACGCCACGCTGTCGTCACACCCACCCGCTCGAGCGCCGACTGACGCGCTATGCAGTGGGCCGGCCAGACGCCCGAGCAAGAGGCTCGCTCGCCCGAGGTGCGACAGCTGATCCAAGACCTCGGTACGATGCGCCGCATCTCGATCGCCATCATCATCATCATTGATTGGATGCTTACTCGGCGCCTCCTCGCGTGCCAGACTTTCAATGGGAGGTCGACCACATCGAACGAGCGCCCCGCTGGGCCAAGAAGACCATCTTCGTCGTGACCTTGATACGTACCTGCGAGCCGACGTGCATCTTGTCGCTGCTGCCCAACGAGCTGCTGTTCCTGATCTTCGAGCAGCTGTGCAGCGGCGGTCGAGCGCACCGATAGCGACGCCTCCCGGGACCGAACCAACGAATCTAGCGCGATATACTGTATATTGTACACTGATACGAAGGGACCTTCGATCTCGCACACTCACACTCGCTCGCTCGCTCGCTCAAGCGACAGCGAGCACACACACCCAATTCGCAATCAAGGCCATGATCTCGTGCGGTATCGCGTAGAGCACGGTCTCGCGCACCTCGCGAAGCTCGAACAGTGTGCGAATGGCGCGTTGTACTTGTGGCGGCCGCTGCAGGTGGTTGCTCGGTGCCCAAGCGATGCGTTGGATCAAATGCTGCGGCGACAGCAAGGTCGCCAGCGCACGACGTGCTTCGATGCTCAAGACGTTGCCCTGAAGAAAGCTCGCGTGTGAGTCGATACGCAAGCGCTCTCTCGAGCCTGTGCGTGCGCCCAACGACGACGTACTCGAAGCTCGAGCTTCAAGAGCGAGTTACTCGATGCCACGGCGCGAACCAGTTGGCTGCTGCCCTCCTCGGCGATGCCACATGCTCGAAGGTTAAGCGTTTGTAGAGACATGGAGCGCTCGATCACCGGCACGAATGCGAGTCCCGCCTCGGTTCCAATGTTGTTGGACTGTGATCAACCAGATGACGGTGACAACGAGGATAGTGAATGCGTCAGGTGTCATCTACTACTGTCGTTGTGATTGTTGTTGTTGATGTGGAGCGTACGGCGAGTGAGAGCCACGTTAGAGAATGGTTGGATAACATTGCCTCGGCAATAGCAATGCCGCCTGCCGAGTCGATTACATTGCCCTGTATATATTCACACGCAGACACATATTAATCATACATCATTCATAAAGCAGACACACATTGCCATCCACTCAATACGAGAAGCAAGACCTAACTGGCTGGCTTCCTGACCTACCTCGAGATCCAACTTCCTGAGCGTGTAGTTCTTGAGCAGTCCCGACGTAGCGATGGCCTGTGCACCGGGCGTTCCAATCACGCAGCCAGCAATGTTGAGCTCGAACAGCGTTTGGTTTCGACCGAGAGCCTCGGCGAGAGCGATCGACCCTTCGTTCGAGATCGGATTGGCATGCATGTCGAGCCGCCTCAAGCTCTTGTTCTGAACGATGGCTCCTGCGATCGCGCATGCTCCTGCCGCCGTCACGCGGTTGCCCTGGACCGCTCATCGAGAGTCAGAGTCAGCAGCTCGACGCTCGCTCCATCATCCACCTGTTTTTGCAAGCGCCTTCATACCGACATTTCGAGGTGCACCAATCCATCGTTCTGCACGAGAGATCCAGCCAGCACACACGCTCCATCATCGGCAATCCCATTGCGCTGTGGTCGACCATATCGAATCCATCCATCAATCACATGGGTTGGCTCCAAGAGGGTTCGACGCCCCGTGACGTACACCAACGTAGAGCTCCTTGAGCGTGTGGCTTCGATTCAATGGTTCCGCGAGATTGTAGAGCCCGTTCGATCTCAGGGTGTTGTTGGCGAGATTCAGCGACGTTAGCGTCGAGTTGCGCAGCAACGCAGACGCTAGACTCGTGGTGCCCTCAATGCCAAGCATGTTGTTCTGCAAGTGTACCGCCATCCATCAATGAGGAGGAGAACTCGCGTAGATCGATCGCCAGCGAGCGGGTCTCTGGTACCGAGAGGTTGAGGCATCGAATCGGGTTGCTTGCGAGCGCTGTCGACGAGAAGGAACTCAACGAGGCGATGGCGCTACTTGGCGCAAGCAAGGCGCACAGTTGCTTGACGCCATTGTCGGTCAGCTGGCTGAACTGTACACGCACCGAACGAGGCGCCCATGTCGATGTGTGTGTGTGGCGAGTTAGAGCTCGAGCGCTGGTGTCTCGTGGCGGTATCTCGCGAGTCGTACGCTGAGATCGAGGTCTGTGAGCGTGGTGTTGGTGCTCAAGCCAGCGGCTAGATGCTTGCAGAACTCGTCTCCGTTGTTGTTGGCCCAGATGGTGAGCGAGCTCACGGTGGAGTTACGTGAGAGCGCCATCGCAAACAAGCGTATCTCATCGAGCGTCGCAGAGATATACTTCAAGCATCCCCAACGAATCGATTGGCTTGAATGAGAGAAGCGCTCTTCTTTCGAGAGATATGTGGATATGGATATGGATATGGATACCTTGAGGTTCACGACAGATGGTGCGTGTTGTTCATCTTGGAGTTGCGTCACGAGAGTCGAGAGCATCGTGTATGTGAGTGTTGCGAGAGTTGTGAGAGAGATGTGAGAGATGTGAGCAACAGCGAGCGACAATGCAACAACATCGATCTCTCGTTCACTTCGCGCTGCCATCTCCTCGCCAACTCCAATCCCCACTTGAATTCGAGCCTCAGATATCCCAACAATCTAGCCTCTCTCATGGCCTCTCAGTCTGTCTCATGCTGATGTTCTTGGAGTTCCTTATTCAATCACAAACACAAACACAAACACACATTACAATCCGATGCGACGAGGAGTGGCTCGCGGAGTGGCTCCTCCGCCCGTATCTCGACGTCCCGGCGTCACCATACGATGGGTCCGCTGCTGTCGCTCGCGCTCTTCCTCTTCTCGCCGCAGCTTCATGATCTCGGCATCCTCGTCGATCTTTTGCTGTAGTTCGCTCTCCATCGCCTTCACTGCGTCCTTTTCCTTCTTGCGTCCAGCCTACAGAGAGAGAGAGCCAACGGTGAGACACATGCATCTTCATCAACGAGCAGCAGGCGTTGCGCAACCGACGTACCACTCGATCTTTGACCGAGGCCTTGACCGAGAAGAACATGGGGCCCATGGCCTCGAGCCAGTACGGATCGACGGCCGTGACACATTGCATGTACTCCTTGGTGGTGAGCACCAGCTCGTGATACACCACGTAATCCGGCGTGTATCCGAGACCGTACAGAGCGCTGGTCGGATGCAAGTGGCACTTCATTCCACTGTACCGCGCCAACAACGAAACAGCGTCAGTCACTCGCTTGATACATTCGGGTGTGCTTCAGCCCGAGGAGTACGTACGTTCGAAGATTGACGTATTCGCCAATTCCCTTCAACCTCGAAGCGTTCTGAAAGTAAGCCGAGCAGATTGCCATGCTGTTTTCCGGCAAAGGGTCAGTCACTACCACACGCCTGTCGTATCGTTCATTCCCCACATACCGAGCGGGGTCCCAATCCGTGCCGCAACTGATCTTCTGCACGTTCTGTTGCTTCATAATGTCTGTAGCCAGCATGTTAGCCACGCACTAACACCACGTCTTGCGCGGCTTGCGCGAGATACATACCAACCAACTGTGCGCGAACCTCCTGAACCTTTTTCATAGCCTTGGCGTGGATAAAGTGCTCGCTACACCAGCCAGGGCTGCCGCGGTTGCTCACCCATTGGTTGTACACGTGCAACAGCGTCAGATGGTCGCTCTCGGCGATCATAAACTTCTCGCGTGCCGCATCGCTCTCCTCGGCGCGATCCTTTGGTCGGAAGAACACGCTCGGCACCGACAGCATGGCGACGATCGTCACGATCTCCTCGGTGCAGCCGAACTCCTCGGCCATGAGCAGCATCTTGGACAGCGGCGGGTCCAGCGGGAACTCGGACATCTTTCGACCGAGCTGCGTGAGTTCGCCTGCGAATCCAATCCGAGCGATCACGCCGGTGAATAGGAATGCCAACCAGCTAGCTGCTCTCTCATCGTGTACATACCAGTGTTATCCAGAGCACCCAAGACCCACAGTTGGTACATGGAGTTGAGAATGTTGGCTTGCGGTGGAGGGTCCATAAAGTGGAACTGTCATTCCAATACACCGAGTGAGTGTGCGAGTGAGTCCACAGGAGCTGTAGTCTCCAGCATTAATTGGTGCAGGGCTCACATACCTCGAGCAGATTTCGCACACCAAGTGACTTGAGCAACAAGACGACATTGCTCAGGTTGGTTCGTTGGATCTCTGGGATTGAGGAGACCAGCATTTCTCGCCTAGGCAATGAGGCGTTAGCGACAGCATGTCAACGACACACGGGCGCGCTCACAGTACCTGTACATATGGTCAGTGAACAAGGCATAATAGACTCCAGGGCCAGTACGACCAGCACGACCTGCTCGCTGGTTGGCATTCGCTTGACTAGACAGGCACGAGCGATCAAAAGCAGTCACCTTGCACGTCCTATTCACGTTGAGCTCATCGAGCAATGTCTCGACATACCTGATGGGAAAGATCTGCAGCGCATCCATACCGATGCGAGGATTGTAGACCTTCAGTTTACAGTAGCCGCAATCGATCACGTACAAAATGCCATCGAGCGTCAGGGACGTCTCGGCAATGTTGGTAGCAACTACACACTGTTACCACCAAGCGCAACACCTGAATCAGTGATCATCCATCGAATCGAATCGAATCCACACAAGAGAGAGGGGGAGAGAGTAGAGAGAGTACCTTGCGGACATTATTCTCAGCTCGTTGAAAGATCTTAGCCTGCAGGTCAGAAGGCAGTTGACTGTAGATTGGGAGCACTAATAGCGGTGGTGCCTGCTCAGTACACGACCACGATCAGTCTCCATGATCATAATCCAATCCATTCAATTCGTAACGAGCACGTACGTTATCAATCTCCTCGAGACGTTCGGCAATCACCTCACACGTAGTCTCGATATCCTCTTGTCCAGTCATAAAGATCAAAATGTCACCAGGGCCTTCACCGAGATGGATCTTCAACGCTGCACACCGATGCCGTCAGAATACATGATGATGGTGATGTACTGACTCGTGATAAAGACATGCTTTTGGTGCTCGATTTGGACGAACCTTGCTTCACGGCAGCTTCGACGTAATCCTCCTGTGGCGTCGCAGCATAGAGTCGGTCGACGGGGAACGTTCGACCGGGTATTATGAACACGGGTGCATTGCCAAAGAAGCGAGAGAACTTGCCGCTATCGAGCGTCGCACTCGTGACGATGAGCTTCATGTCGCGCCGTTCGGCAACGACGTTGCGCAGAATGCCAAAGAGCACGTCCGTGTGCAACGAGCGCTCGTGCGCCTCATCCATGATGATGACGCTGTACTTGTCGAGCGCCGACTCGTTGAGCGACTCGCGCAACAGCACGCCGTCAGTCATGTACTTGATCTTGGTGACGGACGACGTGCAGTCCTCGAAGCGGATCGAGTAGCCGACTTCCTTGCCGAGCTCGCAGCCGACCTCCTCGCTGACTCGCTTGGCGACCGACACGGCGGCGACACGACGTGGTTGCGTGCAGCCGATGACGCCGTACTTGCCAAAGCCTATGATGGCACGAACGATAATCCATCACCAATCAATACTCGATCGAGCAGATCACGCAACAGCTCAGAGAGAGTTGAGAGAGTGAGTTGGGTGATGCACTCGTACCATCCTCCATGAGATACTGAGTCAGCTGCGTGGTCTTGCCTGAGCCCGTCTCTCCGACCACGACGACCACCGGGTTGTCATGAACGAGCTGCAGCAAGTGACTGCGGCACTGATAGATCGGCAAGTACTCACGCTGCTCGGCGATCGTCTTGGTACGAGCAAAGTGACTCACGGCAGCGTCCTTGCCCGTGCCGCTCATGTGCGACGCGAACTGCGAGTCCTTCTTGTAGTCGACCGAGCCATCGTCGCGGAGCTCGCTCGCCTCCTTCTGCTGTCGACGTGTCTCGCTCTCGGCCTCGTCGTCCTTGAGTCCGATGGCGTTGCCCATGGCGGTGCCGCGCACGTCCCAGAACTTGGCGCGACACTTGGCGCGTTCCTTGCGCTCGCGCACCTCGCGCATCAACGCGCTGCCCTTGCGGCTCAGGGTCGCGAAATCCGACGTCGGGTCCTTGATGGGACTCACGAGCTCCATCTGCGTCGTGAACACGACGCGCCCGTCGAGGAACGGCGGCTTGATGTCGTGCACCATGATGGCGACGCGCGCCTCTTGGTCGTCGTCAAAGTCCGTGTCGACCTCGGTGCGCACGGCGACGCCGCTGCCGAGCATGCGGTTCTCCTCCCAGCGATTGTTGTCGGCATTGAACTGACTGCGCTTCGACGCCGGTCGGAAGGCGGCCTTGCGCTTGAGCTGCGCCTCGCGCTGTTCGAACTGCTGCTGGTCGCCGAGGAATGGGTTGTCGTCCTCCTGTGCACCGGCCTCCTCGGCATCGTAGAAGCGCCGCTCAAAGTCCTTCTCGTCCTCCTCCTGCAGTCCGCCATGCCGTTGCATCGTCACGATTCAGTTAGTACGTGAGAGAGAGAGAGAGAGAGAGAGAGAGGTTGCACAAGCGCGAGCGCGAACTCGTGCACGACGTGGGCGTACGTTGTATAACGTGTTGGGTCGTCGAGGTGTCGTCATGCGCGTGGTGCTGCGAGACGAGGTCGATCCCGCGGCATCTCCGTACCGAGCATCGCGTCGAGGAGTGAGCTGCCACGACGACGATGATCCACTGCTCGATGACGGTCGCGAGTTTGGCAGTGCGAAGCCATCAGCATCTCGGCGCACCGATGCTGGTGCATCTGCTCGACCTGAGCGATCCGAACGACCTCCTCCTCGCGATCTGTCGCGATCTTGATCATTGAAATCATCATCGCGTCGTCGATAATCTCGGTCATCTCGATATCGATCACGGTCTCGATCTCGCTCTCGATCACGATCGTGGTCTCGCTCTCGATCACGATCACGGTCGCTGCTGCGATCACTCTCGCGATCTCGTTGATGTCGTTCATCCACGATCGATCGACGATCTCGTTGCTCGCGTTGTCGACGATCGATGCGATCCAACGCATCACGATTGACGCCACCAGTGTGCGTCGGTGTCTCGGGCACGAACGAGCGATAGTGCCTCTTCCTACGCTTGGCCCATTCAGCGCCGTCGTCGGGCATCGAGCCGCCGCCGTCGTCGTTCGTCGTATCTTGCTCGATATCAAACGAGAGAGCCTGCAGCTTACGCTTGCGTTCCTCGCGCTTATCCTCCGCCAGTTTGTCGAGACCCAGCATTGACTTTCGTGCAGCGGTACCCGTGGTCGAGGAGGCACCAGCATTCGAGGCGGGCTGCGCGAATGTGATGGCGGTCGCTGCGTCGACATCCTTGCGCCGCAGCAGTCCGCCCGCTTGGATCGTCGGAGCAGCTAGAGTCTCGACCGAGCTCGAGAACCCGACGCCCGAGACATTACTGCCGCCGTTGCTGGTGCTCATAGAGTCATATATCTAACACAAGGCAGTAGAAGATGATGTGATGACGGTGATGGTGTGATAGTGATGATGGTGTGAGCAGCAGCGAGCAACCAAACAACTGAGATCGAAATGAGCAAGATCGATCGATCTTCTGCTCCACAACCAGCAGACATCTCGCACTCAAGATCACTCTTGGTAGTTGGATGGAACAGTATCAAACTCCCTCTCTGGGGCTCTCTCTCTCTCCGACTGACTCGTGAATCAACGATCCCCTACCGAACCCGATATCTATCTCTCCATCGTGTGATACTCACTACTCGATTTATTGATCAACCAACCAAGTGGCAATCTATCAAACAGATCGAGTTTCCCGCCAAAATCACGAACGAATGCGCGCGCGCGAGCGCAACCACAACACAACCCAACACATTCGCTTCTAGCCTCCCTCACCCATCCATCCATCCATCCATCACCCAACCGATGAAATGAGCTCACTCGAATCACTACTCGATTCCGTGTCGAGCTTCGTGCTCGAGGAGGAGCGCGTCGTGACGTACCGATGGCTGAGCCAGCAGCTCGACGTGTCGTCCAACGTCGCCAAGCAGCTGCTGGCGTCGTTCGTCGAGCGCCACGCCTCCGAGGTCACGGCCGTCTACTGCGTCACAGGCACTCGAGCGGCCGATCACTCGCACGTCGTTGTGCTCACGAGCGCTGAGAGACTCCAGGACACCAAGGCGCAGCTATCGGCGCTCACGTCGGTGCACGTGTACAGCGCGCAGAGGATGCTGCCCAAGGACGCGCCGTCGCTCGTGGCCGCTCCCGACCGCGAGGTGCACGCCGCGATCCTCACGAGTCTGCTGGCCGATACGACCAGTCTCTACACCAATCCGCACACGCCAATCTCGTACACGGCTGCCTACAAGCGTGAGCGTGCTCCTGTGCGCCCGGCCATTGTACCCGAGGCACCGAGCACTCCAGTCGCCGCGACGTCGGCGTCCTCCTCGTCCAAGCGAGTCAAGGTCGTTGCTGCGCAGCCCGAGACACCCAAGGCAGCCGATGAAGCACAAGCAGCACCGATCAAAACTGTCGAACCCAAGCCCGTCGCTGTTGTTGCTGCTGCTGCTGCCACCAAGAAGGGCGCCAAGGGCCCTAAGCAAGCGACCCTGTCATTCGACAAGAATCCTCCTGCGAGCACCAAGAGGCCCACTACTGCTGCCACTGCTTCTTGTGCTGTTGGTGATACCAGCACCAGCACCAGCACCACGAGCAGTCGCAAGAAGAAGCACATCATCGAGTCACCACCATCATCGCCCGATTCATCCGACTCCGAGGGAGATGCTGTCCATGTCGTACTGCCTCACGACGACGACGACGACGACGACGATTCGGCTCCGATCGAGATTGGCGATCACGAAGGCGCCATCGACAGCAGTGATGGACCAGCTGCCGGCGATATCAGCAACGAGCAGCGCCACCAGTTGATCGACCAGGTGGCTATCGATCCTGCCGCTCTCCTCAGTGCCGACAAGCCCACCGCCAAGAAGACCACCGCCAAGAAGGCCGCCGCCGCCGCCGCCGCCGCCTCCAGCAAGAAGGCGAAACCGGCTGCGGCCGAGGAGCCTCCGAGCACCAGCAAGTCGAAAGCCAAAGCCAAGAGCAAGACTGCCGCTGCCAAGGACGAACAAGAGCACGAACAAGAGCCTGTCGCCGCCAAACCCAAGAAGACTGCCGCGTCCAGCAAGAAGATCGACAACAAGCCGATCAGCGAGAAGACCAAGCCGAAGAAGGCCAAGTCCGACAGCTCGGAACAAGCTGAGCGCAAGCACAAGCGCAAGATCATCAAAGAATACGACGAAGATGACGACGACGACGCCATCTCACACGATGCCGGCAAAGCTGCTGATCACGGCCACGACGAGGCCGACGACTCGATGCAAGTCGAGCAGGCGCAAGAAGAGGCTCCAGCGCGACCGCAGAGCATTCTGTCGATGTTCAAGCCCAAGGCTCCAGGCGCAGGTGCAGCTGAGCCTGTAGCTCGTGCAACTCGACCCACGCACAAGTCCAGCGGTCGGCGGCAGAAGAAGACCACCGAGATGCGCGTCAACGAGAAGGGATACACTGGTGCGTCTCACCAGTACTCGCGAGTAGCTCACTCATACTCACACTCACACTCACGCATTGGCTACAGAGTTTGTCGATGTCTGGGTGTCAGACGATGAGGAAGATGACGTTGCCCCTGCAGCTGTCGCAACAGCGACAGCCACTTCAACTTCCAAACCAGCAGCGACCGCGACTGCCAATGCAGATAAGGACAAGGACAAGGACAAGGACAAGGCAGCCGAGCCAGCCGCTGCCAAGAAGAAGCAAGCCAGCATCGCGAGCTACTTTGGCAAGCCCAAGTGATAGTCGTTAGCCGCTGCACCATTGTACACCACCACTACAATCCCCACAATCTCATAACAAACCAACGTTGAGACAAGATAGACTCTATTGGATTGGATTGGATTGGATTGGATTGGATTGGATTGGATTGGATTGGATTGGAGAGTATCGAGAGGCTCACGAACAGCATCGGCATCATTTGCTTCGTTGCTTGCTCTCG
>Ga0209915_1001988_pt1 | contig 24527 bp, 14 predicted proteins | sample ThiBiot_750_plan_FD_183952 | JGI IMG/M metagenome (GOLD analysis project Ga0209915, IMG submission 183952) | Wastewater bioreactor microbial communities from Cape Town, South Africa - Thiocy_cont_750_plan (SPAdes) | ecosystem: Engineered > Bioreactor > Thiocyanate-remediating > Anaerobic-Aerobic... | reverse complement strand
GGTGTTTTCGTCTTTCATTTAGAGTCGATGGTAATTCCCAGGTCAACATAATAAACAAGTATTGATGTAACCGTCCAAATTATTAGATTTCAATCGAGAATATGATAAGCATCGCAACACCGTAACACCGCATACACCGCAACACCACAAACACCGCAAGCACCGCCAACACCGCAAACACCGCCAACACCGCGAACACCGCAAACACCGCAAGCACCGCCAACACCGCGAACACCACAAACACCGAGAACCCCAGAGTTTTCTATAACACTGAAGTTTTTTTACAATTCATTTATTTCTTTTTAATTGATTTTTCTACAAATTCATTTATTTCTTTTTAGTTGATTTTTCTACAAATTTATATTCCCCTTCATATGAGGATATCGGGATTTATTTTTTTTAGACTTATTTTCCAACAGAAGTTATTTGTTTGTTACGGATTTATTTATTGTATCAAGATTTCGCCTTCACCCATACTCGAGAGAGATGATAGAATTTGTTTCCAGTTGGGTTTTAGCAAGTACAGATATGACTTGTACTAACTCTTTATTCTCTTTTCTCAAAAGAAAGGGTTATATGCTAAAAATTCGCTCGAAAAATGCATAAAGTTTGTCTGTGTACCTGTCTATCCCAAACCAATCAGATTTCAGCTTGATTAAGCTAAGTAATAGTTGAGCATTGAAAGTTGGAACAAAATTGGACCCTAGGTAATCGGGCTCGGAGAGTCCCTGATGACTATTGTCTTCACATACATGATGATTTTTAATCTTGGTAAGCAAAATCTTCTGTGGAAATTATATTGTATTACGGATAGCTCTCGATTTGTTTATCTCTACATTCTCACAGAACGTTTGCAGTCGAAGATTAAGTGAGTCGAATCGTGATGAATGTTATCTTGTTTTAAGTATTTTAGATGGCATTTCTGTATAAACTGATTTTTAGGAGGATAAGAATATACTTTACAGAGTTCGAAAAGGCAGCAATGTGTGTATGTGTGTGTGTGTAAGCATCAAAAGAACACCAGTATTTTCCCTCGCCCTCAAATCTTTCTTGAGAAAAGTCTTGTTGATTAGTAAAGTATTATTTAGAAAATTTTGAGCTAGTTTATTTCAATAACGTAAAAATTTTTGAATTCGATGATTGTATGCGTCGGCTACATAGAGATTTAGTTGACTATCGAGTCTTAATGAGAAAGGTACATCAAATGTAGTAGCATTAGTACCATTTACACGTGTAATTCCAGCTATAGTAGTCGCATTTAATTGTCCAGTATAAAAAAATTGAATACGATTATTGTACGTATCAGCAACATATAAATTGCCTATGGGATCAAATGTTGCCTCAGCAGGAGCATTAAATTGTGCTGGTGTTGTACCAGAAGCTCCGCTAATATCTCCAGCAATCAATGTCCAGAAGCTCGAACCCAACACATATCGAACTATCTTATGAGGACCAAAGTTGGCAATAACTAAACTGTTTGTCAATATATCAAAATGTAAGCCTACAGGCCAAGATAATTGTGTATTACTATTTCCTGCTCCATTGAATCCGAATAGTAATGTACCAGAATTATTACCAAGTATATATGACATGATTCGCTGGTTTGCCTGGTCTACTATATAAAGTGTATTCGATATTGGATCAAGAGCGATACCATAGGGGCGATCTAGTTCATTGCTAGAGTTACCAACAGAACCTAAAGACAAACTGTTATATGAAGGAAAAACAACGCTATTTTGTTTATTTTTCTTACCTGTACCAGCAACCGTTATTCCTGAATTAGCTCCTTTACGCCAGAATTGAATTCGAGCATTGCATCTGTCTGATATGTATAAATTTTCATTTGAATCAATAAGAAGTCGTGATGGGATTGATAATTTATCTGAAGATGAACCACCTGTTACATTCCCAGCCACTCTTTGACCTATTGAACTACCAATTAAATATTTTTGAATTCGATGATTGCCTCGATCAGCAATATAAAGATTATTAGCATAGTCCAAGAATATATCATATGGGAAACTTAATTGATTGTTAGCAGAACCAGGACTACCACTAATTCCAGCTACTGTGATACCATTTGAATTCCAACGAAGTACAGGTGTATTGTCTAGCTTACTTGATATTACTCGTTTTGTTGGAGATTTAATTAAAAGAACTAGTAGAATAGTAGCTATGATCAAAATAAGAAGTAAAGTTATAAGCACAGATGTAATAATATATCGACGTGAACATCTATAAATATGATTAGAAATGAAAATCATCATTCCTCGTTCGAAAAGAGCATACTGACTTTTTTCCTTTATTTCGCTTGGATCGTTGATGATAATCTTGAATCATTCCTGTTCGATCTTGTTCATCATTATTATTCAATTTGATGTTTGAAAATAAACTGGTGGTCCCATGAGGAGTGACTCGAGAAGATTTTGATAACGACGATTTCGTCATCGAATAATCACTTTTCTTTGAGTTTTCATGCGACTAGAATAATAAGATCTTATAAAAAAACAAATGTCAGCGTATAGAAGTCATAAATACAGAAGAATTCATTGACGTTTGTCTTTCATGATTTTGAATCTATTTTAATAGAAAAATAAAAAAAACATGTAAAGAATACATATTTCTAAAATTCTAACCGATGATAAATTGCTATTATTTAACTGAATTTTTTTTGATAAACCAATAGTTACATGAATGATACTGTTCGATCGTTTCTTTTTCAATGATGGATATTTATGCTAAATTTTAATCAATTGAAAATAAAAGTAGAGCATAAATTGGTCTCACTTTATGAACAATTGATTGATTATGACGAGAATCACGTGAAACTACTACCATACTTGATTTTCGTCTTTCCATTACGTTACAATTCTTTTGTTCATTGCATTTCAATATCTTATATTTCTTTCTTTTAATACATTAATTAGAATACATTAGCCTATAATGAAACCATAAAGAAGATATTTTGTCTACACATATAATCAAATTCAAACAAAAAAATATCCATTCTCAGTTGATCATAATACCGACTACATAAAAATTCCTATTTTCATAATTTGAAAAGAGATTCAAATGTTCAAAGATCAATCATCTACGCAGGCAAGCACAGGTAAAACATAAATCGTACTATTGAGTTATTAACCTATTTTCATTAATATCATTCAAGATAATATCATTCGAAAAAAAGTACTTGCTATTTCACATTCTCGACATCAATCAAGAACAAGAAGTGTCCCAGGATCAGTTATTCATATTAGAATTCGATCAAGAAAAACTTCTCATTCTTCTATAAATGACAAATTCACATATAAATCAAAACAAAGATGCGCTTCTCAAAGTTTCACTCAATTATCTAAAACTAATACTGCTTTCAATCATTCTATTTCATCAATCATGCGATTAATCGCGCTAAATCGCCGATTTTTTTTTATTTCGAAGATATGAGTACATATATGTGATAGAGAACAATTTATTTTGATGAATCACCAAAATCATTATGATTTGAACGAAAAGGATATGATTATTTGCGCATTATTTTGTTATGCTCAGAAAAGTAACATGTCTACATCGTTTATTGTATTCTGATACTTTCGAAAATATGAAGAAATCAGCTACTTTTAATGAGCAAATTTTTTCTTTCTGTTATACTCAAAAGTAGTTATATATACGGTCTGAATGAAAACGCGTTCTATTCATGCTTGTTTTCTTTTTAACTACTTGCTTATTCGTTAAGATGCAAAGCAAGTTATCTACGGATGGATGATTTTGTACGAAGCAATAAACATGAAGATACGCATAATCCCCTCCATAATAAAAGCCCCTGGGAGCTTCTAATATGTTTGGTGAAGGGCTCATCTTAGGGGGGGGGGAATTACCGTGTTTATCTATAGTGACATTGCACTTTTTTCATATCAAAGGATTTGATTTTCATTGTTACAAGCGTTCGGATTAGAATGGTTTTGTTCGTTGGTAAGTTAAATACGATATTTCTTTCCACACTTTCACATGTTTATAGTGCTGCAGTAAATATATTGGATCTAATTTAGGAAGTACAATTTTCTTCTTCCCTTTACTACTCATGTATATATTGAATGATTTAGTTATATAGCATAAGATTTATTATCATTATAGATGAATTCAAACGATGAAAATATCAATGGCAATCAACCATCCGAAGCAACGATCGAATTGGAGCTGCAAGATAAGAATATTGACAGTATTAGCAATGGCAAAAATGACACAACATTGACTACTACAGTGGAGGAAATATCTATTTATGATATAAGAACAAAACTGCGACGTAATCTTATACTTGCAACTACTGCATTGATTGCTTTTCTACTTCCATTGTGTGATACTGTGTATGAACCTGCTCTTAACGACATCGTAATGAGTTTCAATACATCTACTACACTTGTGGCCATCAGTGTTTCGATTTACTTATTAATGAGTGGCGTCTTTAGTCTTGTTTGGGGAGCAGTATCAGATCGATTCGGACGGAAGATTACGCTGATTGTAGCACTCATTATCTTTATAGTTGCTACGATAATATGTATATTTGCTCCCACTATCGCTGTTCTCATCGTGTTTCGTTCATTGGAAGGTGGTGCCATCTCAGTAACATTGGTAGTCGGTCATAGTTTGGTGGCTGATATCTTTCCAGAGGAGAAGAGGGGAATGGCAGCAGGATTCTTCTTCTTGCTTTTTTATATAGGTCCTATAATTGGCCCTATAGTCGGTGGTCCGCTATCATATGCATTCGGCTGGCGTAGCACTTTCATCTTTTTGGCAATCTACTCGTTTATCGCCATCATCATAGTGGTATTTCTGCTACCTGAAACTCATCAATACTTTGCAAAAGAACATTTTCACAAAACTAATCCAAACAAACGTATAATTGATGCTCAACCCACCGAGAAGCCTTCATTTGAAAAACCATGGAAATCATTAGTTCATCTGATTGATTTGACAATATTACCTTATATTGCTATAGCAACAACGGCGTATTGCTCCATGGTTGCCACTTCCACTTTATTTTCTATTTTTCTTTCCGAGCCACCCTATAACTATACAGAAAATATTATTGGTTATCTCTATATACCAAGTGGTGTAGTCTTAGTTATAGGCAGCATTTTTGGTGGATGGATATCAGATAAAGCTAACACATATTTTGGTCAGGAAAAATGTCTTGAAGGACGTCTTGTACCAGCTCTAGGTTTATCCATCCTAATTCCAATTGGGCTGATTATTTACGGATGGATACTTCATTACAAGTTGAACGTAGTTGGACCTATCATTGGTATGTGTTTGCTCAGTTTTGGTGAAACAGCCGTGGAATCGGCTGTGGCAACTTATCTTACAAGCAAGAAACAGAGTGAAGCAGCTGCAGTCACTGCCGCCAATACCTTTTTCAATTTCATTGCAGCAGGTATCATTTTAGTATGTGCCGTGCCTATGTATAATGCAATGGGTATAGGGCCCTACTTTTCTTTCTTGGCTGGCCTCAATATCATTACTATTGTGTGGAGTGGTGTGCTCGTGTACAAAAATGTAAAAAGAGGTGACCATGTGAAACAATAGCGTATCCCAAAAAGACAATTTCCTGATTTTAACAATCGTAACTTTCGTGATTTGACTAATAAACAAGTACTTGTTTTTATCCATCATCTAATTAAGCATAAAATAGTCGTACTGTAGAAGAAAAACAAGAGAAGCAGTCAAAAATTAGTATTACGTATACGTTATATGTTTGAAATTGATAGTGATTATATGATCTTTGTTTGCATGAGGGAACATAAGTGTTCCTGATGAATTGCGCCATTCACTTACATTCACAACCTTATTGATATCATATTTGAGTACATAGTTAGCAAGTTGTTGTGATACACTTCCAACATTTGCCGTCAAAACTGATCGAAATTGATTGATGGCTGCAATATCCAACGCTTGCTGTTCGAGAAAATGCATGGCTGCAACTCGCTGCATAGGTTCCAGATCAGAATTAACAGCGTTTAAAAAGTTGTGAAAAATTGGTTCAGACAGTGCACCTATCTTGCGTAATTTCTCGAGTAGCTCGTTTTCATTAGCTTCCATCATATCAAAAACAGGAATAAGTATAGGTATTGTTTTTAGATCTATATATGGTTCTTCTGCTAAATTATTTGATAATGAAATACCAACAAGACGTCCATCATTTCGAATTATTCCAAATGAGAGACCATTTGCTGTATAAAAAGACCAACGTTGATCCAATAGACCATACAATTGTTGTTTATATTCTAGTTTGAGATCATCACGATTATAATGTAGTAATGCGTCAAGTTCATTCAGATTCGCAAATGATTCTATAATAATATGTAGAGCATTATCTTTATCTACTCGATCAAGAGATACTATTTGATATTCATTTTTAACTGCAAAAAAACGATTTTGTTGTTCACATTTCCCATTTGTTGAATGTAATAAAATTTGTTGTAAAGTGGATGCATTGAATAGATCTTCTACAGTAATGTCATGAAATCCAATATGATGCAGTTTATTAATAACCAACAATGCATTCAAAGATGTTCCACCAGCAGCCAAAAAGCTTTTGCTGGTGTTTTTTCTTGAAATTCCAATTTCTTGAAACACTTGAAAAAACGATCGTACATTCTCCGATTCTTCTTGTTTATCTTCGGATTGTTCTCTTTGTCGAATAGTGTTTAGTGAATTTAACAGAAACTGTCGATCTATTTTACCTGAAACAAGTAGTGGAATTTCAGGAACAGTAATAAATTGTGATGGAATTGCATATAAGGGTAGATGCTTTTCTAATGAAATACGATTCAAATCAATTGGTTCTTCCATTTCTTGTAGAAAAACAACAATTATTGCATTGGTAGGCACATATATAGCAACAGGTTGACGACAATTATAATATTGTTTAAGAACAAGCTCAATCTCACTTAAATCTATTCGATTACCTGATATTTTGATCTAAGAAAATCAAATGAAGAAATAGATTTTTATAAATAGATTTTTTACTTGATTATCTTTTCTTCCATAATATATAATTCGATTATAGATTATCTTGCCCAAATCACCTGTAAAAAAGCAAGGTTGACCATCATCATCGCAAGTAAATTTATTTGATAATATGGTATTGGTGGTATCACACTTATGATATTCATTGGCTACACCTTGTCCTTTGACAACTAATTCACCAACACCTCGTTCGTCCGGTTCAATTATATCTATCCGTATGTTGTCAATTGGAAATCCAATACTTGTACGACCATCATACGATAATGTATCATACAAAGAAGTTGTTGATTTAAATATTTCACAAGTAACATCAGCCATAACTTCAGTTGAACCATATAAATTAAGTAGGCAGCATGTTGATGAGAGTTTTTTCATTTTTAGATTAAAGAAAGATTCAATTAAGTGAAGAGATAAAGTTTCACCGCTGCATATAACAAAGCGTAGATCGAATAGATGTACATTATTACTATTCTGTAAATAATCGATGAGAATAGTTAATAGAGAAGGTACTAGAACTATTCTTGTAATATGCTTCATTGCTAGTACATGAGTTAGTTGAGCAATATCCATTAGTAAAGATTTAGGAAGTATGACGATTGGAACACGTTGAAGAAGAGGAGAAAAGATTTCAGCAATTGAATCAACAAAAGAAATAGATGTTTTTAAGCAACAAACATCATTGTCGAATGGAAAATTTGACCATTGCCAGTGTAGTCGATTTAGTAAGGCACGATGTGAAAGATGTACACCTTTTGGTTGACCTGTGGATCCAGATGTGTACATTAAACAAAAAGTATCTTCACTATTGACTTTAACGATTAACTTATTATCGTTTTCTGCATTGACACATAATTGAGAATAGGTAAAAGTATCAATGCCTTCAAAATTCAAGTCATTAGTAGAAAAATCACTTCTAATAATCAATTGTGCTTCAGAATCGTTCAGAATATATTTGAGTCGTTGATATGGTAGTGTAGGCTCGAGAGGAACGTACGGAATACCACGAAGAATTATCCCACACAATGTAGTAATAAGTTCAAGTGAAGGATGCATACAAACAGCAACAATAGTATAATTAGCAAGAGAAGTCGCGATCTTGCGAGCATTTTGACTTAATTGACTAGCTGTAAGTTGATCCTCATTGAAGATTGCACATATTCGTTCTTGATCTTCGTTGCTAGAAAATATATCCAGAAATAAATCTCGTATAGATGTGCAATTAGAAGATGTATTTGTTCGACGACCTTCTAGAAATAAGGAGCAGTCTCCAATCATTTGACGACGCAAAAGAAAAAATGTGTTGTTTTCGATATTTTTTTGCGTTCTTTTTTTTTACTCTCAAATGTACGGAAAGTGCAAGAGAACGAAACAGAAATAGATGTATTGTATGTAATAAAATGTATCGATATCGAGAAAATTTTCTTCAATTAAACTTTTTGGAATTAAATCTGAGTTTAAGAAAATCAAATTATTTTCATTTTTTTGATCAACAGAAGTGAAAATGTAATTTTTTTTGCGGATTGATCGTATATCGTTTTGTACAAGGACTCAATATCTATTCGTCACTTCTCGTTCTTCACACTAAGCGATCACGCGTATCAAAAACGTGGTTCTAAATAAAACAACTGATTATAATATGTTTAATCAGATGAACCAGAAGTATTCAAAATATATCTGGAAATATTATCGAATTATTGCTCATTAGAAGATTCGTATTTTGGAAAAATAGAGATTTTTCCTATAGTATATTTCAGTCGAGGGTTAATTATTAGTTGAAATACGAAAAATTCGTAATTGTATCGTTTTTCGAATATTTGAAACCGTCGTTCGGAATTCTTCTTTGTATAATTTCGATGGTAAAACAAATATAACAAATGTTAACATTGGTGGAACAAATGAAATCAAATAACCGATGAGATATAACCATGGACTACTGTCCGATTTCATACAACCAGCAACAAACGAGAGAATTATACGTGGAATTGATAAAATAACTAGAACCAATGGTGCAATTAATAAATAACGATGTCGTTGAAGTTGTTCGTAGAGTACAACTTGGTATGATTGAGAATATAGAGTAACTAGTCGTCGTCGTTTTGTTGACAAAATAATAATGAGAAAACTTGAGATGACATTTATGAAATAGGGAACAAAAAAATGAAAGATTTGAATCGATTGATTGATAGACAACAGTTGAGATGAATAAGAAACAATACACCAGACCCGTTTTTGTTCTTCATTACTCTCATCATCAACTATTTGACGATAAATTGGATCGTAAATTGTCGAAGTAATTGTCATCAAGAGAATAAAACTAATAGCATATTTAGCTATTTGTTTACTTTTAGCTTTGTTAAAATCGATTCCTTTGATAACATTAAAAGCTCGTTCGATTGCAACACATGCATTCAACCATCGATCTGTATTTAAACCAACTTGTAACAAATAATCCAATGAATAACATTGAATGTTCACAAATGTTCGATTACGAATTATTGACATTTGTATCGTAAGTAAAATAGTAAATTTCAGTGCTAACATAAATGAAGTAAAGAATGTTGTCATTGTTGAACCTAATAAATAATATCCACAACCAACGAGACGTGTTTGTTTACTTTGAAAAGTCAACAACGAGAGGATTCCATTGAGAAAACCAATTAGAACCATCAGTATTATCACTGCTAAAGTTATTTGAATGATTAGAGGTTGATCATACAGAAATTGATTGACTTGAATATGTGAACCAATAATACCATCGAATGACATATCGAATAAACTCGATTGAAATTGACATAACGAACCATAGAAACATTTCGGACAAACACATCGAAATGTTTGTGGACAATGAATATTATCTTGAAGACATTGACCATTATTTTGACAATTATTTAATTTAAAACAGTTGTGAACATTGTCTGAATTGAATTCAAAACAATTGGCAATACGTTGAGAACTAAAATCGTTGCATAAACAAAAATGATCTCGATCGTAAAAACATGAAATTTGATATTGACAAGGAACATGATAATATTTGATTCGATGAATTAGAGGAGAATTGAGAATCGTTTCATTGAGATATTGTCGTGCATCATAGCAACGATCCGATGGTCGAATTAATTTTGTGATGATTCTTGAACGATTGTAATCTTTGTCAATATGAATTAAATAATAGGTTTTATCAGAGAATTCACCGAATACAATATGAAATCGATGTGACCATCGAATGATGATTTGTTTATGATACAATGGAATTGATTGAAATGTTGAACCATTTCGAATCGGAGTATTTGGTCGTATTTCAATAAAATGAACAAGAATACTTTCTGTTAATAGAATATTTTCATCGAACGATAATATGATTTTTGCATCGTTGATTTCACATCGATCGCCACTAAATCCTTTTTGACAGAGACAAAAGAATTTCTTTTCCGAAATGAGATTATCATCGGTGAGAACACATTGACCATTGTTTAAACAAACTGAACTTCCATTCTCATAACAAATATTATTTCGAAGAAAACAACGAAGACCCCATCGATTCAATGGACAAATACAAATCGATCGACCAGTAGTAGCTTCAATTCCAGCACATAAAGAATCCGGTGAACATTTACAATTATATGCAATTGAACAATCTTTTCCTGTCCATCCTGGATGACAATGACAAAACATTCGATTGTTGGCGGTGTTTTCAGCATATTTCATACATTGACCATGGACACATGACTGATCTTTCGAGCATTTGACCATGTCTAAGCGATTGTTCTGTGGAATCTTTATAATATTAGCAATACGATAAACAGGCAGAAATGGAAATTTGATTGGAATAAACAAACCTCCTCGATATTCGAATGTTAATTTGTTATAAACATCAATGTGAATCGAATACATTCGATTTGCATATTTTGGTCGAGTTGAATAAGTTAAATAGAAATTAAATTTCATTGAACAATGTTTAAAATAACTGTATGTGATTTGTTTTGATGAATGAATCAATCGTTGTTCAGTATCGTCGATTACCGATATAATTATCGAAAAGATGCTTCGTAATGAATCTAAATACGTTTCAAATTGCAAAATAGCTGAAATACGTTCATTTTGAAATTGACAGTAAACGCCATAAAAATTCAATGGACATAAACAAATTATTTCACTTGATGTTCGATTTGTATCCAACCAAAGACGTAACGGATATCCACGATGACATTCAAAATTATAGTCGAATGTTTTTGTTCTGATTGATGACGGTTCAATAGTTTCTTGTTCTTCATTTGTTGTTGTTCGACCAACAGAAAAATGAACAAGTTCTGCTTTATTTTCATCATTAGAACGTGAACAAAAATATTTAACTAAATATGAACTATTTGAATGATTTGCATATGAACAATAATTCGACGTTTGCAGATGATTTGATTGATTGCAAAATATCGTTTTATTTCCATATAGACAATTCGCAGAAGTAGAACTTGAACAAATATAATTTATATTTACACAACGTGCGTTGTCCATTATCGAATCACAATAAAAGTTTCTATCATCTTTTTCATAAGTATTCAATCGACATTTTGTCGGTTCATCAGTTGCACCAAGACAATCGATGTCCCCATCATTGGCTTTTTCCAATGGTAAACACATAAGTTGAAATGTTACTGGTTGAATACATAGATGATGATTGGACGAACAATTCATTAACGGAGATTGATTACATCCAATTTCATCAGATCCATCAAAGCAATTCCAAAATCCATTACAACGTGTGTACATATTATTACACTTCCAATATTGACATTGACTTTCATCGGAATGAAATGTTCCATTAATATTAATCAGATGTAATTCTTGAAATCCATCACAAATTGTTGGAAATGAAATATGAGTTCGAATGTAACTTTGGTAAGCAAATTGATCACAACGATTGAAATTGTCCCAATCACATAAAGTATACGGTTCATCTTCACAAAAATATGTTTCCGTAGAAGGACAATTACATTGATTGTCGCCATATAAACTTAAAGAAATACATCGATTCGCTAAAGGACATTTGAAAAGTGCATAAGATTCAATGGGCGAACAAGTTCCATTAATTATTGAACATTGTAGTTCATCGGCACCATCGAAACAATCCATATATCCATTACAAACACGGTATATTGATATACATTTCGATGAGTTTGGACAACGAAACATCAAGACACTATTGCAAATATTTGTATCATTAAAAACAATTGGATCACAATGATCCAAATAGTAAGGTAATGATAATCTTAACATTTCAACAGTCGTTTTACTTCTGCTTGCTTCAAAATAATCTCGAGCTACATCTTCAATTCGAAAACAGGTTTTCTCGTCAATTAAAGTCGATGGAATATCATTGAAACGAAAATGTTGACAAAGTGTTGTATTGTAACAGATATATTGTGGAATATCGAATCGTAGAAATGGGTTAAACTTGTGTTCTTTCTTATAAGCAGCATAAATATGAGTAGAAGCAATTGGTGCAGCTGGTGCTACAATCAATTGAGGACATGTTTGATTAATAATTGATGTACATTTATCTCTATCGCAAATGTCTTGACATATCTTCGACCATGTTTTTTCTTTAACAAATCTTGCACAATAAAATGTTAAATGACAAATATTCGACAACGTATTCGATTTATCTTCAAGCATAAATTTATGAAAAAGAGCTTGACGTGACGAATCACATGGATTTGTGTGATATTTTCGATGATATATCCCATTTCGTGGACATCTAACATCTTGAATATATATGATCGGTAAATCAATCGACAAATCGCCTAAGATTTCTGTAGTTGAATGAATATTTCTTGGATCGAGACATGAATACATGTTTGATATATAATCACGTTGTTTTGATATACATTGTCCATCTGGACATCGATATTCATCAGCTTCACATTCATTGATTTGAATTTTCCAACAGAAATCTTCATCAATGTAGTTACCAATGCAATCAGCAATTCCGTCGCAAATTTCTGTCCAATCGAGACACAATGATTTCGAACCACGATCACATTTTAAATGTTCATAACATGTCAAACTTGTTATTTCAAATTTAAGTTCATAAAATTCAAAAATTATTTCGTTTAATGTCGAATTTGGCGATGACAAATAAATAAATTCATATTGACATAGTTCGCCAAATCTTGGTGATGTACAATTATAAAATACATGATTTGACATCGAAAGTAACAATTGATTAGACATGAGATATTCTTCATATTGTTCAATTAAGTCAATTGATGCTGACCACGTATATAACTGTTCGCTTGTGATATTTTCTTTTCGAAGATCATCGAATGTTAATTTTTGATCGAACGGATTTGGTTGAATGTTCCATTTGGACAAAGATTCAGTTAAACATAGTGATATGATTTCATCAAAATTACGTTGAGAATATGAGATTTTTTCAGCATACTTCTGTTTAATTATATTTTGAACGGGAACATAAAAACAATTGTATTCCAACGTCGTATTACTTTGATCAGTCGTACGATGAAAATTAACTTGAGGAAAAGCAATTGTCAATGACAATAAATAGAATAGAAAATAGAAAAAAATCATTTTCATGAAATTCATCATTCCATCTCTCTGTGTTCAAAATCAAGAAATGAAACTGTTGAATTTCCTGAATAAATAATTCTTATCTTATCAATCTTTTGAAAATTATTTTAAGAACAAAAAATGAACATATGGAATTGATAAACTATCGATCAACTTCCATTTTTATGTACGAAATTCAGAGTGTCAAACATACACTCTTATGAATTAATCTAAGAGAAGCCAGATATATAACTTAATTAAATGTATAAGTCAAAGTTTCTTTCTGCATAATAATGATTTTTTTTCTCATAAAATATAATTCATTTTTTTTCAATCATTAGCTGCCTAAAAGTGCCTGCAATGCCAATAAAGAAAATATTCACACATGATTTTGAAAAAGATTTTCATGGTCAACAATCAATAGGAAAACAGGCACGTTTTATTTAGTTTTTGATTAGTCATATAATTTATATTAATTTTAATCTAGTGTCATATATCCTCAAGAAGAGAACAACTGCGAAAAATTATTCATGTTACCCTTGGAACAAGAAGAAAGTCTGATTATAAAAATAGTGAATCATTTAACCTTAAACATCGAAAGCTGTCAAGTCCTCGACGTCATATCAAAGTTTCCTCAAATGATCACTTAAATTTGCAAATGAAGAGACGAGAAAAAATAGCAGGGACACCGTTAACAACAATATGTACGGATTCAAATAATTCAATGAACCAAATAAAGACAAATATTTGGTCAGATTCTAAAGGTATCATAAATGATTATCATCAATATCCGAAAAAGAAGAAGACTGGTAACAAGTGAGATTCCATGTTTTTATTTCCATTTATATTATTATGATTTTTTTATGCAGATGTTCGACAAAATATATCCTCATCTCACTAATGGGAATACTTCTTCTCATTGGAGCAATTTTAACAGCCATTCTTGTCACCGTTCTCAATAAAAGAGTAACATGTAAGATAGATTGTTTCGATATTTATCTATTGTTTTATTTAATTCTATGATAGCTTCTATGGTTTTGCTTCGATGGAATACAAGTGGAATTACTGTAGCTGGTGAAACAGGATTGAATGGTTCTACTCCTTCACGATTGAACCTTCCATGGGATTTAACATTGGATTGGTCTAATACACTGTATGTTTCTGATCGACAGAATAATCGAGTACAAAAATTTTTGAGAGGATCTTTAAATGGTTCGACAGTAGCCGGTGATGCTGACGGGCAAAGTGGTAGAAATTTATCTCGATTGAATGACACATTTGGCATCGCAGTTGATTGGAATGATAATCTCTATATTTCAGATCGATACAATTATCGTATACAGTTATGGCTCAATGGTGCAACCTCTGGCTCGACCATAGCTGGGACATCAGGTAGTATAATAGCACGGTCAAAATCAATCATCTCGTTTTCAAAAATAAATTTACAATTTTTTTTTAGGTGTGGCTGGAAATGCGACTGATAAATTCGATCACGCGTATGGAATAGATCGTGATTCTACAACTGGAACTATTTATATAGCGGATTTTCGCAATGATCGAATAATGCAGTATACAAAAAATGCTTCTTCGGGTACGGTAGTTGCTGGCGGTAATGGAAATGGACTACAAACAAATCAATTAAATCATCCTTATGCAGTCTATTTTGATTCATTTTCAAATTATCTTTATATTGCAAATGGAGGTGCTAATAATATTGTTCGTTGGAAAATCGATTCCACTAATTGGACTCTTGTTGCTGGAAGTCTTAATGGAACAGGAGGAGACTCATTAACACTTCTTTCAGGTGCAACAGATGTTACGTTAGATCCAATGGGTAATATTTATATAGCTGACCGACGGAATCATCGAATACAATGGTTTGAAGTTGGTCAATCAAATGGAACTACTATTGCAGGTATAACAAATGTTTCAGGATCTACATCAATCCTTCTTAAAGAACCTGTATCATTAATGCTCGATAATCAACTCAATTTATTTGTTGTTGATTCTCGAAATCACCGAATACAAAAATTTTTACGTTATTAAAAAACAGTTTTATATTTATTTAATTAATTCTTGAATATATTCAATCATATCTTGTCTTGGATCATTTTCAAAATCATTTAAAGGTGATCTACTCATCGTCTATACTAAAAGCGAATAACATAAAAACAACCGCGGTTAACTGACGATTTTGGGTCGATTTGTGGAACATGGGTACACAAGTCTATTATTAAACTATTGCTTTGATTTTGCAATTTTAAGATATTACTAGCACGGAAGAAAACATTTCATTTTTAAACTCAATATCCTCAACACCCGCATGAGAAGCCAAAAGAGAGCATTTCTTTCAATTTAATTATTTTTTTTATTTTTGCTCTATATAATAAAAAGACCAAAGTCGGCATAACCAACAAGGAATTGTCCGTCTAGCATAGTATTTCTAATTGATTTTCAAAGAATATTAGCACAGTACGCCCAGTAATTTAAAGTACTGACAAGCTAACAATCTGTCTTAATATATTGCATACAGCATCAAAAGAAGTTCTGATTGTTCCCAATGAAATTCCTTGATCGAGCAGAAATTTTCTTTGTATAAAATTCATGATTTTGTATTCGATGTAAAAGATAAAAATATTTTCATTCATTTTTTTTTTCGTTCGAAAATTTATTCGATGAAACCTGTGTGCCTCATATTAGCATACAAGAAGCCTTTATATAACATGCATCGCCTCATTCTGAAGAAACCAACAACACCATATACGTAGAAAAAAGCACGAAATAATAATCATCATCGAGTATTGGTAATATTTATTCTCCAAATTTCAATCTAGCATTACTGTTTATTGCCAAAAGATATGCAATCTCATCTTTCTATTCCTCGAATCATTCAATCACCAACTATTGATGTCCATTCGACGAACAATACGCCTGTTAATCGTGAAAACAATTTGTTTTCGGTTATATTTTCGAAATCTTGGATTATTCATATTTTCTTTTGATCTAATAGATGTCAACAATTTTGACTGCTCGGTATCATCGAGGTCGATCCTGGCTGATCATAAATGACAGAAAGAAAGAAAGAGAAGAGAGGAGAAAGAGAGAGAATAGGGGAAGAGGGAGAAATTGGTCTTCCCCTCCTCTTCATGAAATCCATGGTAAATCAGTAAGTAATCAAACACCCATCGATAGTGCCACAAAAATTAATCAATATCATCGAGCATCAACACAGGTGAGATGAAGATTTGAAAAAAACGTTTGCATTTGCGCATTGTTTCCATAATTAAAACAAAATGAGAAGGTATTCAGTTGTTTCAAACTGGGAGTACTAAATAGGAATTGTAAACGGTAGCAAAACTAGTGTAATACGTACCGTGAAACATTCTTCTCCGATGACTTGCAAGGAAACAACTACGACTTCAAAACGAAACTATCTTTTAATTTTCTTTTCTCTACATTGAACTTGTAAAATTAATGTAGGAAACTGAATCATGGTTAAATGAGATTGATTTTCCAGATATGCATCACAAAATGTTAAATAGAAACAAAACGAAACGGTAAATAAACAATTATTTTATATTTTTTTTCTTATTAAATTATGAAAATATTTTACTTAGATATTTTTTTAATCGAATTCATGATCTATGTTCGCCTGTCTGCTCATATCTGTGTCTAATTGCTCTTATTCTCGCTGCTACTATTGCGATACTTCTCGCGTTGATCACCATATCTAAATCGACAAGAACAACTACGACGACGACAACAACAACAACAACAACAACAACTACGACCAGTAAGAAATATAGAGAGATTAATATCCCTTTATTTTCATGTACTTTTTACATCTTTCAGCTATGAGTTGTTCAGCTTCTGGTGCAACCACAAAAGCACCAGGGGGTCGAGGTGGTGCATCTGTTCTCTATATGTTTGACAATACTCCAAATGACTATTTTGGCGTTTACCATGCTTCTCCAGTCAATGGTCCAACGTATGTTTCACCTGGATATAATGGACGTGGTTCTGCCATTAAACTCGATCGAAGTTCATCTCAGTATTTGATAGTTCCAAGTTTTATGAGTTTCTATCAGATGAGTTTAACTTTTGAAGTATGGATCTATCCATTCACAGTCGCAACGGCAGATCCAATCGCAGATTTTGTTATTTTTTCACAAATTAATGCTGTAATAATATTAAATCAAGCACTACAATTCATGATACGAAATGGCCGCAGTTATGGTTCATTCTATGCTAATGACGTCGTAGCAACATCTATGATCGGAACTAACCAATGGCATCATATTGCATTCACATATGATTATACAACTCGAACACAAATTCTTTACCAAAACGGAATTGCAGGTAAACAACTGATCAATTTCTAATCGAAGTCATATTCGATTAAATGATACTATTTCGCGTCTGTTAATATTTCTTCTACTAGATGGTATACACACAAGTGCAACATCTTTTGTATCTACTAGTGGAGCACAAGCTATTGGGTGCATACAATATACAAGCGCAGCCACTGGTGCTTACTATGATGGTTATATAGATCAATTCGCAATTTTATTCAATCGAGCAAAGTCAGCTGAGGAAATTCTAGATGATGCAACTTTAGTCGTACATTATTCAATGGATTGTCTCAGTTATTCTAGTCGAGATAGTGGTCCTAATCAAATCGATGGTATAGCTAATGGATTGACCAGTGATGGGGGACGAATTGATCAGTCCTATTTATTCAATACAAGTTCAAGTTATTTTCAAGTAACAGGATTAGTTCTTTTAGGACAATCATATCGATCATTTTCATTTGCATTATGGTTAAGACCAATCATAAACGTTACAAATGGCGGAACCATTCTACATGTCTCGGCGCTATCTACTGGTCTCGGTTGGTGTGTTCAATTTCTCGGACTAAATTCATTCGGACAAATCATTGCACGTGTACCGAGTGCAACCGGTATGTTTGAAATCGTTGGACCTGTCATTCAAGTCGATCAATGGATTCATATAACCGTAACTCACAGTCGATCTAACGGATTGCGTCTCTATGTCAATGGAACTCTCTACCAACAGAGTATTGCATTTATTTATGCAGCAGGTGCTGTTCCAATGACCGTTACTCTTGGTCAACCTTTGAGTGGAGGTACTTGTAATCATGGTGGAATACAAAGTGGTTATTATCGAGGACAGATTGATGAATTTTATATTTATAGTCGAGAATTATCACAAACAGATGTAACAATTCTAGCCAATCCATAAAAGAATTTCATTTCAAATTTCAAAGGAAAATAAAAGATATATATATACAATGCAGGACAAAATTATAAGAGCAAACATTTTTTTTTGGTTATTTATTATTTTTCACATTTTCGTTCTCTTCTTGAATAGATCTATAAAATAAAGCAGGTACACTTCTTTAAGTTTTGATAAAAGGCAATAGAGTATTGTAACGAATTTTGAATGATGAAATGATAGAATGAGTGGTGAAATGTGAGATGGAATAATCAATTCATTACAATGTTCATACAAGATGAAACACGCACTTTATATACGGTCGCACAAGAGAGAGAACATCACATAAAAGTGATGTGCCATTTGCTTTACGAATTTACTTTTACAAATTAATGTTTAGTGCCAGACACACAGGTGTCAACATAAGACCAAGATAAATGACATCCCATTGTAAATCGATATGTCGCATAACACTAAAGATGCACAATCATCTTTCTTGACATTAAGAACAAAAAGAAAATCAAAGGAAAAGGAAACATAATGTTTAAATTTGAAAAGGATGTCCATTATTGGCACAGTCACGAATTTGGTTATGGAAGAAAAATGCTAAAATTGGATTCACATGACCATAATCTCATCACAAACTTCTACAATTTCATACCATTGAGTAATACTCTATATAGAATTGATGACTCATTCTAACGTGGCTATACGTGTAAAATAGCCGTTTATTTTGACATTGTGTAAAAATAAACAACATTTTTTTCTATGCTCTTTAGTCATCCAGCAGCAACCGCACTAAGAAACGAATAGCTGCCTGTCCAAGCGCCGTAAGACGAAGACGTAATTCCATGTTGAGTTGTACTTACATAAGTGCTTTGACCCGGTAGAATAATCACTGTAACTATACTAATTTGACCGACAGTAACAAAACCTGCATGAACAGCAGCTACAGCAACATAAGAATCATCTGTATAAATTGTTGTTCCCCATAAAGAACCGCTAGTGGATCCAGTTAAAATGAACGTATAATTTTGATAGTTATTACCACGATATCCTGTTAAAGTAGTAGGTGCTGTCTTAAGAGTTGTTGTGGCTAAAATCAATGATAAATCCTTTTCATTTTTTAAACGATACGATCTCAACATACTTGTTGTTGTACTAGTTGTTGTTGTCGTTGTTGTTGTTGTTTTTGTTGTTGTCGTCATTTCTGTAACAATCAATGAGAAATCATTCTTTAAAAATTTGCGTGCCTTAGTATTTAAATTTCGATATGAGAAAATTACGTATTAATCAGTATTAAGTAGAATACGATTATTCTACTGAAAACTCGGTGAATTATTCAGTAGTGTCGAACTTGTAACTTGAATTCAAATTCAAATTTAAATACGAGTTTTAGAAGAAAACGAAACAATTAATTTTTAACTTTCTGTTTTCGTATTTACTAGCGTGTAAACATGTCCACCTTCACTCACATTTTGGGGTCGTGCATTAACGATCTAGAGATTTGAATTTGAATTCAAGTTTCAAATTCGACATGTATGTCTCCTGTAGGGAAAAAGACGCAACATCTCTTTACGCATCTTTGACAATTTCTATTTCTTGAATATGTGAATCTATTATGAAACTCGGCCAACAAGATAAGTCATTAGTAGAACAATTCTTTAAATAGCTTGGACGTTTGTCTCATTTTCTCAACCTTATACCATAGTAATTGAAATCAATAAAATTATATATACATTTACCAGGTATCGTTTTGTTTGCTTGATTTATTAACATAAGAGGTAGAATGATCCCAATAATTAGAAGAAGAAAAAGCAGGATGGAAACTAAAATAGCAATAAGACATCGACGTGAATATCTATAAATGATAACAATCACAGAATCATTTTATGATTGCGATTCTAACTGTACTATCTACTCACTTATTGTTCTTTTGTTTTGGTTGACGAAGATGGCGCTGGGTCGAAACTTGTTCCGATGGAAAGTTGTTTTTGCCTTGCTATAATGAATGAAATAAGATTCAATGGTTTTTTTTAGAAAAAAAGAACTTCTAGATTGCCTCAAGAGGATTGACTTTCGTTGAACGGGCTATATGTGACGAAGTTCCTGTTATTGTTGAATTTAACTAAAAAGAAAAAAAGAAGTTATAAAAATCGATCGATTTATTTGATTCACTTCATTTAGTTTCCTTGATTTTTTTCTTGTATTATTTGGAACCTGATAAAAAATATTTTACCAATTTTTTTATTAAAATTAACAAAGATCTCACCCAATTGAGATCGCTCTTATTAAGCAAAGTTTTTCTTGTAAATCCAACAGCCGTATGAATGACTCGTTTAGGACGTTTCATCTTGATTGATGGATCAAAATAATATATAATTTAATATTGACCAGAAAGAAAATATTTTATTTTGATGGGATTACAGCGATATTACTCGATATTTCTTGTTGTAACATATTAATTATAAGTTCATCAACATATTTTTTTTGTTGCTTTTAATCAAATGAATTATAAAATCTAATTATAAATAAATTCCTATCTCTGTTGATTTTATTATTTTCTTTATATGTTTATAGTCTTCTTTGATCGAAATTTACTGAATTGTCTAGACAAAATATAAAATATAAACTACTCAATGGGAGAAATTATATTTAACTAACGAGAACCTGCGCATACTGCGCAATTCGCATTCCTTTTAAAATGTATCCTATTCTCTTGCATTTTTTACGCAATTTCATAGTGCTTCATATGTATATGCTGTCATTTCGTATACTTTAGCATTAATACTTCAAATAGCTAACTCATGTAGAACTCAGTATTAAATTCTGCGTTCACTCACTTTTGACTTGATCAATAGAAAAAGTGCTGGAAGTTTCTAGAATATTCGAGAACGAGAATGACAATAACATATCTTGAATATTCTAGAAAGTAAATATCCCTCAATCTAACTTTTCATTTTCCCATTGAGCAGTACTCTTTTCCAATTGTTCTCGATCTTTCTAGAAAGTTCTCGCACGTTCTAGAAAACTCGATAATCATTCATCTTTGACCTTTGATGTCTTTAATTCTCTGAAACAAAGTGGACACACAGACACACACACTGAACATTATAATATAGATTTAGGTCATATATGTATTATTTAGATAGATTTTATGATTTTTTTAATTCTATTAGTTAGCTCCTAGGTTATTGAGCACGGAGAGTTCGAATCTGATGTCGGATATTCAAAATTTTGATGTTGGTATTCTCCAGCTGGGGTGGTACCAACACATAAAATTCCAATTTTCCATAAAGTTTGATCAAAGGTAATCGAATATGGGGAATCCGAATCTGATGTTAGTTTTCGATGATAGTAGTGAGTAGCGGAGCAGAGTGACGCTGACGAGCTGCTAGACGTTTGTTGAGAATATTAGCGAGTTTTGGAAGAAAATCAGAAGTGTAGCTGCGCTTGTTGTCGGAGTGGATCTATTTACTGGAACGCATGTTGCTAGAAAAATTAAGATGATAGCTGTATCGCCTATATTTGTAGAAGAAGAAAAATTCTGATTTTCCTAAAGAAAATGTTACATAAAATTGGTCCAGTAGATTTGCTAATAAGAGTATATGACATGTGTGTGTCTTACAGTTTGAGATAGAAAAACTTGAGTAATAGAGAAGTTGTGGGTAGTAGATCATCAGATAGGCATCAGCAGAGAAGCGTAATGAGTTGGTGTTTCTGTGGGAAACTTTGATTGTTATCAATGTTAGATTCTTAATAAAGTATAGAAGCTATACGTATTTGAGGTAATATGTAGGTTAATAGTTGTTCAACAGAAAATACACGTGGATGATAACTGAGGATGTACGATCAACTGAGATGCCGATAGAAGATTAAGATTTCAGATTTGCATTATATGTATTTCAAACTTTCTTTCGTAGAAAGAAATGTAGAGCTTATGTAGGCGAGCGTTACGTGTAATATTTGCCTTCCAGTAGAGAGTTAGCAACGTTAATGTTCCGTTACTTGTTGTTAAAGAAAGAGTGAGTATTTTGAGAAATGACAATTTTTTAAAGTTTAATCAGAGGGAATCGTATAGGACAATTTCATGATTCTCTCGAACATTTTTATTGCTGTCGATGAAGTCTCTTGAGGGAAGAAGGAAGTTTTGATGTAATTGAAGTATTCTATTGACTTCGATAAAACAAGATCAAGTATCAGAGAACTAATTAATTGATAAGCTTTTGGATTTCAGTTTTCTGTATTGAAAAAAGTGGCTATATTAGTAAGTTTCACTGATGCAGTGCGAGAAATTTTGTATATGCGTTATAAAGAAAGAAAGATTGAGCCGCTCGAGTCGTGAGTGGCACTTCTGTTGATCAAAACAACGCTTAATATCAACAATACTATATATCTGTCAGGACATTGTAGTAAATCTCTGGATGAGCGCTACTTGTATTTATATACAAGTTAATCTGTTTTTACATTGGTTTCACTCCACAAGTTCTTTGTGATTCTCCAAGAAAGTACATTTTATTTATGTATTTCATCGGCGAACTCATCGGACAAAAAAGAGAACGTTATTTTTCAATCAACGAAATCTGCATATTTTGTCTCGTCGACACCCTCAAGAGGAATAAAATTGTATGCATGATTCAAAAGTTTATTTCGTAAAAAATAATGTTAGAAACAGGTGATACTGAAAGTGTCCTATTAACAGCATGGAAAAATTCCAGAAAATGTAATGAATCAACTCAAACAGATCAAATTCAGTATGAATATAGTCATTTTATACTTGAAATCAATCACACTATTGTATTTTATAGAAAATATTGGTGCTCCTGTCCATCACCAATTCTTATCGGTTTATTATTAGGTGGATTATTCGGTGGTATAGCATTGACAGTTTTTACGTCTCTGTATCTGCAAAAAAAATCTACAGATACGTACACAGTATTTTCTATGACATCAGTATCAACAACGTCTAGTAAAAATAAAGTTTATTGATTTATATACTATTTACAGAAGAATATTTAGTTCTTAATATTAATCTACTGATAAATGGTGATGCTGAAACTGGAGGATGTCCAATAGGTAATAATAGAACGAGTCCATATGGTTGGAGTTTCAGTGGACCTATCTCACAAGTATCATACAGTAATGATGTTAATACAAGTATTTTTCTTGATCAATCACCCTCAACAGTTGGACCAAAGTAGAAAAAGAAAGATAATATTCAAACTTAAATTTATGCTTATTCTATTTAAGTGATCGTGGTGATTGTTATTTTTTTGGTTACCAATCAGAAACAACATCGATGTGGCAAACAGTCAATTTTGGGAGTCGATTAGATACTTCACTGATCGATAGTTCTCAAATAAAATACAATTTATCTGCATGGCTAGGTGGACTCAATAATCAAAATGATAGTGTCATAATTTATTTAACATTTTCTGATGACAATAATCAAATTCAGGGTAATGTAACTAGTCTTGGTCCTGTTCTTGCACTAGAACGACAAAATATTTCATCATTAATGTTTAAACAAACAACTGGTTTTGTTCCTGTCAACTCTCATATTTTGACTGTGCTTGTTGAGGTATGTGCAGATTTCCGAAAAAAGAAATTTCCGAAATTTCTAAAATTACTATAATCAACAATATCAGCGATATCTACAATCGTTCTAAATATAACTATCGAATCTTAAAAATCCCAACGATTTC
>Ga0209915_1001964_pt1 | contig 24845 bp, 21 predicted proteins | sample ThiBiot_750_plan_FD_183952 | JGI IMG/M metagenome (GOLD analysis project Ga0209915, IMG submission 183952) | Wastewater bioreactor microbial communities from Cape Town, South Africa - Thiocy_cont_750_plan (SPAdes) | ecosystem: Engineered > Bioreactor > Thiocyanate-remediating > Anaerobic-Aerobic... | reverse complement strand
TGTGTCGTTCATCAATAATCACAAGAAAAACAACTCATAAATTAATCATAGGTATAATTGGTTTTGCACGCGGCATGCAAGGTTTACTAGCAATTTTTTTGATTGTTTGGTTTTTTATCGGCAATGCCTGGATATTTGGCGCACGAGCCAATGTTCAAACAACTACACCTAGCTCTGCTAATTACTGTCATCCATCTCTGTATTGGTTTGCTTTTTATGTTCTTATTTTCACATATGTTTATTGTATTTTTATGTGTTTTTTAAAATTTTGTACAACGTTTTTTTGTTGTGGTGCGTGTGATATTTGGAGACGAGCTTTTTCATAAATCATTCGATATATGATCTAGGTCAAAGCAAAATATAAGCCTCAATTGATTGACCATTTGATATGTACATACACATATAGCATATGAAAAGGACAGATAAGACGACAATCACAACGATGGAAAGTTGGTTAATTGCTTTTTCTTCTTCGTATTCGAACAACATCTATACGAATAGATGTATGTATGTGCCGAGAGAAACAGAAAGATGCAGTTCACTTGTCACAAAAATACCGCGTCAATGACTATGAACATATACATACATATATTGAACAGAGAAAAGACTATAGGAAAGATGAAACGAGGTCGATATACATTCATCTCTTTTTTTTTGTGTACAGTAGATATGAGTAAAGAGACGATCAACGTTTAACGAAGCACTTGACTGATACATAGTATAACCTTCTTTCTTCTCGTTTGTTCGCCGATGTAGACAGTGCCGTTAGGCTTCTATTTCCAAATTACAAAACGAACGTAGCCGTCTCTTTCTCTTGTCTCTCTCTCTCTCTCTCGCTCTTATTCATTATTCTATGTATGCCATATAGACAGACTCAAAAGAGCAATTTTGTTCTTTTATTTCTTCACGATCAACATCGAACAATATTCATACGTAGTCTGTCAGTTCTCTAAGCTTTTTCTTCTCCTTCTTCTCCTCTCTAGTGGAATAGGATTACTCCATGCATGATGATTTATTGCAACATAGATGGCCAACGCGAGGTGAGTGTAGTTATGGACAGGAGAAGGAGAAAGAGAGAAAATCCGCACGTCGAACACATTCATACATATAAATATGTATCATGTGGAGATGATGGTAGATGAAAGCTAGTGCAAGAACAAGGGCTCTTCTTTTTCTTCCCCCTTTTTTTCTTCTTGATAAAGGAGAAGAACAGGATACAAGCAATTCGTAGACGCCGTTCTCTCTCGTTTTTTTTGTTCATAACATTTCACCGTGGGAAGGAAGAGCAATACATGATGATACTTGATATTTCTGCCATCGAACAAGCTACTTGTGACAATATCCAAGTCTTCTTTTCGAGTTCATTCACACTGTTTTTCTTTCATCTCATTCTCCTTCGCCTTCGTCTTTGCATACCTACGTACTTTCATTGATTGTATTACATAAGTAAAAGAAAAACTATGCATTGCATACATATATGTAAGCCCTTCACTACATATATACATGGATGAATCGATCTTATTATATATCCTCTCAATCTTTCTTTTTAAGTAAAGGGTATAGATTTCTCTTTTTTTTTATGTATGTCATAACGGAAGAGCTGATAGTAGTTTTAAGATTGATTTTGAAAAGAAAATTTCAATTTTTGTTTGCCGTTTTTCGAGATAAACATGAGTCTAGTTTGTTCTACTGGATATCATTGTGATTTATTTGCACATACTTGAGAGGAAGATGTGTGTATGTCCTCCTCCTTTTCATTGTCGTTCATTTTTTTTCCTTTATCCTTCGAGATATTGATAAGAAAACGAACAGGTCAATAGGATGGTCGAATGGTCATTCATTCTTTTGTTTGATAAATCAATAACCTAGCAATTTTTTCTACTACAAATACATTTACATGCCTAAATGCTTCTTATCTGTTTTATTTCTCATGTTATTCTCTCTCTTTTCATTTCATTCTATTGTGAGAGAAAAAGAAAAAGAAAAATCACAATTATTTTTATTCAAATACAGTTCTCTTCAAATATTCAATGTCGTGATTGTCGTTGTATTTCTGATTATTCAACATCGGTAGGATAATTACATCATATATATGCTTAGAAGTAAGGAGCACATGCAGGTCAGTTATATATATTGTTCCAATACACACACATGCATACATACATAAAAGAGAGAGAGACAAGAGTCGAGTAATCATACAGACTTTGCTTTTTTTTTTCTATGCATATTGTTCGAATTCTCTTATATTCTTTTTTTCTCTTTACACATATACACACACACTCTCTCTCTTTTTCTGCATTGGCTTGACATGTCAGTGCATTGGTACAGTCAGCAATGGAAGTTATATATCGCTATCAGCATACATCGTCTAGACATTATTTTCGTTTACTGTATATGTCTGCATTATCAAACAGGTACTAACTCTTGTATATGTTCACTTTCAGATTGATTGATGATCGATTTATTGATTAATGGAACAGTATTTAAATCTCGTGTGGAAAAATTACACGGCGTCACTTGCGCGAAATTCTGACGATGAAAATCTGTCCGATGAACAAGACAATGGTAAAACTGATCGATTATTCATTTTCAATTTTAATATTTTTTTTCTTTCTTTTCGTAATCAGATACATTCGCTGGAGGTGATCTTCACTATACAATTCCGTTTTGGATCGGTGTCATTGTAATTAGTCTTCTTTTTTTATCGGCAATCATTGCAACACTCCGTTATTGTTTCCATAGTTTATGTTCATCACGCACCGGTAAGTTCTCTACATTTCACACATTTTTCATATAAAACAGAAAAGAATTACATCATGTCAAGTCAATCCTAATGTAAATATTTCATTCTTTCTCTTGGTCATTTTCTTTTTGTTTCAATCAATAGAAAATAACTTCGATTTTACCTTGACTCTTTCTTCACGTCCTTTTAGCCTTTCATTTCGTGTTCCTTCTCTCTCATAAATACACGTACAAAGTGTTTTGATATATATATGCTATATATACACACATTGATACGTTTTTTTTTAATAAAAATTCCGAATTGAAATTAGACCGACAATGATGATATGTGACTATTGAAATGGTATTCATGCATATATAAATGACCGAGAATACAAACGATTGAACGAATGTATACAATGGCATTGAATTACATTTATGAGTAGTTGTTGTGACGAGGCTAAGTGAAAGAGAAAGAGAAACGAAACAAAGCTGTCTGCGGATTTGTTCGGAGTGTCAATTAATTAGAATGGACAATCGCATGAGAGTTCGTTGTGACCAAGTGGATAAACGAACGAAAGAGAAAGAATGAAACAAAATGAAACTATTTTGAATCTATTTAGAAACAGAAAAAATTTCACTCGTACCACCACGATCACCTTGTTTAACAAGTGCAGCGAATACGATTCAACGTCAACGACATGATCTACCTTCTACTCTTCTCCGTCATCCATCGGATCTTCCCGAAAAATTACCACTTCCATGCTCATCCGTCTATCCTGATGAATTCAAAGATCATCGTTCGAATGTTTCGATTGTGCCGATTCATCGACAACATTTACGACCGAATTTTACACCAACGCATACATTAACACGACATCATCAGAAAGATATCGATAGAGACGATGTAGACCACCATCATTTTCATTCGACACAATCAACACGTTCTCGAACTTCAGCAGATTTTCGAAAGAAAGTTCACGGAATTTATGTTCTACCTGTTTCACCGGCTCTTTCATCGTCATCATCGACAACAACAAATACCGATGAAATGATGAAAAATAATGCTTCGAATACAATGCCTATTCGATCTCTACGACACATTTCATCATCTGCTAATGTTCAAAATGATTCGTCTTGTCGAGGAATTAAAAACGATAGTTTTTTCGATTCACCACAACCAAAAGATCGAACACTACCTCGATCTCATGCTGGAACATTACGACGTATTCAGGCCCCATCGCAACCGCCACCTTTACCTCCAACAGTTCCAACGCTCAATTTCAACGACACACAAATCTCTCTGAATAGTAATCAAGACAAATTCGCTATGCTACAACATCAATCCGCAACATTAGATCTCGATGCCGATGCCATTGCTCTTCGATTCACCAGTCAGAAAATCTATGGTGCACTCGAAGATAATCATTTGAAAAAAGCACCACCACCACCCGTACCTTCTCGATCACAAAAACCAACCATAATACCAATTGGTTTCGAAGCACTGACTACGCCAACAAAGCCAGATATTCTTGGATTTCATGTTATGCCTGATTCATCTCCGCAAGATGAATATTCTGAACATACATGGCCGAAACCACCTGAATCAATGACAACATCACAAGTCAGCGGACCACCACTACCGCCGCCACCACCACTTCCATCGTCAATACCTTACGATCGTCTTAATCATGATCATCTAATACCAACAGTTCTTATGCGACAAAATAGCACAACTACTTTTTTTCAACATCATCGATTTGGTGAACATACTATGTTGACCGAATCTGAAACGTGATGAAACATTTTTAGCAGCTTTTTTTTGTTTTCAAATTTTCTTTTGTTTTCTATCTCTTTAAAAAAAAACTAAGGCGAATGGCTGTTGTGCTAAAACAGTACTGTATAGTTCTCTTTTGGTTCTCTCTATTTCTTGCTCATAACTATAATAGAAACGAACCTCTTTAAACTCTTTTTTCGTTCTCGTTGTTTTGATTGTCTTTTTTCCTCTGTTTTATTTGAATGAACTACGACAATAAATTAAATAAATCCAAAAATATTATTTCAATTTCTTTTTTTTTTCGGATGCTATTTGTCTAGATAACTCATGACAATTGTTTCATATGAAGAAAAAAAAACCATAATCCGAAATGTCGCATATAAATTTATTCTTATCTAAGAAGATTTTATCCTATTATCTGTCTTTGTTTTACTTATACGTACTATAGAAATACTATTCTTATCATAGACATGATATAGTGAGTTGAACTGAACGCAACCAGGTAACGTATATAATCTAGTTATGTTTGAGAACTTTTTTTCTTCTTCTCAATTGATGTGCATTCATTCATTGATTTAGCTTTTTAGTTTTAGTTTTAGTTTTGTCTTTTGTTATTGACAGTCAGTCAGTCACATTTGACTGATCATTGTTTTATCTTTCTTGGTTCAATGATAATCAACAATTATTATTTGAAAGACGAAAAAAAGCAACAAAAAGACATTGAACAAAACATTAAGAAAATATGCCGAATGGACAGGTTAAGAGAAGAGAAAAGAGCAATAATCATTATCATCTTTGTTTCAAATGTGAATCAATCTTTCATCCTTGTCGTTCGACAACTAGCGATCAAATTTGATTTCTACCATAAAACATATACATTGACAATATTGTTCGTCTGTCGTACCTGTTCAGTCATCGAGAGTCATTGATTGAGTGAATGAATGAGCAGTGCAATCGAGCGTTGCTGATCTGATTTTAGTGGTGACTGTCAAAATGTTCGTCATTTCAAGTGTTGGATAGGATATATATATATATATATACGAACTTCTATTCAACGAAACGATTATCACAAACACAAGAAGAAGAAAAAAAACAGAACGAATGATGAAAAGAAAAAGAGAATTAAACGAAAAAGAACAGACAAAAAAGAAAAAAAAAGAAACGAAGAGAAGATATTCGTTAGGTATGATTATATTTTTTTGCATATATCTACAAGTCATTTTGAAAATCAGGATCAAAATCGATCCCAAAATGTATTTTGTCCTGACGAAGATGATGCCGATGATAGATGTGTCGATTGTAATGGCATTGGTGTATGAATAAAACTTGCTAGAAAAGAAAAAAAAAGCAAAAAGCTCGTCTTTTCTTTGTCTGTCGCTTTGAAATACTTACATGATTGACACATAACATTAGATGTAAATGCTGAATAGTCCGAATTATGATGAGAATGATAGGATGGTGGTCTCGTATAGGTTGACGATGGAAATGACACATCTTCATAACAGTTAACTGATCGAATAAAAAAAAACAAGATAATTGAAATATGTATGTGAAAAGATGATTTATCTACCTGTCGATAACGGATAACTGTAGCCCGATGATGAACATGAATAATTATGAGTCGGTGTTGTTGAATAAGATGAAAAGTTTTTATTTGTCATTGCTTGTCGATTATCAGTTGTTCCATTGGAAAAATAGCATCCAATCGGCGGTGCAAGATCCGATTCAATAATATAACCTGGTGCCGGTGCTGTCGGTACAGTTGAAGATGTTGTCGTGCTCGTTGTTGTCGGTTGATTCATTGAGGATATTGTTGGTGTCGGAGATATTGTCGGTATGATCGATCCATTATTAGTACTACCACCGCCACCACCTGGTGTTGTGCCTGTCGATGATTCGCATGCGGTGTGAGTTCGACGTTGATTTCGAGCTTTTTCTTCGCGTCGCCATTTGGCACGTCGATTGGAAAACCAAACTTGTATACGATTCTCTTGTAAACTAATATGTTTAGCTAAACGTTCGCGTACGTAAACATCTGGATAGTGTGTATGTTCGAATTCTAATCGAATATCAAATTGAAATAGTTAGTCGAACAGAAAATACGTATGTGACAAACCTTTTTCAAGTGCAGTGATTTGTTCTTGAGTAAAAGCCGTTCGATTTCGTTGGGTTTTTTGACGAGCAGATAGTTTCGAATCAGGATCGCTATTCGAACTATGTTCATTATCATCGTCTTCATCGTCATTATTAACACTTTGATCTTCATCATCATTCGATGGTTCATATTTAATACCCATAGAATTATGGTCATCTATAATAGAGACAGATTCATTCATTATTGAATCAATAATATCACGGTTTATTCTACTTTTGAGATCAAGATGTTGAGGTGTTGTATTGCATGACGTTAGTGTTTGTTGTTGTTGTTGCTGCTGCTGCTGCTGTTGTTGTTGTTGTTGTTGATGATGATGTTGGTGATGAGGGATCGGTGGTGGATGCCATGTATGCGAAGGATTTGGTGGTGGATTCGGTCCACCTAATACTGTCCAAATGGGTGGTGGATTTAGTAGATTACATGATGACCCATCATAATGAAATTCTCGTGTAGGATATTGATGATAGTCAGTATTTGCTTTTAATGACGATGCCGATGAGAGATTACGTAGGACTCGATTAATCGAAGAAACCTAAAAGTATCGATTAAGAATAGATTGGGGAAACAATCGAATATAAGAATTAAATTACACTAGGTAAATTATCTTGTGTACAAACACCATCATTGAGAAGACGTTCTCGTATCTCCCAAGCAAATATTGAAGGATTTTCTGCTTTGATTTCGGCAATTTTTGCTACAACATCTGTTCACAAAAGAAGACACAAACAAATAATGAATACGAGAGGAAAAGAAACAAAAAAAACAACATCTAACCTGGCGTCGCAACACGAGGTTTCGAACCACCAATAGCTCTCGGTTTAACCGAGCCGGTTTCGTAAAAGCGCCCCAGGATTTTAGACACACAACCGTTTGATACTAAAAATCAAAACGAAATTCACGTTGAAAAATATTTAATCGTTCGTATGCTTTGAATTACCTTGTAATTTCCGTGAAATCTCACACGGTCTTGCACCTTGTCGAGCCAGTTCAACGATTCGATGTCGAATAGATTCCGGCAATGGTCGTCCGTTAACAAAAACTCCTCCTAATTGATTAACACCGCTATGACCTAAATATTCACCAATCAGAATTCTTCTTTTGAATCTATTTTTTATTGCAATAGGAAAAAACAACAAGACTAAAACAGCAATTCTTTGCTTTTACCTTCTAAGATTATTCGATACATCAAATGGGGCATTTCATTTACAACACTAACGTACAAAATAATAGCTGAAAACTCATTTCTTTTTATATGAACGACGGAAGAAGATGAAGAAGAAGAATGAGAGAAAGAAAATCTTGTTTCCTTTTTTTCTTCGTCTTCTTCTTTTTTTGTTGTATTATCTCATGTAAATATGGTCAAATGGGACATTGCAAATCTATCTTTGTCTTCAAATAGTAATTAAATCGAATCAATGATAGTATTATTATTAATATTCTCTGACTTATCCCCCAATGATAAGCTCAAAGATAGCAAAAAGAGAAAGTTAATAGAGTTGTCAGCTGGAGTAGGCGATACAAGATTTCACAAAGTCATCCTCTTATCAATTCTAATTCATTTGCACATAGAGATAAATAGAAAATCTTTCTCTCGTTTTTGTTTTGTTTCTACTTACTTTAATAAGAAAAAAGACAAGAAATCTATAAAAGAAAAAAAAAAGAAAATTACTAATATATATATATACATGACAAGTAGAGTTATTTTATTTGCTTGTCTTTCTTTTTTGGTATTCAAATATGAAATGAATAATCAACAACAGTAAACGAGCAAATAAATACAATTCAGTAAAGGATTATTCAGTGAAAGAACCACTCTTCGACAATAGACATATACATACATCATCAGCAACTAACTATCAATAGTGTTGGCCACTTGAAATGGCCTACTTATCGATCAAGTTAGAATAATTATTTCGATGCCAATGGGAGAAAATAATCATTCGAAAATGATGTTCATTCGACTCAAAAGATGAAGACAGGGAGAAAGAGAAGGAGAGGGAAGAAAAAAAAAACGAAGAGAAGAAGAAAATTTCGACGAAACTACATGTACACACCTGCTTGCTTGCTTGCTTGTGTCACTCTATTTTTTTCTCTCTTCTCTTTAGCCTTTTTTCTTCGTCGTCTGCATCTTCTTCTTCTTCCTCTCTATCGTTTCGTTTTCATTTGATGATACGAATGTCGATTTGATTGGTGACAACAAATCATAGAAATTTTTCTTTCGTTCGTTCTCGATTTTGAAATAACTCAACAAAAAATAAAGAAAAAAAACAAGATTTGCTTGAAATTCAAGAACAAACAGACAAACAAACAAAAATACCCTAGGAAATGTCGAATCGAATAGCATATAAATATATCTATTTCATGTTTTTAATATTGTCACGAAGAAGTTTGTATATAAATACAAGTTATTATCACGATATCATCATGCGAACAATGAGTCTTATTTGATTAGACAAATCAAGTCACCGATTTCACCGAGTTCATGTCAATAAAAGATATCTATCGCATAGTTTGTTATTATCCTTCAACTTCGACAGATTTCTTTTATGAAAACAAATTTTTTGAATTTATTTTTGTCTTTCGGATTATTTCGACGTATTTACTTTATCATAATATGTGTTACTATATTTTTTTTATTATCGCTTCGCGTGTTTAGTTTCTGTATGTTATTGATTGGTTAACAATCTTGATTGGTTGATGAAATATCACTTTCACCAATAATCGTTTGAATGAAAGATAAAGCTTTAATATATATAAAAAAAAAACGATAAGTTATAATACGAGAAAGAAGAAAAAGAAAGTCGTAATGATCGAACAGATGAGAAAATGATAACTATCTTTTACTTATTCTTTCTATTTCTTTATCCCTATTGAATCGATAGGGAAAGAAAGAACGAAAGGGAGAACGACAACGTTCGCATTACGTACGGGCGTCTGATTTTGAATAAATACATATATATATATATTCGTTTTGTATCCTCCAACTGTCCATCAAGCGGAAGATGCGCGTGTATGCACCTTTTAATAAGATATTCATATAGATAATGCGTCAAAAAAGAAACGAATATAGATATTGAGGAATGTCTCATCATCAAATGGAACGTGCACCAATGCACATTGACTTGCCTGAAGCAGTTTATGAAAAGATATTATTTTGATATCGATGATACATAATGTAAAAATGAAATAAAAGAATTTTCGAATTTTCATCAATGTAAGCTTGATTAAACATCATTTTTCTATCCTTTTAGCGGTTTATTTTATCATATAAAATTCTAACATCTGCTTTATATAATCAAAAACAAAATCGATAATTATTTTCATTCGTTATCAAGATCGAATTTATACGAACGACTAATCATTGTTTTTATTAAACAAATGAATAAAATAATATGTCTAATAATTGTTTTTATATTGATAACGAACGTTACTATTATGATAACTTTCATTGTTATATGATAAATAATCGTATTAAGGCTTTTTTCATAAGCATTCAAATTTACGTATGACGTAAATAACGAAAAAGAGGAAGGAAAAAAAATGCAACGGATGATTTATTACCAATAGACATGTACTAAGTACGTTAAATATTATCACGATTGATAGAACGACGTAGTAGTGCAGTGCATCAAAGTCAAGGCGATCATATACATCTATATTATACTTTTAGTTTATATATTGATAATAAAAAAGAAATTCAAACTAAATTATATTTTCTTTTTGAGCGATTAGCCGATTAACTTTGCAAATGCAGATGAATCATAAAACCCAATCTCAAACCTTGATTGTAAATAGATATTTTTATCAATAATAGATATCAGTTTTTTTGTATTGATTTGTGTGTGTGTGTGCGTTTTTTTTTCAAGGCATATGAACGATAGTGATAGCAAAAGGAGTTAAGGTAATCAAATTTGACGTTAATGTTACTTCAGTAGCAGGTCCGAAGCCAGATGCTTCGTTTATGACTTTCATTAAACCACCGCTGCATTGGGGTAGAAATACAGTGACATTGCTAAATCGTTTGTTGATAATTAATACCCAACGACGATTGTTCTTTCCAACGAATGCTTGACTAAAGATGTTCTCACCTTTTATGTCACTTGTTTGTGTTATAACTGCTTCATCATTATCAACATCGACTGTTTCAATCAATAGTTTCGATGTCCAATATTTAGCTGTACCCTCGCCAGTTGTCCAATTTAAAAGAGCAACACCAGGAAATTGTGGTTGAAGTTTTAAATCATTGAGCTGTGGATATCCTAATTCATTGTAAAACAAAATCGAATTCAAATTCGATCAGAATATAAAACGAGATACTTACCAACAAGTTGACTATGCCCGACAATATCAATACCTTGTCGAGATATTTGACCCCACGCATATGCATATAATGCAGCAGCAGCATTCCAATAAATTAATGGAAATTGTGGAGCAGAGGGATCATTGTCACCGCCAAGAATAACACCTAATTCATCGATAGTTGTTCTTGTGTTTGGTGAGAGAGCTTTTCGAATTTGTTCGATTTGTTTTACCTCATCGGTAAAAGCATCGAGTTGACCAAAGAAAATTTCCCAATCTTTAGGATCAGTTCGAGTGTTACTTGAAGCATAGAAATGATATGAAATCATATCGAGTGGAATATCAGCTGCATGATTTGAATGATTGAGAAAGTATGAATACCAGTCATATTCTTTGTGAACTTAAAAAGAATGCCTATGATTAATAAAAGCACAAAAAAAAATATTCAATTACATGCTAAAGCCATGCCAACATATTTCATTTTATAATTATTCGTATGTCTTCGAATACCTTGAATGACGGCATCGTATGCACGGGTGTAAAATTCAACAGTCATTTTATGTTCTGCTTCTACTTCATTGAAGATTTCTGTATAATCCCAATCATATTCATAACCAGATGAATGTTTTCGACCGTATTCATCAATAAAACCACCTCGAGTATACCAAGCAACTAGACGACCATAATAATCGCCCAATGCTTTCATTGTATCATCAACTAGTTCAGTACCAACTTGATAACCCCAATCAACGTATGTTTCATTGTCAGGATAATAATGAGGCTGATCGAGTTTGAAAAGCCAATTGGGTTGAGTGCAAAAGTTAACAATACGTGAATGATTATTAGTTGCATCGAGATAATCTTGAAATACCGGATCGAGATAAGTAAAATTATAATAAGTATTATTCTGTGGTGGATTACATTGAATTTGAATCAATAATCGTTTAACTGTTCCAAAGCCTATTGATGAAATAAACATGATTAGTAACTATAGAACGTACGCATAATATAAAAGCAAAACTTACATGGATCGCCGAAAAGATTGACGTCAGCTGGAACGGAACATTTCTGTTTTCCCAGACACATTTGTTCAACAACTTGTGAACTATTTGCTGCATGACAAGTTCCTTGTTTCATTTGACCACAAGCTCCACTCGAAGTACCATATGATGCAAAATCAACTTGACTTATGACACCACCTCCTTGTTCACATGACAAATGGATATATGCATCTTGACCAACATTACCACATTGATATAAACCTGACGGTGGATCGAGTTCTGCAACAGCTAATTTCGGATATGGAAACCATGCTGCATATCGAGAGTACTCAGCATTGAGTTGTTTTAGATTGTAGAAAATTTCTTTTGAAATTGGAGAAAATTGTCGTGATACAAGAGGATTGACAACTATTTGTAACGTTGGAACTGTATGTAAATTATAATCATGTGCTGTCCATGTTACTTCTATATTTATCGGATCTGCTGCAATACATACAGCATGAATTATTACAAAATAGAATAAGACTCCGAACGAGTATTTCTCAGGCATAATCATTGTTACAAATGACTTGAAAAAAAAACATCTTAAAGATAAATAACCACTCCTTTATTTATCTCTCGAAAGAAAAATCTAGCACCCTGTGTTGACATTGATAAGAAACTTTTCTAGTTTAAGATAAAATCTATATTAAATAAGCAAAAAATCTATCGAGTCGATTTAATTCATCGATAGTTATCAAAAGGGAAATATGTTCTTGCAAGCGGTTTTTTTAAAATGGTGTTTCTTTTCGAGCAGCTAAATATTGAGCAATATTCGGCAATTGTTTAACGGCTTGTCGATTTTGTTGCAATACTGGATATTTATCGAGAACTTGTTCGTTTAATTTAAGAAGATTTTCGATTGAATCGTAAATTAATAAATCAGCCCATGTAACATTGTTTCCAACAGCCCAAGTACCATTACCATATGTTTTGATTAAGCCTTCTAATCCTTGTAATTTCTGTGGTACAGTATCAACTTTGAATTTTTCTTGTTCGAGTTCTTTTTGTTTTTCATCTTTAATTGCAAACCAAGCACGAAAATAGGCATCGTTAATTTCTTGGATTGTATCAGCAACAACATCGCATTTAGCTGATTCGAGTTCGTCTTTACCAGCTAAGTTAAATTGACGAGCAACATATCGAGCAATTGAAATCGATTGCGGTAATTTTTCACCATTGAATTCTAAAACTGGTAATTGACCTAATGGCATTTGAGGTTTTAATTTTGCCCATTCTTCATGTGTATGACGGAGATCTTCGAATTTTTGACCGGCTTGAGCAAAAACTAATCGTGTCGTTTCAGCACGGCCTCGGCCATCAAAATAATGGAGTGAATATATAGTTGATGAAGACATTTTGTTGAAATGCGTTAGACTCTCAAAAAGTACGGCAAAAAAAATAACAAAATTAGGTCAGATGAGGACAAGTGAAAGCAGATATATTTATACTTGTATTCGTTTTGTAATCGACAGAAAAGAAAAGAAAATCCAGAATGTTCGAGACCGAATCAATAGAAACGTTTGTTTTTATTCGTTTTTGAAATAAAAATAGTATCTGGACTAATATTTTTTTTGTTTGTAGAATAATAAAACAAAATTTTCAAGGTTAAAAAAAAGTGAATCACAGAAAAATTAGAAAATATAGCTGTTTTTAAAACGTCTTTCGAATAGCCTCGCAATTGCGTTAGAATTTAAATACACTTGTTGTCTCTCGAATACCATTATAAACAAGTGCATTGTCAATAGGCACATATTGATGTGTTATTAATTTAATTGTTTCTTGTGCACAACATCCACCGACATATGCGGATATGGAATGAAGTTCTGATGCACCATATCGACATAATTCTTCGAGTATATTATCACTAATTGTCGTTTGTTGTTTATCAGAATTAAGATAGTCTTTACGAATTTGTTTTAAATCATTCAGATCAGTTTCAAATTGTCGTTGATCGGTATCCATTTCATCGCCTAGTAAAGCCGATTCACCTGGATAACGATTATATTTTTCATAGAATAAATCACATAAATGCAAAGCAATGTACCTGAACAAACAATGAAAATTTAGAAAACTCTTCATTCGAAAGAAAGATCGATTTTACCAAGTTAATTCAGGTTCAGGCTCATCTGGTGATTGTTCACTAGGTAATTGTTCGAGTTGTTGTTTTAAAATGTCATCTTCATTTTTAATCAATGTCGATCGAAGAACTTTCAAAAATGTCGCATTTTTACAATAGATACGAACAAGTTCTTGTAAATTTGCTTCGTCATTTATCGAATATCGATTATGTTTTTTCAACAAATCAATTAGATAATTAAAAACAATTTCACAATCTTTCTTTGCTTGTTCTTGATAGATTTCAACTAGTTTAACATATGAATTCGTATTGGTAACCATATCTGGTACTTCACCACGAACGGGTAAAAGCCCTTCGCCTTGATTTTCAGTAAATGATTTCAATGCATTTATGATGAACCAAAATATATGTGATTGATTCGATAGTTCTAAACATGAACGATCTTGAAATAATTCTTTAACATTCGATGAAATTGTTGAATTCACAAGTCGAGATGGTATTGTTCGTTTAGCTTCATCGAAATTTTCTAAGAATTTATTCGAATCATTTTTATCATACGCTAAATGATGTGATGCTTTCTCGAGTATTTGTTTGTATTGATCTTTTTCTTGACGTGTACGTGGCAAATCCGTACGATTAGTTTGTTTTTGCCATTCTTGTAAAATTTTATAGAGAATAATTAATGATGGTAGATGCAGATGTTCTTCACGTGTTAGATTAGTAAAATCAATTGAATTACAATGATTTACAAAGGATTTTAATGGACGATCTAAACGAAGATCGGGTATACTATCATCAGGATGAGCTTCAATAACAAAATGTTCGTATAATTGAAGACGAATCGTACCAATAAAACTAAATTAAAAATTATAAACAATTGAAATATATTCGTTCTTCTTCATCTCGTGTTTACCCGTAAGCACGTGCAACAAGCAAGGGAACTTTTAATGGCCAAAGATGATTTGCTAATGTAGTTAACGTATTAAATGATAGATTAGCTGTAATAACAACATTGAATTGCGAAAAATCTAAAGTATTTTGTTTGAGTAAATCATTAATTGATGGTTTATCAACAAATGTTCCACGAACATCAGGATTTAATTGTTTTAGAAATTCACAAGTAACACGTGCACGTGGTTGATCAATTGTTGACGGATGAACGAAAAAATTCGAACCACAATCAGCTAATGTAACTAATTGATGATCGATAATAGTAAACGAACCGAGACCTGGCAGAACAAGTGCTTTGAGAATTTCTGTGCCTAGACCATTGGCACCAATTAAACAGACATTGCCCGATTCTAAAGCTTTTTGTCCATGATCACCCCAAAGACGAAGTTGACGATCATATTGAATTTGTTTACTATCAGGTCCTGAAACCGTACTCATATTTAACTAATCTACAATGATTTATTTTGAAATTATTCATGAGAAAACAAAATACACAACGAAATATTTATTATTTTGAAAAAAATAAAATATCATTTTAATCACTGTCATCTTCACCGTAAATAATTCCGGTTGGTGCTTTACGTCGTTTAGCTGTCGGATTAACTATACTCATTTTCGAACGTTCTTGAGGTTTAGTTAAATTTGTTGATTTCGAATTATTTCCATCGAATAATTGATTTGTATTATTTTCAATCGATTGACTTTTTGTTGATAATTCTTTAATCCGTACTTGTTGTGTTTGAATATCATTTGTTAACTGTTCATTTCGTTGATAGACATGAAAAAGTATTCGATTTAAAAACAAAGCTTTTTCATTTTCATCAGCATGTTCAATCAGATGAAGTGTAATCGATTGTTTATTCTTCGAATTTGTAAATGTAGCATTGATTTGTGAAGTTTGATTTTGATCTTTAGTAAGTAAAACATCGGATTGAGTTATACATTGACAAAGAAAGGTCATTGTTTCACTAAGTCCAGTGAAATCTAAGAGACGTGCATTTAATTGCAATGCACGTTCATCTAAACATGTTGACCATAGAGTTACGGCATCAGTTCGATTCAAACAAGCGATTAACTAAAGAACGATTTTGTACAAACAACAGTTTTTTTTAATTATAGTTGATTGTTTTACTTGTAGTTTTTGTGTGTTAAAATTAATTAAAGAGGCAAATAGAAGATCTTCATTTTGTGAGGTAAATTTAATTGTTTTTCGAGTAACGAGACAATCGAGATTGGACTTTTGAAGAAGTTCAACAAATGCTGATGACATGAAAATATTATCTAGAGTTAAATGTATAAGAATTGCTTTTATTGAGAAAGTTTTTCATGAAGTGTTTCAAAAGTTAAAATATCAGTTTGAAAAACATTTGCGAATGGCTGAACATTTCCCATTGGATTATGTGTCTTTCTCGAATTATGATCATCAATAATTGCAAAAACAATACATTTGAATACGTTGTTAAATTGCTGAGTAATTACTTCTTTGAACAATTGTGCTAAAGTCGAAAAATAAAAGCTAATTATTTGAAATTTTCAAAATCATCGACTTTTTACCGATGTGTTTCGGAGGATTCTGAAAAGCACCGCTAAACAAATAAAGAAACACATTACAAAAGTCAAATTATTTTTCTATCTTTTACCATCCAAATGCTGATAGAATGACAATATCATGTTTGTTTTCACATGCTATGTTTAAGATCGCTTGAATTTTCCTTCTTGTATTTTCAATAACATTTTTGCCACATAAAATCAATTCGCCATCTTTATCATCCTCAGTGGGTGGATGTGAATACGCTGAACAAGCAATAAATGATAAATATTTTGGACCGTCCGCAAAAAACGGATAACCATCGGTTTCTGAACCACGAAATACACAAGCATCTGGCGTATAAATTCCTCCAAACTAGATGCAAAATAAAATTCATTGATCGTTTATCTATTGAAATATGAATTTAATTATACTTCGGGTACATGATATTCCCACTGTCTTTCACCGGCTAAATCATGATAAGGATCCTCAAGACATTGAAACAGATTCGTTCGTCGATGGAGATTTTCTTCTTGTGCACCAGCACCTATTTTCAATCAATGTGAACGTTTTCGAAAGGAAAATATGATTAACAAACCATTCTTCCAACCACCACCAGGATTTCTTCTCGAAGCCATGTTTAAAATAACGGGATTTGATTGAGGATATTTTTCTTTAAAAATCCAAACAGTATCTAAACAATCGGCATTGACAACAAAAAATTCGGTTGATTGTTCAGATTCTTTTTGTCGAAGAGATTGATTATAAGCAAAATCATTAGCATATTGTCGGGTTCTCGTGGCGGCAGTATGCATTCTTCGTTTATCTAAATTAATCTTTGTACCATCAGGTAATCGATAGAATCTAAAATTGATCAGAGTAAGAAACAGGAAAACGCAGTAGAATATTCGTATACCCATTGCAAACTGCGTTGACTGTTTGTGCTTGAACAAGTTTACGCATCAATTTTCGTGTATATGGACGAATTGTATCTGAATTCCATACTTGTGCGAATTGTTCGTGATTGTGTACGTATTGAAGTGCAAAGGTACGTGCATGATCATCGTTTTTCAACGATGAAAGTTCTTGAATAGAATCATTCGTACGTGTTGGATCACGAAGTGATGATGGCACTTGAATATCAAATGGAGCTTTGATTGGACCTTCGTATCGACGATTTTGTCGATTACTATGTCGAGAACTGCTTGCCATAGAATAAAGTTAACATCACATTCAAAATAAACTATCATATATATATGTATATATGCATAATATTGTTGAAAAATTGCGAAATTTTGATGACAAACAATTAGTCCGTAACGTCATGAATTCATATAATCATTCAATATTTCATTCTTATTCAGGAATAATAACCGATTTGTTCCGGGATCGTTGGTTATTTCTAAAACGTCACAATTAGGAAGTCGTTTTTTAAACAACATATTACTATTATTATTATTTATCTACGTTGTGATTCAAACTCCATCGATGCAATGATTTCAACGGATAGAGGTCGCGATGTATTTTGTGAATAATTTTTCGAAAACTTATTTTAGATATCACTAGATTCCTAGTGAGATAATGCTTCCTGCACAAAAAGAAAACAACGAATGTTTTCTATGAATTGTCACATAAACGTAAAATAAAAGGAAATCTTGCCGAGTTTTTCTCACAATTCGACTTATATCCAACAAAAAAAAAGATATAAAAAGAACCGATCGATTCCACTATTCATTGTGAATTGTGTAGATGCAGCTTCTTCTCTGAAGATATTTTTAAAATTTAATTAATTTTTTCATGCACTTTCTGCACGTCTGAGAATATTGAAATCTATATGGAAGATCATCTAACAATGAATGAGAAAAAAATTCTTGTCTTTATTTTTAATTTGTTTGGCGATATATTGCCAAACAAAACAAGGATTATTTTAATCTCAGATGAATGAAATTTATCTTTGAGAAAGTCAAGAACACCTAGTATGTTTTTTTAATAGCTAAATTTAGTTTTAATTCGAAATAATTTTTTATTTTTGAATATTATAATGCTTCTTGTCTAATATTTACTCAAAAACATAGATTTTTCTTCGTTTTTATTACTTTGTTGATATATGATTTCCAATGGACGAATGTGTAAATAAATTTATTTTTAGAACTCATTTTATGTCCGACCGATTTACATTCCATCGCATCATTTGTTTCGTCGTAAAAATGATTTTCTCATAGAACAAACAAATCCTCTTTTTATTAAAGTAACTTGACAAATTTTGTTTTTCTTGAAAAGGAGGCCAATCTTCTATATAAGAACTAGAAATACTTTCATATTTTTCTTTATAACTGAAGAATGTAATAAATATTCTCTCGATGTGTTTTGATTTCTAATAAAGCGAAGTAGTATGTTTACAACAGATAAAATTAGATATTTTATTAAGAAACAAAGAAGAATTGTCGAGGATCATATATTTCAATTTTGTTTTTGATTAACTGAGCTTGTTCGAGATCTATAGATTGTTGGTAAAAAAAAACATAAAAGGAAAAGCCAAACGAAGAATACGAAGTGATTTGGTTCTATAGATAGAATCAATTTCATCGGTATTGTCTTCGAGAACAAATTAATAAGCAATCAATAAATGATTGAAAATGAATATTGTAAATAAAGAGACGAAAGAAAAGAAAATGATTTCACACCCACAATAGCATTGATTTGAAAGAAGAGATAGAATAAATATTAGACAAGGAGAAAAGACGAGGAAAAAAAAACAGAAAAAAAAGAGAGGACAAGGAAGAAATATATTATTTCATTACTTTCTTTAGATTCAGTCACATTTCCTGACATATATCATCATGTTAACATCAACAGGTAAACGTTAACTTTTGACTTCCCCCTAAATGTTTCAAATATATTGAATTTTCTCTTGGAATCAAGGTATGCATCAAAATATTTCGAGCATTCTAAAAATCAACGGTCTTTTCATGTTAGCAATTGTTTTTCTCGGTAAAATTTCATTTAGAAAATGAAGAGTTGTTCCAAAACATTTTTGTTTGAAAATTTTCTTTCAGTTTGCTGTTCGATCATTAATTGTAATGCAAAAGCAATTGATGAATTATCTGAACATCAAATTTTCGACGATGAAGCAAGTCTTTTCCAACGAGCAGCTCCACGTCTTGGCCGTGCCTCGCCTCGGCTTGGCCGTGCTTCGCCTCGACTTGGCCGTGCTTCGCCTCGACTTGGCCGTGCATCACCTCGTCTTGGCCGACAAACAGCAGCTCTTCTATTATCCCATTTAAATCAATTCGATGATTCAGCAAGTGATTCTCACTATGAAAACGAACTCGACGTACAAGACAAACGTGCAGCACCACGACTTGGACGTGCAGTGAAATCAATTGAACAACAAAATAAAAATTAATTTTTCTCTTCTTTTTTAAAAACATTTAATTCATTCAGTCATTCATTCATTTTTTTTCTTGGGAGCCATTTCTTTTTCTGAGAGAGAAAATAAAAATAATAATCAAAATTACAATAAAATATATGCAGCCTAATGACAATGTTTAGGCGAATGAGGAATATGGCCTACGACCGTACCCGAATCTATGTTCAATTTAACTTTTTTATGTTTTAAGTAAAAGTATAGATAACGTTCAGGATGCAGATCTGGAGTTAGACATTGTTGAAATGAAAAATATCGATTCATGTAAACTTCGATAGAGTCAATAGGACCAACAGCAAAGCCGTCATCAACTTGTGAACCATACCGATTCGGTGGTATGACTAATGTTGTATTAATATTATTTGGCTCTGGTCGATCAAATGTTGAGGGAATAGAAAGAAATTCGAGATCACCTCGTGAACGTACCATGAGTTCGTATCTAATGCCATGTTTTTTTTCATAATCACGTACAAGAGAAAAGCAATTACTTAAACCAAATAATTGTTGATAATACCGAGGAATTTTATGTTCAGGTTGATTAACACTTTTATCTGAAGTACAATTAGGTGGATAATGTGGATCGAGTGTAGGCAAATTTTCGAATAGAACTTTGACAGTAAAATTTGAATAACGCAATGCTTCGACGATGCGTTTACTCAGAGGTTTTGTCGATAATTGATCGACAACAGGTTCGGTTGATGACAAATACATGAAGATATCCATGTCACCTTGAATATGCGTTCGAATAGCATGAGCTGTCGGTCGCCAACCTTCCTCGATACATTCAACTAAACCAGTCAAACAAACAGCAGTTCGACGTCGACGAATTGATCCTGAAGAATTCTGAATAAATCAAATGAAAAAAAAACGAATTCGGTCTTTTTTGAGTAATAAAAAAAATTACTTCTTCTGTTTGTGCAATTTTAATCGGTGGAAAAATATATTTTATTCGTTTTAAATCTTTGATCCAATTCTGTATACTTGTCAAGTCATTCTCTTCACATAATTTTTGTTCATTTAAATCTTTAAATAACTGTTCAATTCGTTCGATTAATGTTGATTTCGTCGATTTCCATGTACTTAAATATCGCACAAGTTTGCTAACATTTTCATCTTCTTTAATATTCGTACTCAATGTTAAATTTTGTTGAGAAATTGACGATGAAAAACTTAAATGTCCATCGATATCAGCTAACATTCGTTGAGTCCACCAACTTCTCCAAAAGACAGATTTTGATTCGAACATATTCAACGCCCAGAACGCATTGTATTTAAATAGAATATTTTCATTCGCAAATGGCACAAATGTCAACGGTTCGACAGCAACCGGTGGATGATTAATCATCGTATTTTGATTTTCAAGAAGAATTTCTTGTTGAATAAGTGAGCGAATTGTTTCACGATCTGAGTCAACTGTTCGTATTGCACTCCAACCATCTTGAGTAATATTTAACCATTCATTTTTCGGTAGACCAGGAGTTATTTGAGTGAAATTGCCAGTAAATGTTGGATAGATATTAATCAATGGCGATCGTTGTCGTCGAAAAGTGAAATGTTGAATATTTTCAGATTGTTTAAATGGAATATTTGCAATTGATTCATAGATAAATTGTGCACCATGTTGAATAGCTATGAGATAAGCGAGATTTCGAAGATTTGTTGAATGAAATGAAAATTTTGATTGAATTCTGGAATTTACAATAATAACATTTTCTTTTCTCGGCTTTAATTTGAAGTTATTAGTATTATCAATGAATATAACAGATAGATCAGCATTTGATAAGTTGAATAGTTTTTCGAGTTGTGTTTTTGATGTGAGAATCAGCCAATGTTTTGATAATTTCGAATTTTTTGTACTAAGATAAACAAATGATTTGCTCAATGACAATGATTGATAGAATAATGTTTGATAAAATAGATAACCAATACAAACAATTGCAAATATTCGTACAATTAATTTTATTCTATTACTTTTACGTAGATCAATTATATTTTCAGTCCAATTGAATAATTTCCTAAGTTTAATAGAATTTTCATCGAAGTAACCGCCCATTTTGTTTAGACGATAGTTAACATTAAATCGTGTGAAACTTTCCTTGATAAAACCTCCAATAAATAAGAAATTTTTTTTTTATCACATCAAGCATGCGACGATTCATCTAAAATATGTTATATTTGAATGTGAATATCAATGCTTCTTTGTTTTTTTTCCCCATTCTTATGTTTTCTCTCAAGGTGAATAAGAATCTCATACAAATCATCACTGGGATTTTTCTTTTTCCTATGAATTTTGATTAAGAAAAATGTACGTCAAAACACACACCCCCACATAAACTCAAACAACCCGTTTTATTAGTCCAATCTTCATGAAATTTTTACTGAGTATCTTAGTCAGAGTATACCACGATACAAATTTCAACCCCTAAGTCCAAGCACAGGCGAAGATATACGCTAATTGGTGTCAAAATTAGATAGGATTATTCGCTGGGATTCTCTATCGAGGCTCTGGAAAACCACTTGGATTTTTACTAATTAGCAGATTTTGAACTGAAAAAAAAATTAAAATAAAAAATCGGGCTTTGTTAAGCTGTAGAGACCTTATTGCAGTATGTTTTGACACCAATCCGAACTTTCTAACTTTAAAACCGGTTGAGAAATTTGCGATAGACGTTCGAAAAATACTTTTTTTTCCGAGCATATACGTTTATAGCACGAATTCTCACTTGAAACAGAATTCTTGCAAATTTTCATAAATAAGTAATTAAAATAAATCTCTCGCCGTAATAGAAGACCGCCCTCAACATATTGACGCAAGGCTTCATATGTTCTATTTTAAAAAAATTCACAAACTTTAACCTTTTTAAGATGAGGAGTGTGTCTTAAATAGTTAATCTGAAAAGTAAAATAAAATACGATTTAATGTCGTCATGTTTCCGTGGAGATAATTTCTCCAATCACGTTTTTCCCCTTTTTCTCAGTGAAAAAAAAACAAAGTAATTGTTCACCTATATTTAACGGTGAAAGAAAAAAAGAAATCAAGTCATGGTGCAAAATAAATGCATCCAATTAAAAAAAGAAAGCCTACGATCGAAAAAAATAGGCGTATCTAATTAAAAAAAGAAAATCTGCAATTGAAAAGAAAAAAATACGTTTTTTGCGGTTCAGACATCGACAAAACACCTAATTTCATGTGCATACATTTTTCTTTATTAAAATCTGAAGCTAAAAAAATGAAAATATGCTTAAAAATAGCACACAACACTTTTATGAAATGTCTCGTTTTATTCTCTTTTCTCTTTCTTTCTCTGAAATACTAGACAACTGTCATATTCTTATTATATTAGATTATCTATCACTATGACATATGAACTTTGTAAAACATCGACGACTTGTCAATAAATCATATTGAAAAAAAAAATTTATATTTTTCTTTTTATACATCTATAACTATGACAATTTCCGGAGTAGAAAATATGAATATTAACATTGACAATTTTGAAGAAAAAAAATAAGATGGAAAATGACTTTGAATTCATTTTTATCAAAAAGAATTCAATCCTTTTGTTCACGAAAAGTTTTCAAATTACCTATTGAATAATTGTTTTACGAACCATACAACTCATTTGAGAACTACCATCATTCTGCCAGCAACAACAACAAAAAAAAACAATATATAAATGGAAAACATCTTGGCTGCGTCAGTAATTACCTATACACTTTTTCATCGGCAAACTGTTTGCAATTAACAATTAACTCTAATGGCAATAACACATTACTAGATAACACATAGAATTCAGAAGTTTTTGAACAACATTAACTGAATGGAAAAGAAAATAAACTGAATAAGTAGTAGTCACATAATGCAACTATTTATTCTTACATTTTCGAAATCTTCAAAATTGAACGTAAGCACACTGAGTGATATTATTGAGTATTAACGGTTGTAATTCAAAAATTTAAATATGAAACATAGACAGTAATGCTCTCGAGTACTGGGCGTTGTACTTATTCGATAGAAAATGGAAAAAGTATGAATTTTCGGTTAAAGTACGTTTATATATAGTATGTATAAACAGAACAGTAAATAATTCCATTTAAAAAATAAATAGAACGAAAGGAATGATTAGTTGTGCCAAAGAAAACATTTCTCTGTTTGCATTTTCTTAAAGTAGACGGCAATGATTTGATGCAACTCAAAACTCTGAGTGTCTGTCAAAGATTGATTCAGAGATTAAATCAGCAGGATATTTTGAATTTCATTACAAACTCTCTTGATAGAGCGATCGACAAGCTACGTTTTGATTGAGATTTTTCTTCACATCAAAGTTATAACACAAAACTTCTTACCTCAATGACAAATGCAACGTGCATAGCTTGCCAGGAATATAAATGATTTATATGCGTATAGATCCAAAGAGAAAAACTTTAAAAAAAAAACTTTTTTCAAGAGTGCAATGAAAAAAAGGACGCCATACAGAATGGTAAAAATAACAAGAGAGAATGACATCTGATACCGTACAGTCATGTCAATATTGATAACCAAACTAAATGTTTTAAAATCAAATATAACTTTTGAATATAATTAAATGCAAAATGTGATTTTGTTATCACAAAACATAACACGTTTTTTTTGTCTGAACAAATGTGTGTAAACACAACCTTGACTGAAACATTTACTCAATAAATTTGTTTATTCATTTGATAGAATTCAAGATACACTTTATTCAAACATATATATATTCTTTTTAAAATTACAAAAAAGAAACAAAGCGCATATTAACAACAGCAAATGAAAAAAATCATAAAAAAAAACATCGGAATTTTCAATTGAAGCAATGAAAAATGAACAAAAATAATAAGATAATCA
>Ga0209915_1001963_pt1 | contig 24866 bp, 16 predicted proteins | sample ThiBiot_750_plan_FD_183952 | JGI IMG/M metagenome (GOLD analysis project Ga0209915, IMG submission 183952) | Wastewater bioreactor microbial communities from Cape Town, South Africa - Thiocy_cont_750_plan (SPAdes) | ecosystem: Engineered > Bioreactor > Thiocyanate-remediating > Anaerobic-Aerobic... | reverse complement strand
ATTTGAAACCATTTAAAGTTTTTTTAAACGGCTCATAATTTCCGTCGGGATTATGTTCACGTCTCGTATTATTGTCATCGATAATAGCAAAGTGAATTTCCTTAAAATATCCTGCATATTGTTCGATAACTGCTTTATATATTGTTGCTACATGTCCAGGTGGATTTTGAAATGCACCACAACCAAAAGCTGATAGAACGAGACAGTCATGTTTATGAAGCAATGCAATGGCAAAGAAATTTTCAATTTTCTTTTGCATATCAATTGCAGCCTGTTTTTGTAACTTCGAATTGTTTTCTCTCAGTTTCGGTCGTTCACAAGCAGCTGAAGCAATTGCACAAACACCATAAATTGGCTCTTCAAGGAAAGCATACCCTTCTGATTCTGTGCCACGGAAAACAGTTATATCCGATGTATATATAGCACCATAGTTATCAATGGGGTAGAATTTTTCTTGCTTTCCAATATGTTCATTACCACCGTCAGATGTACATCGGAGTCGTTCCATTTCATTATTTTCATCAAGTTCTACATCAAGACTAAGACAATAATTCGAACGTCGGAAGATATTTTCTTCTTGAGCTCCAGCACCTCGTCGATAACCACCACCTGGTGTTTTCGAATTAGCCATGTTAAGTAATACTGGTTTTCTATTTTTACGAAGGAGTTTTTCATAAACAAGAAGACAATCTTCTTGAACTACTTTCACTTTTGTCTCAGAATATGGTCTGATGTCAGTCAAATCAATTTCTCCTTTCTTCATTAATTTTGATTGATGATCATAAACAATATTTGTCATTCGTTGAAGCCTTAAATTCACTCTACTTTCACGATCATCGGTTTCAAGAACATAATACTTTTGTTTTAAAACGCCAATAGTATTAGCCATAACTGAAATTCGCAATAAACGTTGTTCGTCCCTAGGTTTATCAGTTTTTGAGCCTTGGAAGCGTTTAAATTGATTAAGCCAACATTGACTATTCCATTTAAGTTTGAAAATTGGAAGGTCAGGATTGCTAAGAAAATCTCCAAGTTCAGGTCGGTAGTTGACCATTTCAGTTTCATACCAAGTTTGTTCATCAATTTCCTTAGTTTTTGATTTTTTCATCGAAGTAGGTGAATCGGATTCTTTTCTAATGTCATCTGGATCATAACCAGCATTTGCTGACTTAGGTTGATCTTTAGGTTTAATACCTGTTTTCTTCGAACCGTGTGAACTATCATTTTGATTTTTTTTAACAGCATCATCATCAACTGATTTGTCACGAATTTTTAAAGAGTCTTTTTTCTTAAATTTTTCATTTTGAAGATGTATTTTTGTCATTTTTCTGCACTCATTAACGGCATTTGTACTAATAATAACTGCACTTGACGAATTTCCGTCATATTGAATATACATTATATTTTCATCATATGCACGTTCGATTTCTGAACAGACAGCTTCAGCAATATCTTTTTTGCTTAGTTTTTCTGGTAAATCTTCGAAGAAACTGCAATCGGCATTTAAATACAGTTTAGCTTGAGAACCACAGACTGTAAATTCTGTTAAAGAATCGAGAGCAGCAAGTTCTTCAGCATCTTCAATTGTCAGTCGAAATATATTCGGAAATGCTTTCGAAATTGTTTTACATTGACATTTATATGGTAAATTGAAACGTTGTTTCCATTCACGAATAATATCATCAGAATTTACCGAAGATTTCGCTGTTTTATCGAAAACTATGTAAGAAATAAGTTCCAATTCATCGATGAACTTAATAGTTACTTCCGTTTTAGGATCCAAAACAATTGATTGTACACGTTTGACTAAAGAATCTGCATCATCTTCGCTCTTAACAATTACAACACCAGCACATGCTTTTGTATAACAAATGATGTCTTGTATAAAAATATCACGATGCATGTCAAGACGCGACTGAATCGTATTTTTTAACATTGATTTAGGCGAACCATGTGGAATTTCCGGTATAAAAACTGGCATACCTTTCTCAGACACTGCGGCGATGATGGATGAATTTGACGGTTTCTTTTGTAGTTTTGCTGATTTTACTTGAGGCTGCACTGCTAAATCGTTGGACACTTTTTGAACATCTTCCGATGGTCGACAACCCTCGTCACATTCGCTACAGCTTTTCTCATTACTACTGTTTGTATGATTACACTCGGCACATATCCATGTGCTTGACGATTTGTTTGCCTTAGGAGTTTGTTTGATGGGTGGTGAAGATACCGAATATGGACGGATTGATTCTCTGCAAGTGCGGCATCGTTCTACTTTTTTATCGTTTGAAGTTTTACAATGGCTGCATATCCATTCATCAGACGACTGATTTGATTTTGGTGATGATTTCTTTTCTTTAGGTGTTTTTTCGATGGGTGGTGAAGATATTGAAGATGAACGTGAGAATTCTCTGCAATTAGTACATCGAGCTATATTTTTATCGTTTGAAGCATCACAATTGTCGCATATCCACTCATCAGACGACTGATTTGATTTTGGTGATGATTTCTTTTCTTTAGGAGTTTTGATAGGCGATGGTGCAGGTGAATCAGAATCATAACGATCATTTCTATTCGAAAATTGTGATCGAAGTATTTCAGATTGGTTTTCTGTATCCATCCTGCATTCATTGTCATCATCATCATCTGAACTACTTGTCGATCGTTTACTACTTGATTTGTTTAAACGTGCGGAAGCAGAATTCGCCGACGTCGGCTGTCTATTTCGATCTCCTGAATCATATGACATGCCACTGGAAATTCCTTGTGTGGCCTACATACGGACAGCAAAATGCATAAGTAACATTTTTTTTTTCAAAACTATTTTAAATATCTAAATTTGATTACTTACACTATAGTCATCCTCATGTGGTGCTGATGCTCTAGCCCCTGAACGTTGGTTAATATCTGAAGGAGAAGAGTAACCTGAGCCCTCAGTCGCATTGTCAATATTCGAAAGTTGAGGATATAATCCTTGATAAGAACTTCTCTTCTGGTTCGATCCACCACGATTATTATTACCGCTCATTGTATACGTTTGTTTCTATAATATAAAGAAAATATTTTACAATATAGATACTTTTTTGCATACATGTTGTGTATTTACTAGGAAGAAGAAGAATGAAAAAAAACTCACATGGCATGAAATATTAAAAAAAAGGTATATAAACTACATTCTTCAGTCGTTTTTTTCTCGTTTCACTACAGTTGTCGCTGAAATGATGATAAAAATCGATTTTTTTGTTTCAAATTCTGATCGTAAATTTAAAATTTGAAAATAAAAACTATCTGTTTCGGCTGTAATTTTCATACTTACTCGTAGAAATGCTTGAAGATACAAAGTAATGGACGAAAGAATGAAACGAAATTATATACAACTGATAACAACTCAGCGATAAACAACTAAGATAAACTTTTCATGGGAAAAAGACCTATGAATTTGTTTTTTCTGTATGTGATAAAAATTGTTTATAATAGAATATTTAAATTTTCTTTTAAATTGAAAACAAGATGACACTGTTTAATTCTCATATTTTGACTTCAAATTTCAAGTCGTGTCAAGAATTTGATAATAATAAATATTGATCGTTTTATTTTTCAATCGTCAATATTGATTTGACAACAACTGAATACTAGATCGTCTCTCTTTCTTGTGCATCACATATATTACATATCGTCATTGAGAACACGAAATTTCATGAGAAATTAAAGGTATTCTTTGAATAAATAAATACTTATGACATCAAAATGATATTTCGAGCATTTCTTCATATTTATCTAATCGAATACGTACAGGTCTCTTTTTTCTCCATCGATTTTTACACAGAAATCTATAATTTTTTGCTTTTAGTAAAAATGAAACACTATAATAATAACAACAACAACAACAACAACACAGCAGTCATTTTGCTACTTAAAATACATAATAATTTCGTAAAGCAATGTCAAAATTAGTAAATAGTTTCGACGAACTAACATATTCTGATTAATTGTCGAGATTATCTTTAAATATTTTCATATATATGTACAGTAAATTTGAGTAAAGGAAAAAAGAAAAAGAAGCTCTTTTTTTATGTGCTTAATCGTGCACACATTGATTGAGAAAATGAAAGGACATTTGATCTCAGCATATACCGGCCTACTCAATACTTTTTTCGTTCTGTTTCATAAAACTTTTCTTCCTTATACAATCATTCTGTTGTCAACTTTTAAGAGACATACTATACATACAGAATGAGAACGAACGAAAGAAAAAAAATACTCTCAGATCTGTCTGCTCTGCTTATTTAAGAAAAAAAACGAAGAAAATTTTTTTTTGCCTTTCTCGTTCTTTGAATTTTAACCAACGAGCCCATTTCTAATTGACTACGGCTCAGCCTAGTAACATCTTTCAGCCATTGAGAAATTTTATTCAATCCTTTGCTTTCTATTTGATTCATATCATCATCATCATTTAAATCATAGCGAAAGTTGAACCCTGACTGTTAGAAGTGATCGATACAGAACAAAGAACAAACACATACACCTACATAATTTACTTTTGTTCTTATCATACGGATTTTTTATTACTCATTTTCTTTTTTGTAGAAGGAACTGACGCGATTAAACAAGATCTTGATCATGGTAACGAAGAGTAAAATACGTATTTAAAAGTAAGTAAAATATGAGTTCCATATTTTTTAACCTATGCGAATATGAAATTAATCGGAAAATTCGAAATTTTGTTTTTTCGTTCTTTACTTATACAAACGTCTTAATAGTTCTTAAGTAATAGAACCTGATGAAATATTTGTTCTCTTCATTTTCTTTTCTGCTCCTCTTATGATTCTTATTGCCTCATCGAAAAAGTAGTAGTAGTAGTCGAAATATTTTACTTAAACGAGACAAAAACATCGACGAACGCTGTAAGAAGAGCACCTACGCTCTAGTTTCTATTGAATATTGCTAAGCAATTCAGTGTGTAATGTGCAAGAAACGAGTGCATTTGACTTGTTTATTTGTTCAAGGTGCTGTTTTAGAAGTAACTTCCATTCAAGATCAAATAAGCAAAAACGAAAAAAAAAATTAAACTTATAATTTCTTCAACGCAAGATAAATTATTTTAAATGGCTCGTCGAGAAGATCATAGTTCGTCGAAACAACAACTTCATTATGCAACTATTTTGCCATCGAATGGTCATACGAATCATCATTCGAAACCGCCAAATGGACACATTGGCAATGAATCACCTGCTAATAGGAAACAAACGGAACTTGAACGTGCGAAAGCTGTAAGATTTCATTGATCTAAAAAAAAAGAAACTCATTTTCAAGAGAAAAGATTTTGTCTTTTGTATAATTGTATCGAAATCGATGGTAAAAAAAGAAAAAAACTGAGTTGATGATAATGTCTAAATAATTGCTTTACAAATATTTGAATGAAATCATAGAAATGTAGTTTGAATATCATGTTGTATTTCGACGTGTTTTTCTTTTGACTGTTTTAGCTTTATGTTGATTTCGAAGACGCTTTTCAAGACGAAACAACAAATCATGATTATTTCGGTTTTCAACCAAATTCCTCTCAATTACCTTCCAACGAACAATCAGCAGAAGACAATGCCGACAAACCAGCTAATTTCTATCTTCAATCGGTTGAAACAATATCTGAACTAAAAAATGTCAATTATTCTCCGTTAATGCGCTATCAAGCATCACGTGAAAGTAGTCGTCCATCGACGCCATCGGATACGCCACCGTACGTTCCACGAATGAATTCTCGCGTCAATGGAACTCCTCCATTACATCATTTGTCACGAAATCATCGTAATTCAATGAATTCAACGGATGTTGATAATATGAGTGTAAATTTTAGCAATTTCAATATTTTACATTCGAATGATCTCGATGATTCGCCAGCTCCATTCACACCCGATGCAATTCGAATCAAAATCACACAAAGCCAATACGATAATTCTCCTCTTCCATCATCACAATTTAAATTTATCCTACCGCAATATTTTCTTGTCAAATATTTAGGACGCACAGCATGTACACAATTGTGGGGTGCTGAATCCGTGCGTAAACCTATTGATGACATGGTACATTCAGCTCGGCAATTATCATCCATGAATGAAATACCAACACTCGAAGCTTGTATAAATACACGTGGACTTACATTGACACATCGACATTCACCTACTCGTAATAAACATCATTCACGTGTGCATAGTCCTGACCGACGACAACACGGTCTTATCCCATTAGAATACATATCCTATGTTATGCATGATGTCAAATATTCGAAAGTATCGACATGTATTGTTTTACGTCAATCGAAAAGTTCATCAGAAAATAAGAAATCCAATGAACCCGTGACTGAATGCTACGGATTCCTATTTCAATCAAAAGAACATGCACATCGTTTTGCTCTTTCACTTGCCGAAGCATTTAATGCACAGAAAAGTTCGACAAAAGGAAATAAACAACATCATGATGATAAACGAGACTCTCGATCACCACAACGTCGTTCCAAACATCGACACGGTCATGCTCATGAAAGAACTCGTGGCAAATATGATGATAGTTATTTAAGAGATTCAGAAGTGTGATTTTTTTTCTCTGCTTTTTCTCGTTCTCTCTCTTTCTTTCTTTCTTTCTTTTTGCTTTCTTTCATTTGTATTTAGTCTTTCATTTACCAGTGATGTGTTAACAGACAAATCATGCAGGTCATGACAACGGAGAAGAAGAAAAAACGACACGAAACAAATCGATATTTATTACTGGAACATAAATGGAATATAACTCGTTGATTTCTTGTTCTTTTTATTGTAATACGAATTCTAAATTTATTAGAATTGGTTTTCTATATAATCTATTACGATAGAGTGTCAGACAATTGAATAGAATCTTGTTTTCTTATTTAATAACTCATCTAGAATTTCTCTAAAAGACCTTCGAAATAAACAAGTAAATCAGCACCGGCAGTACTTTTTGTTTCGTCGCGATTGAAACAAAAATAGTTGTCACGTTCTTACCCAAATCGTTCAGTGTGAGAAAAGTATTCAATAGAGAAATTTTCTCAAGATAGAAAATGAATAATTAATGTGTTTTATAAATAAATAATTCATCGAATGCAATAACAATTTCTTCTACAATTAGTTAAAGAAAAAAAATGGATTCAATAAATTTTTATTTTAGTTCGATCCAATAGCTTATCTTGTCTTGTTTTCTTTTTTTTTGTTGTTAAGAACTGCTTGAAAATCTTCAGATGATTGACTCTACCGAGAGAAAACAAAACATGCTATTAAATGATGACTCATTAGCCACAAGTTATATTGCATGTTCAACATTACAACACTGAAATGAGCAATCAGTCATCTATTTGGAATAAAATAAATATTCATTATCATGCTAACAATGCGATATTGAATTAGTCGAACTATGACAATGATTATTATTATCATCAGTAACATCATCGATATTGAACAAATTTTATATGATTTATCGATGAATATGCTTTGCTTTGCTTTTTTTCTTCTTTTTGATAGAAGAATAAGAATTCGGTCAGCCAGTACACATTATTGATCATATTTAGTCAATTGAAATTGAATTGTAAACGAGAAGAAAAAAAACGATTTTCTCTGATGGAAATATTCTTATCCAAAATGCAATAGACCATAGTAGTGTTTAAAATTTATATTATTGATATTTTCTTCTCATCCATGATGATTTCTTTATTGATTATTGCCATGAGGCTTTATATTTGTAACATTATTTTATTTCGACATAAGAAGAAACGACATCAATTGTGTGAGAATACAAAAGCAAAAAGCAAATTTTGTCTTTCAATCAATTGTTCGAAAGTATTTACTTATTGTCTTTTTTTCTCTCTCTCTCTCTGTCTCTCTCATTTATTGATGTAGTTGTTAGTCGTCCTATATCCTATACTTACACATACAAGTAGTTTAAGAAGAACAACCGAAAAGAGATAGAGAAAAGAAAAATAAAAGCAACAAGCACGAGATGAAAAAATGTAATTTTCCATAAAAAAAAAATATATATATATATATAATATATGTAATACCATCAGTAAAAAGGAGAAAAAGGGAGGATGATCCGATCGCGAGTTTAGATCGCATCGCGCTCGATCGAGATGGAACATTCGTGCATGCGCGCGCAAAAAGGAACACTAATAAAATATTTTGATGGCTTTTCCATCCTCTGTCTCTGTCTCTCTCTCTCTTTCTGTGTCTCGCGTTTCTTTCTTTTCGAATCTAAGTATGAATGCATCTTTTCTTCTCTTCTCTTCTTTTTTTTCATGTGTGGTGTATTAACTCAAGGACTGTGATGAGGGCAGAAAAACGGAGCGACTTCAAACGCGAGGCGGGACTAGAATGTGTCTTGTGTATGCTCAGCAGTCATAAATAATAATTCGAACAAAAAGAACTTGGGAGGGTGAGAGAGATGATTGCGTGCTAAGTTTTCTTCGTAAGAATCTAACAATAAAATTGAACCGTAATAGTGTTTTCTTCTAAATACTTTGCTCTCTCTCTCTCTCTCTCTCTCTCTTTTTCTCTCGTTCTCTTCTTCTTCTACATTGAATATATGAGATAAATGAACATGTTTGCATTTTAGATGACTTGATGGTTTATCGGTTTTGTCACTCTTGCATTTAGTTAGACTTTAGATTTGAACATAATTCTCGATTATTTTATTAAAACTAGTGTTTTTTTCTTCCTGAGAATTGCGCAGTGACGGCGCATGGATGGGTAATTTTCATCATAGGGCGCTCATGGTCTCAGCTTCGGTCAGTGCCTATACAGCGCCAGCACTTATGATCGTTTGTCTTTTTACAAATTATTGGATCTATGGAAGCCAAATTAAATCTTCGCCGAATCCCATTATCAAACCGGGTGATAATCGAGGTTTAAATTTCACTTTTCATCGTATCGGTCTGTGGTACGAATGTTCAAGAGAAACACCACGTAAACAATAGTGATTTCATTTTTGAAAATAACTTTTTCATTGAATCTATAGATGAAGAATACAATTGTACAATGGTAAAATATTCGAAGACAGAAGCAAAATTAGAGAAAGGTTTCAAAGCTGTTGCATGTAAATTCTTCTTTTTATCATGACACGTAATATGATTTTTACTATCAAATGTAAAACTAGATCGATCGGCACCAAGTATGACTTGTTTCACTGCAGCGTCTACACTTTTAACAATTGCCATTCTACTATTTTCACGTGGTCTTTGCAAACGACGTCGAAAAGCTGTTTTCTTTATCTCAGGACTTTTATTTTCAATCTCAGGTGATTTTGTACAAAAAAAACAAACAAACAAATCTAATCACACTTTCAATTGATAATTTCATTTAGGTTTGGTCACAATGGTTGGTGTTACACTATATGTATCAATTACAACTGAAGAATCAGTTAAAAGCGAACAAAACGTGTACGTGATGACACCAGAATATGGACTTTCTTTTGTTTGCGCAGTTCTATCATTTATTTTACAAGAATTAACTGGTGTTCTAACTGTCTATTGGTTTATCTATCGATTTCGTGCACTTGTACGTAAACAAGAAAAATTACGTGAACGTACACGTCAATTAATGGGCAATTGTCTTTCAATGACAACTGCTCTGCCAATAAATTTAGCAGCACTCAATGCAGCCAATTCAAATAATATCAATTCAGTCAAAGGACAAACAAATCGTTTAAATCCAAATTCTCAATATTCATCAACAATCAACAATCAACAACAACGACGACGCCTACCATTTGATAAATCTCCTCCAACTTATTATCCGCCTGATGAGAAAATGTCTTGTTCAGTGTTTCCACCTCGATCACCAACACTTATCTATAGTGACTATTGTCGTATTCTTATTCGTACAGAAGATATGGATTTACTGACACAAATGGTTAAATCAAAATCACAAGCACAATTATTAGTCAATTCAAGACCGAATACACCTGCACCAATCGTAACAAATACTAAGAATATACCAAATTCTCATACACGTCGACAACTAGCCGATAATGCAACGAGACGAAGTATTCGAAAATGCGCTAAACGGACTACATCTGTTTAAATATTGTTTTTTTTTGTTCTTTTTCTGTGTCTTTTATCAGTTCAGATAAAGGAATTTTTATTTCTGTGTGATGCGAGAATAAATTCCTATGTTTAGCAAGAGTATTTCTTTCTTTCTTTCTTTTTTTTTTCTTCTTCTTCTTCAATTTTTTTTAGTTATCATTCTCTATTGCGTGACTAATATTTATGTGTTGATGGAAAAAAAAAGATCTGAAGAAAAAAAAATATAAAACTATTTTTAATCCTCTGAAAAGTTCATATATTTGATTATAATCAGACGGTATTCATAAGATTGAATGGTGTTATGCGAAGGTTATTTCTTTTTTTTTATTGATTGTAGTCTAAGTGAGAAAAATGAAATTGATCAAGTCTAAACAATCTTAAATGACAGATTATTTGCTGAATCATTTTTCTTCTCCTATTTGCTTTTTCTTCTTGACATTTTCAATATATTTATTCGATATTAGTAAATCAAAAAAACGTAGACAACACCCTCAGGATCATAAAATTAACGTTAACAATCTGCTTGTATAGATTTCTCTCGGCTGTTCCTTATTCTATTCGTTTTTTTCCTCTCTGCTCTCTTTTTCGCATTCATAGACAAATAAACTCGAACAAATACTTGATAAATATGATTTCATCTAGTTGTTATTATTGTTGTTCTGTTGTCAATCTGCTGCCAACCATGCAATCAATGTCTTGGTATTCTCTCTTTTTTTTCTGCTGCAATTGTTTCGCAGCAGTTTGATTGAAAATCATTTTTCTCTCTCTCTCTCTCGTTTTTTTTTCTTCGACATCGAGATTTATACACTATCGTTGTATTTGTCAAAGACCCGATACATGTGCTTTGGTTGGCATGACTCGATTTTATTGCTTCGAAAGAAACATCAACATGTCCTTCGACATTTTTTTTCTCTTTCTCTTCATATCTAACATTGACTCTCATACGCTCACGTTCTCTCGCAGAATCATATATGAATAATAGCAGGAAAAAAGTTTCAGATTAAATATACAGACACTCAGAAAAGAAAAAAAAGAGGAGAGACAGAGAGAAAGGCATTGTAAAAAAAATGACAAACGGTGATGGTTACAAAAACATGCTTGAGCCGATTGAAGCGGTGTGAAAAGAAATGCAGTACTTCGTAAAAGAGAGAGAGAGAAAAAAAGCGAGCGACGAGGGAGAACTTTTCTTTGAGTGGTTTCTATATGTACATTTTTTGTTGTTGACTTTTGTTTGTTTCGATTTCAGACGTTCTTTTTTTCGTTTAATGGCTTACAACACAACTGGTTCAACTTATCGAGCGACTCATTCTGGTGACTCAAGAAATAGCTTTCAACAGCAACCAGATGAACATATTTACGAAGAACAACCATATGTCAATGATCGACCCATGAGTAGACAAAGTGTTAGTGGTGAAAGTCGACGAATTGACTTCAAGCAACAACCCGAAAGACATATGTATGAAGAACGACCCTATATCAACGATCGGCCAGTAACCAGACAAAGCATAGGCGGAGAAAGCCGACGATCAGGAGCGGTACGTTTCATGTTTTTTTTATATTTTTAGCAGAAAGCCAGCAACAAGAATTCGATTTCAATCGTCGAGATATGCAACATATTTTGAGATATTTTTCTCTTCGACATTCTTCGTTAGAATAATCAAAAAATACGTAGGAATCGAATGTATATGAAGATTTATCTGTGTAATCAATACTTCGATTAGATATTATGATCAAAGGAGGATTTTCTTTTTTCGACAACGCTTTTGTTGATATTTGTCTAAGTCGAGAGTATTATGGTTAATGCATTTCTTTATAATGAAAATAACCTTGGGCTAACACTTCCGAAAAAAAGGCGACTTAAGCTGTTTTTTTTTCGTCGTTGTATATATTTCGTAAAACGACAATTACGAACATAATTTCGGCAATATATCTTGTTACATCTATAAAAAGAAAAAGTCAGCTATCTTATCAAAAATAATTCCTCTCGTTGTTCGGTTTTATTACGAATTCGATTAGAGATTATTTTCTTGTCTGTCTTTTTTATTACCCAAGATAGATCGATCATAATCCATCAAAAACCATCAACTTTTCAGCTTTTATTTCTCAGAATAAATGTTAAAGATAATAAGAAAAAGAATTTATCATTTAATCTCTTGTTCTCTCATCGATTTACACTTGATATAAATGTTAACCTTATGTACACGTACGCATTTTCGTATTTCATTTCTTAATATTTGACACTCAGACAAACATCGAAAAGCAAATAAGTTATTCGTAATTCAAACATACACGTAGATTAGCTACTCATCATCATATGTTGATATTCGATATGTGTCATAAAATTCATCTATTGATAAAAAAAAAAAGAAGAATGTATTGTTCAATCGATTTTTCTTTCTTCTTTTTGGTTAAATATTCTCTTCTGTAATTCAAATGATTACGAAAAAAAAGAGAGAAGATGAAGACTTGCTTGAACTTCAATGCGAATATGTTGTTGCTGTTGCTTCTTTTTTTTATTTTTTATGTCTTCATATACCTAGTCGTAATTATGAGAATACTTTTGCAATAGTAACAATGATCAACGTGAATATAAGAGGAGAAGAGAAGAAAAAAGACTTTTTTTTTCAATTGACCGCGCATTGCGAGACGCATATGTTAATATATACCAAATTGAAAACAGTATACACACAGAAAAAAAGGCAAATGAATAGTTGAGCGCAATGATTTGTTCTGCCTATAGAAAGAATTTCGTCTTATCGGACATCGAATAGTTGTATGAGAAAAGAGAGATGTAATATCGTCACAAAGATTTAGTATGTCTCCCATTCTTACTACACTCATCATGCCTTGACTCGTTTGTTTTCTTTGTCTTTCTCTCTCTCTTTCTCTCTTTTTTAGCTTCACTACACTTATATGTTCTAGTTGCGCGAGCCAAACATTATTGTTCTCGTGTGTCCCTACCTTATCATACTTTGTCGACACATCGTTTGCGTTTGCTCAGCACTTTTTTCCTTTCTGTCTATTCTACAACAAATCCTACAACTAGTTGTTTCGTTCGTTGCTCGTTCGACAATACTTTGAAAAAAAAGGGCAAAGAAAGAGAGAGGGAGAACAGATAAACTCAAATAGACAGAAAAAAAAGAACGAGAGAACGAGTTGGAGCTCTACACTATTCTCTTTTTCTCTCATACATTACAAAGAAGACGCCACAATAGAGTCAACGTGCATGTGTATATGTATGTCACTGTGAGTTATCGAGTCACACAATGTGATTGTTATCTTGATCATTATTGCTAATATCATTATAATCGTCATTGGACATCGTTCTTTTCCCGTTTTTATTCACAAAAATCAACAAATAAACAAATATATTTATTGAAATATGGAAGACGATCAAGATGAAGTTAGTATTTTTCTATTCGAGATTTCAACTCTAGAGAAGCAGGCAAATAGGAACTTGTTTTTTTTCTGTCGTCATCGTCGTCTTATGTTGATCAACATTTGATTGACATATGAAAAAAAAGAGTTTTTTTTAGTCAATGTCATTGTCTAATAGCGCATATGTATAATAATACGACTACAATACATATTTCTTTTACAGATGACAGCTAGATAAAGATATAAGTTGATGATAAACATGACGGAAGATAACAAATTGTCTACAAGGATTTATTTCGATAAACAATAAATAGTTTCTGTCGAGCAAAAAAAAACAACAACAATAAATAAATTTTTGATCGTAATATTTTGTTTATTCTAGGCTATTTATAGTAATGGTGATGGTGATTACGCACGATCGATGAATTTTAATACGAAAACTAGCAATGGTCATCCACCATATCAATATAATTCATATGGTGGTGGTGGCGGTGGTAGTCTAAGTGTTGAACAATTTTCTTGTTATCACTGCGAAAAAAATCTATCGGGTTCACGTTATATTTTAAAAGATGAACATCCGTATTGTATTAAATGTTATGAAGATCGTTTTGCAAATACATGCGAAGAATGTCGACGAAAAATCGGCACAGATTCGAAAGATCTTTCGTATAAAGAACGACATTGGCATGAAAAATGTTTCTTTTGTACAATGTGTAAAACACCACTTGTTGATAAGCCGTTCGGTTGTAAAAATGAACAACTTTATTGTGGAGAATGTTACAATCAACAGTTCGCTTCACGTTGCGATAAATGTCAACAAATATTTAAACCAGGTCGAGTAGTAAATTGAGATTTTCAATCAATAAACATAATCTATTGTTTTTTTTAGGCACGAAAAAACTCGAATATCGTGGTCAACAATTTCATGAACATTGTTTTACTTGTTTTTCATGTTCACAACCGATTGGAACGAAAAGTTTTATTCCAAAAGATCAAAAAAGTTACTGTGTTCCATGTTATGAAGAACATTTTGCAACGAAATGCACTCGTTGTACTAAAGTATGAAATCACTTGAATTCCATCGTATGTTTTCTCTTCTTCACTTAATCTAGGTAATCGCTCAAGGTGGCGTAACGTATAAAAATCAACCCTGGTACGATTTGTTTGTTCATTATTGTGATTCGATTGTTTGTTTGTCTTTTTTGTAGGCATCGTGAATGTTTCGTATGTTCGAATTGTCGAAATTCTTTAGCCGGTCAACGATTTACGTCACGTGATGATCAACCATACTGTGCCGATTGTTTTGCTCGTCTCTATGCTAAGAAATGTTTTGCTTGTAATAAACCAATAACTGGTAAATTAAGAATTTAGACAAAATAACTCAACAAAAAGATGGATTTCGATTTGTAGGCGTTGGCGGTACACGTTATATATCGTTTGAAGATCGTCATTGGCACAATGACTGCTTCGTTTGCCAACGTTGCCGAAGTTCGCTTGTTGGCCGTGGTTTTCTTACTGAAGGACCCGATATTCTTTGTCCCGATTGTGGCAAACGAGATCAATATCATCCAACAGAAAATAATGGTGGTCAACGTAGTATTGTTAGTGATTATCACAGAGCAAATTAATACAAAGATCTTTTCTCTTTTTCCTTCGTTCTCTTTTCTTTTATAATCATTATTATTATTATTCAACGTGCGTTTTGTGATGGAAACCAAAACAAAATAATGAACGATCGATTTATTCTTCTCTTTTTTCCATTGAAGCAAAACAAAAAAAAAACTTACAAAGAATATCTGAACAATTTAATTCTTCCATATTATTTCCCTTTTACGCTCTCTCTCTCTCTCTGCTTCATTTCAATCGTGTTTCATTTTTCGTCGTTTCTTTTTTGCAGCCCCTCAATGTGTCACCTTTGTCTCTGTCTCATTTTGTTCGTTTTCTTTTTCCGATAATGAATAGACAAAACAAACGTTTAATGAATATGAATGTTTTCGTTACATAATAACTTGTTGATTTGTCACTAAATACCAATGAAACGAATTAGTTTGCTTGAGTTAACTCACAAGAGAAAGATGTTTGAATTACGTAAATGATTAGGTAATAATAATCAATTAAAACGATGAATAGGTGTTTTGAACGTTTTTGTTTTTAATAATTGAAAAAAAGAAAGAAAGAAAAGATAGTTGGTTTGAAATTTGCTTTAAGCTGAATCAAACAGCAGAATGATGATGATGATGATGGCGAAGAAGAAGAAAGGAGTAAGATGAAATAAACATAAAAAATAACAACAATAACATAAAAAAAACGTCCGTTAAAGTGTTCCTTGATTAAATAATACATTGATAATTCTTCTTCAATGTTACGATGTTTTGAAATTGAAATCTAATTGTCGTCTTTTTTCTTTTTGGCAGCTGAATTATCACCGTCATTCGAATCTTTTTTTTGTTGTTGAACTTGTTCAAGAGCTGCTCGAACAGCTTCACTGTCGACATCAACACCAGGTAAATCTCGAAGAACATCACGTAAGAATTGAGGATCATTGAGTGATGCTGCGAATGTATCAGCGACTGCTTGACTTTCTTCATTTGGCTATTCAATTCAATTCAAAGAAAAGAAAAATGTCAATAAATTTCATTTTTAAATTTACTTTAGATGCTTGTTGTGTATTTGCTGCTGATGCAGACGTTTCCTCTTTCATTTCTACATCATTTGCATCTAAATTGAGTCGCGAATAATTTAATTAAAATTTAAAGAACAAACAAAATAAACTACTTGAACTTTCAGCTTGAGACATTGACATTTGAATAGCCAAAGCGATTTGTTCTTCTTCAGTTAATCGCGTCACATCCATTTCATTGCTACCTTGGCCAAGATTTTGTCCAGCATCTATTTCAATTACTTAATCAAACAACGAAATCGATCGAATCTAAACTTTACTTGATCCGGCTGTGTTTGTCGATGGATTTTGTTGACCGGTTTCACTGGTTGATGTTTGACCACCGCCACCGATTTCTGCTTCTTGTACACGTCGTTGTTCTTCCATTGAAATACGAAGTGCCTATTTGTTTTTTTTTCGAAAGATGTAGTTTAACAAGAAAAAAACTTAAATCGAAAATCTCACCATGGCTAATTCAGGATCATCTTCCGGATTAACACCGAATGCAAAGGCGCTTGCAGAATATCCACTTGGAAAACCTGAACCATCTTCACTTTGAATAATTGGTGTGTTTATAAGTGTATCAGGTAAATTAGCTCCCGATGGAACGCAAATCAAATGAGAACTAAATCGAAATTCAATTTTAAGTTAAATTCATTTGTTTGTTTGAAATACTTTGTATTTTCTTTTCCATTGATAACTGTAATAAATTCCTCGAATTTTTCTCTTGAAGACTAGAAAAAAAAATGACCAAGTTTTCTACTGAAAATTTGATTGATTTTTTTTTGTCTGAATCTTACTTCTTCGCCAAAGACGACAATGTCAATTGAAACTTTCTCTTTTTTCAAACGTTTAGCTAATTTAGTAAATTCATTTTGATCAACTTCAAGCGGACTACCAACAAAAACAACAATACGAGGTCGATGATTTTTGCCTTGTCGATGTTTCAATGCTAACTATTAACAAAAAAAATCGAAAAATGACTTTGTCAAATGTTCAAATTCGTATTTACATTTGCAACTTTAATTCCTTTACAAAAGTCAAGTTTGCCTTCGATTGGTAATAAATGTAATTTCGAAAACACTTTGCCAACATCACTGGTCAATTGCGTAACAACTCGACCGCTGAAAATTCAATCGAAACAATTCGTCACAAATTCAAAAACTCAATTCGATCAAATCCTACTCAGAAAGTGTCAATAGACCGACATTATTCTCTGGATTTGATCTTGTTTTGGCATGAAATATAAGCGAAACGGCATCTTGTTGTGCTTGCATTCTTGTTGGAATAAAATCTCCATCTCGCATGAAATCACTATTATCAATGCTAAACAAGAACAAGAACCAATGACGATCGACAATCGAAAAGCAATGTTCATCTCACCAGATGATTGTACTTTCGAGAGGCATGTTAGTGAATTCTTTCTTTTCAAAAAAAAATCTGAAATAAAAACGAAATTTTTATTTTGTTATGTTTGTGTTTTTTCCTAAATCTTTTTGTTTTATCATCGCTTATTATTCAACAATGTTTATGTGGATAGTATTGTTTTTTTTTCTGTTTTACACTAAAGACATGAGATTTGAGAGAAATATATTTTAAAAAAGAAGCGAGAGAGAGAAAAATGGTGGAGAACGAGCAAAAGAAAAAAAAAGGAAAAGTGAAAACCACTGTTCTGTACATAAACAACGCACCGGGCGTCGTATCAGAGCGAAGGAAAAGGAGAAAAAGAGAGAAGATCTATTGCATGGACCAGCCATATCAAGCACATTTACATGGAATGAAAATGATAAACAGACACTGATCAGTAGCACCAGATCGAAGAAGAATAAAAAAAGACTAAGAGAGTCTTTGTTTGGGCAATTGATTTTGACTTGCAATACGCAATGCACGAATCCAATCTTTTCGATCGTCTTCAGATGCTGCAGACATTCGGTAAACTGTATGATGGCCTACAGATACGAGACAAACAAAAACATTTGATATCTTTGTTTCTTTTTGAATTTTACCGTCAATCCATTTGCCGACTTCACCCGGTGCTGGTTTACTTGCTTTGACTTTATCTCCTGTTAGTGGAAATAATTCGAAACAAAATTGTTTCGTTCGATCATCTTCAACTTCTCGAACGCCAACATCAACAAGTGGAATCACGCCACGAGGACTATCATCAACTTCCTGAATTAGACAATGACAATTTCACAATTATTTTCTTTTGAAAAATTCTTGTTTTTTTTTACTGTTCGTGTTTCGAAATAAAACAAACATCCATCGGTTATTATAAACCATCGTCGTTTCCAATTTTTCACGCGTCCACCTTGTTTCCATAGCCATCCTTCTTTGAGCACGGTCGAATCACTTCCAAATACTGGCATTGTTGAATTTGTTTCGTCTTCAGGAAATTTTAATTCATTCGTTTTTATATTATCATAAATATTCTACGAATAATCAATGATGAAGAAAAAAACTTCAATCATAGATCAATGTGAAATCTACTTTGATTATCTGTTGATCTGGCATTTGATGACGAGCTATGGTTTCATTGAGACTATTGACAAATTTCTCGTAAGTAAAAGGTCCACCGCCGAGTCGAGCATTTTTATTATGTAGCGATGTATTTAACATGATAATCGCAAATGAAATGATATAGCAAACTTCTATTTAAAACAATGATTGTTTTTGTTTCGACAAATTCTTTGTCTGAAAATGAAGCAAAAGTAACGAACCAGCAGTTGCATAAATATGCGGATTGCATTCGTAGTAACGTTGCGCGAATGCTTCCATAATTCGGTCGATTTTTTGTGCTTCACCCGGAAGAATAAATGTGAATAGATATCGTCTTCATAAGAAAGAACAAAAACAAAAGTTCAACTCGAAGTTTTTCTTCGTTACAAACAAACCGAAGTGCCTCGACAATATCCATCGAAAAGAAATCATGCATATGAGCAAAATTTTTGAGAACATCAAGATGAAAATCGTCCCTATTCAATTGCAAAAACCCAAAATCGAAAATCGAATCAAATTTCGTTTTTACTTCTCGCCTAAATATTCTCCAATCGCACGTTTACTCAAACCAATTTCATTGAAAAAGAAAGCGGCTGTATGTTCGGAAGTATTTTGCAGGAGACCATTATCAATAAGCCAACGAATGCCCTTTGAAATCAATAACGAACTTTAAAAAAAACAAAGTCGAAATTTCGCCTACGTCTTTCGGAGATTCATTAAAACGTTTCTTTCCACTTGACCATTGTTTTACATTCGAATGACGTCGACTGAATTCAAAAGAAGATTAGATTTAAATCGAAGATCTTTCTCTCGTTCGACTTACTCATCATTACTATGCGACTGAATCATCGACATTTCAATTTCACATTGAGCAATTTTCTCTCGAATTTCCTAGAACACACACACACACAAAAGAAATCGTGCCGTCAGATCAATGAGTTCGATTCGAAAGGGAAATTTACTTGAATTTCTTTTTTCAATTGTTCTTTACGTCGACGGATAACATCAACTGGAATATGAGATTCAACAACGGTTCCGTTGCCTTAAAAATCGAATAGATAAACAAAACAACAGAATTTCTTATCGAGATTCTTTTTACCGAAACCGTTGAGAGTCATGTTTTGTTTTTCTAGGATTTTATATAGTCAATACAGATCTAAAATAGATTCGTATGTTGTTTTTTGTGTTTCTTATCAAAAGAATAAAAAGAAAAGAAATCGAATTTGTTGATAATAGATCATCAATCACAAGTGCACACTTAGTTTCATTCGATAGACAATTCATTTAGACGTTGTGATTAACAATTCAACATTTTCGTAAATCTTATTGAGAGAGAGAAAGAAAACAAAATTCGGAGGAAATGACGCAAAAAAGAATCGAATAGAGACATATGATAACGAAGATTTCAAGGGCAATCGGACAAAATGATTCATCGGCTTTTGTACAGAAAAACGAATGCACGGAGGGAAAAAAAAGGAATCAAATTCCATGATAAGAAATAATGAAGAAAGTAGTTGTTTGACGGCGTGATCATGACGAGAGAAGCGAAACAAATAAATAACAGTACGGGTAAAACGTAGCGAAGATTGATATGTTTTCATCATATAAAGAAAGAAGAGTTCTTATTGGATAAATTCTATTCAATCTATTGATTTTATTTTTCATAGAGATGACGCTACATGTTTGACGGTTTTCGTATAGAAACTATTTTACAAATGCAATGATCGTTGGATTCATTCTTATCAATCCGTTGATGATATTGACTCATAAATCAATAAAAATGCCAACAATTTCTCTTTTATATACATTTCATATCAGTAAAAATTACAATGAAAAGACTCGATTGAATCTATTCAATATGCCTTGACTACATTACGTCTCTTGTTTTTACTCACCTTCAATCAAGTACTTGTGCGTAATAATAAATATCGAAGTTGTAAATAAATGATGATTGTTATTGGCTACAAACGTTAGACGACGAGAAGCAAAATAATCTCGAGAGAATCTACTGTAAGTGGAAGAAGTTAAGAGATTTATGAAAGAAATATTGTGTTTTGTTATTATCTTCTTTTTTTTTCCTACAAATTCTTTAATAAAAAAATAATGACCAATTTACGTAGGTTCTCTACGAATTGTTAATCCATAGCTAGTATATATAGTCAAGTTGAGCTCCAGAACGACTTACTCGGATTTCTTTGTTTGTAGGACAAAAAATATAGGTTATAACCATCTATCAACATAATGTCGTTCCTTTGTCAGCTGGTGAAAATCCAATTATTTTTCATAGATGTGTATCATGACCGAAATATGTCAAAAAAGAACTTTAATATGAATTTCTTGATTTGTTAGACGAATTTCGAACGTTTATTTACATGCAGTTCTGTCTTTCACAATGGTTTTCATTGTGATAAAACGATCGAAGAAGAAAATTTTCGAGCCGTGAAATCAAACGAATACGCTAAAAATATATTGAGAAAGAAAAAATAAACCGAAAAAAAAATAAACCGAAAAAAAAATAATAGAAAAAAAAGAAAACTAATGTATGATAAAGTCACATCGTTACACAATAAGCAAAGAGACAAAAAAAAAGAAAGAACTAGAAGATTAAAATAGTTGTGTGAAATTTTCATTTAAGAATCGAAGAAAAATAGAGTCATTTTGTACATACGATATAGTTGACAAAAAAAAAGTTTCGAAGAGTACTTAATTATATATAGAAATTCACTTGTTGTGTGTTATTTTCTAGTAGGAGTTTTTTTCTCGTTTTATTCCACAACAAATTTAAATACACCGGAAAACAACCAACACGAAACAATATATTTAAAAAAAGAAACCAACGTACAGAAAACTTGTCACCTCAGGAGAAAAATAACGGGCTGTTTTCTTCTTCGTCTTTGTTTTATTAAAGAGGGAGAGAGAGAGAGAGAGATTTAATTTGTTGATGGATCTGACTGATGTTTATAAGAAAGCGATGAATCCGGTTGATCCATTTGTCTTAATAAACTTAGAACTAGATCACGTTTATTTGGATGTGCGTGAATCGCATTCAGTAATTGTTGTTCTGCATTATTTTGATTGAAATCTTCAGATGAATTTGTTGTTTGTTGAGATTGAGGATTAGCCGATGTTTGACTAGGAGATATCGTTTGTGTAAACTGTTGTTCATTTTGCTGTTGTGGTTGCTGTTGAAGATTGGAAGGTGATGAAAGATAGTTGTGTTCATCGAAGAAATTAATATCCACTGGTGACATTGTTGAACTGTACGTTGAGTTTTCTGAAAGAAAATGTTTGTGTTTTTGTTTTCGAACGAGAAGGGAAAAGAAAACGAACGTCTCAATGGCGAATCGAATGACGATCGATCATTCGTTGTTGTTGAATGATGAGCACGATAGAGTTCTTGCAATTGTTGGATCGATTGTGGACTTGGAACGAATCCTTGAGTTGTTGTTGGGATTTGTCCGAATTGATTTAATGGAGAAAGTCCACTGAAAAGAAGAGAAGAGAAAAACAAAGTTCGTCTAACAATTTTCTATTCAAACGAACCCATTTGATAAAAATCCAAGATCGTCGTATTGAAGTGTAAGTGGTGTTGGTACTTGATGATCATACGGTCGAATCTGTTGAGAATTCAATTGTGGATTCAAAAAATCATTTGTTGCTGTTGTAGTTATTGTTAATTCGTTGACTGGTGTTTGAAAATTCAATGGAAATTGATTGTGATCAGTATATTTTCGTTTTTTTCTCCAGATATTTTTCGGATTCGATTCATCAAAATCATCGAAATCAAAATCGAGATCATCATCGACTGATGAATAATTTTTTCTCTTTGTGAAATCTTCTTCATCGGATCCAAATAGACTTTCATTATCATTCGACGGTGTCTTATCGAAATCCATCGTATCATTATCCGGAGAAAACGATGGCGAATCTGGGACTGGTTTTCTGAACATTTCCGGTTTGATAATAACTTCTTGTACAAGTGGATTGACACTTGACGAAGCCATAAAGCTCTGTATGATTTCTGCATGTGATAAACTTAATTCTCTGAGATTGACCATTTGTAGTAAAAGTTTCGGATAGATAATTTCTGTTTGTTCGACTCCATATCTCCAGCACATGTATTTTTTCAAAAGTAAAGCATATTTTTCCTGTAAACGTTTAACTAAATCGAGTTCTTGGATGCCCAAACGATCCGGTGAGAATAACATAACTGGCACCAATAAAGTTGATGTGATTTCATCGATATTTAAACTACACATCGATGTTAGAAATGTCTTCGTTCGATTGAAAACATCTGCGCCCCAGATTTTCAGTAAAATCGGATCGAGAGAAAAAATTTGATTGTCAACAACAGTATGTTGATCACGAGATAGATAGTTGGTAAATGTCGATGTTTTCGGATCGAATAACGTATTCGCTGAGCAAACGATGATTTCAATCGCTGAACCTTTCAATAGACTAACTTTATCATCTTCAGAGAATTGATCGAAATCTTTAAGTTTTCGTGCAAATAAAACAAGACGTTGAATCGGAACAATGGTGAAGTTCGCCGCTGGATTGGGCGGTTTTTCTTGTTGTGATGGCGGTGGTGTTTGAACGTTTTCATTGGAACACGTTTGTACAACTGTTTTAAAACTTTCAGGATTTGGAAAAGTCAATGGATATGTTCTACAAGATAAAACACAGAACACATGTAAATTTATTTATCTATTTTTATTTTCAGTTGTATTGGTTAACCTCATAAGAAAGGACAAACAGGAACGCAAGGACAAATGAGTATTAGTCTCAATTTGTCACATTCAACGTACTGAATACCCCCTCGTATACAGATTAAAGTGAAGAAAGAAAAGAAGAAAAAAAGAAACATGAGAATATCTACTTACGCTCGTGTTTGATATAACGCATGTGCAATGTCTTCGATAAGAAGTTTTTCTTCTTTGGTTATATATTTTAAAATCTCAGGATCTTCATCTGTTGCTCGATTCTCGCGGAAACGTTTACGTCTTGAACCATATTTTTCTTCTCGTTCTTGATCTGATAAAACCCTAGTTACATCAATAACAATAATACGATAAAGATTTTAAGAAAAAAAAATGTCATCGAAATAAATCAACTACCATTTAGGTTTCATTCCAATGGCTGTACATTTTGTATAACGACAAAATTGACACACTTTACGTGTCACTATATTGACAGGACATCGTTCTAAAACGAGAGATAATCATTAGATAATCTAGAATTTGTTATTTTCTATAGACAGGTTTCAACTGAAAAAGGAAAACCAAATCTTTAATTAAATCTCGAAAATATTCATTATAGATGGTTTTCTTCTCAATTAAACATAATTAAAATCGTCGTTATAAGAGTTATTATCAAGCTTGTTGAACTTCAATGCACTTAACAAAAAAAAAACTAGGATACATACCATCACTTGAACATTTGTAGTTTTGATAACGAAGACATTGAACAGATCGACGAAAAAATGCTTTACAACTTTCACAACTATTTCCACCGAAATGTATGCCTATTCAAAACAAAAATTTTACGGTATAAAAGCACGAAAAATCGAACGACAGTCAGCTGTTGAATATTTACCAGTACTTATATCTCCACATACGCTACATAATGGACCAGGTACACCAATTGCTGATTCATTCATAGTTGTTTGCTGCATTTTATAGGAATCAATAGAAGATGATGGAGTAATTGAGTGACGTTTTATCTTATGGGAATTATTTAGATAAATTGGTCGTTTTAGAAATTGTCCATTATATGAATAATATTCTGCTGTTGGATGATAACTAAGAAAAGAAAACAATCATTAATTAATTAATTCTCTTTTTTCTTGCAGAAATAAGTTTAGTTTTAAAACAGTCATTGCTATCCTTATGAAAATAAAAACGACCAAATCGCACCTTGTTCTATAGAATCCATTGAGAAATGGTAATTGATGCGGATGATGATTGATAGCTACTGGTAATGGTAGAAACATTGTATTTCTGTATATTGTGCTATTCATATTCATAGAGATATATCTAACTGGAAGTGATGAGATGTGTTTAAACGAAGAAATAAATCTTGATTACAAATAATTATGCTGATAGATGAATTAGAATTTTACGTTGAAAATCGGTATGTGTGTCAATTCATCAACTGAGATAATATGAAAATAAGAATTAAAATAAGTCGAGTAAACTGTGAGAGAATAAACGAGAGAAAGAATATAGAAGAACGAGAGAGAGAGAG